>Ga0116128_1001485_pt1 | contig 10281 bp, 6 predicted proteins | sample June2015DPH_16_1_3_FD_88974 | JGI IMG/M metagenome (GOLD analysis project Ga0116128, IMG submission 88974) | Peatland microbial communities from SPRUCE experiment site at the Marcell Experimental Forest, Minnesota, USA - June2015DPH_16_150 | ecosystem: Environmental > Terrestrial > Soil >... | reverse complement strand
TGTTCCATCTTTGAAATGGATGATCAGATGTTTACGTTCCAAAACAGTCGGGCCGTTGGGATCACGACTCGGGGAAAAGTATGCCTCGCGCTCTTGTCCTCCCAGACGTTCATAGACACGAACACTGATGCCCTGCGAGGTAGTGTCCTGTTGACCGCCTTTCTCTGTCATATACGTCAATGCAGCAACAAAAACGCCATGGATCCCAACGGAATTCCTGCATTCCCACGGACCTTCAAGGACCTGCAAGTCACGAACGGGAATCTGCGCCTGAAGCGGCAAGACGAGACAGCCAGCACTGAGTATCACTGCGAGGATTGGGACGCGCGTGTTTACTGCCATCGGAGGATTATAGCTCCGAGGAATCGTGCTCTCGTCGTTTGACAACCCACATTGGCGCAGTGCGCGTTAATCTTCGCGCTTCTCTCCGGCTACTATCATTCCGTGACTGCCGAGAAAAGTTTTGAGATCTGCCAGAGAGTGACCATTTGATGGTGAGTCCATCGGAGGCAGGGATAGAAGGAACTTTGTCCCTGCGGGAAATTGACTGAGTTTCTCTTCAAGTGCATTCAGGGAGTGGAACTCGTATTGTGCAACGCGAGCCTCGAAGCCGACGGGTGACGGATTCGCACTGAATGAAATCACCAGCGGTTGATCTCCCCAGAGTTTCAGGTACCCATCCAATTGATCGTGCAATCGGCGGACGTTTGTAAGCTGCGAAAGGTGCTGCAGGGTGGGCCTGCTCGAGAGCCAAGACTTTGCGGTGGCAATTGCTTGCATGAGGTTTTGGCCTAAGCCGAGTTGGTAGATGCGGTCGCCGGACTGTTCCGCGAACGTCAGGTCGAGTTCCGATTCGCGCCCAGCCCATGCTGCACTCCAAGTGGAATAGCGTTGCCAAAGGGCAGATTCTGCTGCAGGTGAACCAAATTTCCCGAGCATTGTTGCCGCCGTCATCGCGACTTGTGGGTCCTGGTCATCGAGGCTGTGGATACCAATTTCTTCCAGCACAGGGTCGTACCGAATCTCGGAGATCGACTGAAACAGTCCGTGATTGCATGCCGAAAAATCCTTCCCTCGGGCTGCAACCGCTTCCTCAATGCGCGGCCGAGCAAGCGCCGGGTTTACTCGAAGGATAAACGCGAGAAGCGGATCTTGGATGTCACAGCCCCACTTGCCCAGCGAAGGATCCAGTTTCGCGGTGACCTGGGGAAGGATTGCATCGGTCGCATAGCGAGCGATTAATGACGCGATATTGGATAAGCCCTCAAAATCACCGCTCGCCGTGAGATGCTCGGCAAGGGCAAAATCAACTTCGGGCAGTGTTTCATCCGGAAGTATGCCAAGCGCCCGCGCACCGAATCGAGGGCGAGGACGGGTAATCTCTCGAATAATCGCAGGGCGCGCTCCCGCTGGATCCAGTTCGTACCAGTGTTGCAGGGCGCTCGCGCTGAGTTGGAGCGAACTATATGCATTGACTTCCCGCATCTCTGGGTAGTCGCGGTACGCCTGCGCGTAGCGACGAAGGATCGGAAGCATGCTAGGGCCAGCGATCTTGTCCCAGCGATACGTCAACAGGTTGTTCTGGGCCTCTAGGGGTAGTTGGTCGAACATCGATACCATTTGTTCGACCAGTTTGTCTGTGGTCTGCTTCGGAAGGTCGAGGTTGTTCCAGGCTTCATTCACAGCGCTACTAAGGCTAATTGACAACGCATTCCCTCGTTTGGTTGGCAGGGCTGCGATCAATGCCTCAACTACTTTCCGTTGGGTTTCTCGCCAATCCTGATCAGGGTCGGCTACGTCAGAGTTGATGGTTCGCAGGGTGTAAAGGAAATTGCTGGAGATGGGGTGATCGGGGTCAACCAGTTCGCGTTCAAGAGCACCACGAGCCGCCTCACGCTCGGGCGAGGAGATCAGACCCAGCATGCAGATGGAGTCGAGGCCTCCGGAGTCCTCGCCACGCATGCGCTTGGCCAACTCCCTTGCTGCATCGGCTGTTTCCAGAAAGCGCAGAGTTTCGAGAGCTCGTCGACGCGATTTCGCGTATTTTTCCAGGTCTTGCGGTTTCGTCGGCGCAGGTTGATCTAGGGTTGCAACTGCGTTGTTGAAGGTCAGTTTCTGCCATGCTTTGCTTGCGCGAACAATCCTCACAGTCACCTCGTTTGAACGCACCGTGACTGGCGTAGTTCCAAACGGACTAGAGGAATCTTTCACCCCAACGCGATTGCTGGTTACAGTGAGGCGGTAGTTGCCAGGCTGGGTAAAGCGCACCCATTCGTTGAGATTGATTGTTATTGTCCAAGGCTCCGGGGCAAGGAACTCGAAACTAGTCAGCCCACCCCCGACACCGCCTTGATAGTTCCCCAACGGATCGACCACGCCCTCTGCGGGGGACAAGTCGAAGTGTTCATAGTTCATCCGCCCGCTTCGGTCGTATTGGGCCCTGTTGATCTGATAGCGATCCTTTGCAGCGCTACTGAAGGCCAACTGGAGCGAGATGGCTTCGCCGATGCGAAACTCGCTCTGGTTGTTCATGATCGACACTTGGAGAATTACGTTTCTGTCGACGGGGAGCGCAGATTGAGCGCAGGAGTATGCAGCTAAACCAAAGAGCAGCGAAAGTGCTAGGGAGCGCATGTGCGAGGCATCTCTGGAACGATTAGACACCGGATTCTTGCACGGATGCTAGGCGATTGTTGTCGAAACATCGCCTCATGCCACACTCGGTGGTTTTAGTCTACGAATGCTGGGCAACCCAGGCCGAGAGTACCGGATTGCTGACAACCCAGCAGTTATCGCATGATGGTTAGTAGGGTCTTAATCTATGCGACTTTGTCGTTCGATAGCGTTTTCGAGTGCGGCGATCGCGGGTATTTGGCTGTGCTGGCACATCTCCATTCGGGCCGCTGAAACCACTGGGCTATTCCATCCCGATCCGCAGCACATTTCAAATCGACTGTATCGTCAGCTGCATGTGCGAACGGAACCCGGCGGAAAGGAACACGGGTTCGACGCTCTGGATCCGCTCCTCTGGCGCAATACGAACTACCTGCTCGAAGAGAAATCGTGGCCCCGAACGCTCGCTTTGGTCGGCGAATTCCTTCGTGCTCACGCCGAGCGCCAAATCACCAACCCGACGAAACGCGCAATACTCCAGCGGGATCTGTGGGCGATTTTCGACTGGGCGGATCAGCCAGATCTGCCGCATCAACACGAACGGCGCGAGCTCATGGCCAAGCTCGCTGCCATAATCAGGCGTCTCGCGCTTTCGCCGGATGAGCTCGAACACCTGCCCGACACCTACGTCCGCGCGCTGCAGCACCACGAATTCCCCGCGGCATACGACCCGGCCAGCCCCAATCAGGCTTTCCTTCCGCCTGACCTGTTCGACCCGAATGGGCCGTGGGTTTGCCTCGGCGCACCGGGCCATGACTTGGCGGCGCCGCTGCACGATTCGTCCTTCACGGCACGTTCCGTGTTCTTTGTCTTCGCCCGCCTACCCGGAGGACGCGCCGCAACGCTGGCCTACTTCAAACAACTCGCGGAAATGAAAATGTCGCTCTTCGTGCGCATGCAAGAGCCGGGTTGGCTGCAGCCTATGGAAGTGTGGAATCCGCAGGTGCCGCAATTCCCAGTTGGAACCGAATTCGCGCTGGTCCGGAAGATGGCTCTGCCGGACCGCGACGGACATTTGCGCCTTACGCCGGTCACCGAAAGTGTTCAGATCCGCCACTACACCGACATCCCAAACGTCAACCCAATGGCGTCGCGCGATACGGCTCTCGCCCAGCGTTTTCAAGAGCCATCGGAGATCGACCTGAGCCGCGTGCTGCTTTTTTCAGAACGCCACAGCGGTCTCCGTGGTGTCACCGCGACTGACGACCCATTTCTAATCTTTCCTGCCATGTCGCAGGGTTTCGATCCATTCGAGGAAAAACGCATGAGCGGGCGCGTTGTTTCACCGTTCGTGGAATGCAGGGGTTGCCATCTCGGACCGGGCATTCAATCCATGATGAGTTTTTCGTTTCGCGCGAACCCCAATGATCAAGGCGTGATCAGCCCGCGTCTCGCGGAAACCACGCCGCGCGAGGAGTCGGAAAAAGTGATGGCATGGGCGCAAACGCAGGAGAAATGGAAAAACTTGCTTCGCCTGCGGTCCTCAGAGAGCCCGAATTAAATTCGCACGCACACCAAGGAGTGTTGCTGGTTCTCTTCCGAAACCGGATCCAAAAGTGGCCTTAAGCAACTGGGTGGGAGAATGCCGAGTGCAGGAGTGCAGGCGGGGTACGACACTCAACTTGAGATCCGCATATAGAAGTCGCCTTAGCAACCAATGGTTCGCTGCCTCACGGGCCTATCAGTGGAGTTCGTGACGAGACGGCCCACTTTGTGTGACCTAAAGATCGTTGTCGACAAGAAAGCGGCCATAGTCGTTGGTTTCAAGCCAGTCGTACAGATGAATCTGGTACAGATAAGAGGCGACGACTTCCTCGCCGAGTTCGTGGGTTTCCGTGCACAGGAAGGGTATGTTCATTCCGGCGAGGCCAGCGATCAGGGACTGCAGAATGCGGTTGGGGTTAATGTTGGAATGAGCATAAGGAGACTTCACCTGGCTGAGCGGGGCTGAGATTACCAATAGCCGATGAGGGAAGGAACTCATGAACCGGAGCCGATTGACAAACGCCGGACGATCCACCGTGAAGGAATGAATCAGGTCAGCGAGATCCTTGCGCTCCACGGCGCAGACGTCCTCCAGTCCGGCGATGGTGTAGTCTCCAACTTTGAGAGCCTTTTTCTCGACTCGTGCGAACCAGCCAGAGAAACGCGAGAAATCGAAAGGCGTTTGTTCCCGAGTGTCCACCAGAACCACCGCACGCGGTGCCCTGAGCTGAGTGCCGCCACGCTCTGGCAAAGCCGGGATCGACGGAGGCAATACAGGAGCAGCGGTCATTTGCCATCCGAGCGAAGAGGCAATCAATGTGCGGCGGCGTCTCGTCATCGCTTTTCGAGAGATCGCATTATCTCATCTCCCCTTCAGACTTTACCGTCGCACACGCGATTCCCAAGTTCACGCGGAGTCGGTCCCGCAGGTGTGGGAACATCGGCCAGTTGTTCAAGTAGCTTCTCCATGGCCGCAACTCCGTCATCAACCGCAGCCAGTTCTGAGTCGTTCAGCGGTATCTCTTGACGTAGCTGAAGCAAGTTGGTTTTGCCCTGGAGCAACTGCGCTTGCGAGGAATGTTTGGGCATATAGAAACTGCATTTCGCACAGGCCATCCGGTGCGGGCACTGATCGAAAAAATCGTACGTACAGTACCCGTGTCCGAGATCATAGAACTTCCACGGTTCAGTGGCAGCACGCCCGCTACGGACGATCTCTTGGTCTACGAGCACCTCAATCGCGCGTAGGTTTCGCGCGAAATAGCCGGCGTCGGCATACGACTTTGCCAATTTGATCGGCGTGATCTTCGCATAGTGCTGCGTCGCGGCCGGCGTGCTGTGGCCGAGCCACTCCTGCAACTCGAAAAGCGTCATAGGCTCTTTGGCATTGAAGAGCTGAGACGCAATCGTAGAGCGGCCGCGGTGGCTGGTGATGTTGCCGCGAACATCTGCGGTTGGAACTCCCGCCTTGCGGCAGAGTGTGGGAATCAAAACTTTGTTCAGATAACTCTTTCCGACAACTGTCAAGCGAAACATAAAAAGAAAATCGACCGCCTCGCCTGTCTTCCGATCTGGCAGCTTCACCCCGTTCGGCCGCACCTTCTCCCACGCGGAGATCATCTCGCCGACGATTGGATCGACAGGCTTGGTAAATGCTGTGCTCGTTTTGTTGACGGGAACATCGAGCATACAAACCGCACCACCAGCTAGAGTCTCATCACTGGCGGGCACGGAAACATCCTCCCTCTGCCAGCGAATGCAGCCAAGGCGCAAACGCAATATCTCATTGTTTCGCAGGCCCGCGAACAACCACGTGACGGCAAGCGCCTTGCACAGTTCGACGGGATAACTGCTCTCCAGCGGTTTCCGTCGAAAAGGGCCGCGTTTCGGAAGGTCCTCTGCGGTCAGGTTCAGCCCAGCCCACACCAATTTGGCCCAAACATCGTCGGCAATGATGCGGGGGTTCGGACCAATCTTTGCAAGCACATTCTTGGGCGTCTCGAAGCTGCGGATCGGATCGAACCGGCGAGGGATTAGCTCCCACTCCTGCAGATCGCGAAAGAAGACACGGAGGGCAGAGATTCTCCCAGCATATGTGCTCGGTTTAAGTGCGTGGCCCTGGTTCTTGACGTGAACCGGTGCAAGAGTACACCAGTCGCCCGCACGCCATTGGCAGGTTACCGCAACCGTCTCGGCTGCTAGGTCGCGAGTCCAATCGGCCGGGGAAGTTATCTCCGGATGCTGGTACGCTAGCCATCGACCAATGTTCAGCAGAAAGTAGTAGCTCTTGCGACGGTAACAGTCGGAGACGGTGGTGGTATCCAACCAGCGGCGGGCCAGGCGAGCCCAGTCCGGAGGCACGCCTTCGGTGATCTCGGGAAGGTCTGCTCTGACAACGAACGGACGCACGATCTCCATTGGCTCTGGAATCGCGCCGATCTTTGCGAGAACCCGAGAGATTGCGAAGACGCAATAGGTGCCTGTGCGAGGCGGCCGCCTTCCGACCACGGCGCGTAGATGGCCGAGAGTTATGTCTCTCAGATGCGGCGAGCGGACGAACAGCAAACACTCAAAGATAGTTCGCATCACCTGATCGCTTGTGCCGGCTCGCCGATAGCCCCACTCCGAGAGCAACTCCCGCACGCGTTCAGAGATGTTCTTCGTATGCTCGCGGCCGAATACCTTTCGTGCGAGGCAGGAGTACACGACATGGTCGCTCTTGAGGCGATGCAGCTCAGCAAACCCGCACAGCAGGTAAGCAATGGCAACTCCGTGCTGGCGGGGCGCGAGCCGGGCATCAATCGAATCGATCCATTCCTCCGTGGTCCATCCCCAAAAAGATCGTTTGCGTTCGGCCATCTCGCGCAGAAAGAAAAGCAGAACGTACTTCCGACGATTCGTGATGATTCCCGTATAGTCGAGCGTGTCGTTGAGTGGCCGAACTAGCCGGTCGAGATCCGCTCCGAAGTTCATGGTTCGCCCATACCGATAGAACCTGTACGCTTCCGCATACCGCGTAAGCATGTTCGTTTCAACTGACGTTAGCTGCGGAGAGCGGTCATATCGTTCCAGATTGATTGGCCAAGTCCATGGCCCATCGTCGGCCTTCTTTGGGGGAATCTTCTTCGGTCCCCACTGGGCACGCGCTCGCCGGAATGAGTCTGATTGTTGCTTTGCTGTGCGGCTTTCAAACCATGGTCCGATAGTTTTCGGACTCTTCTTCTCAAGAATGATCTGGCTCCTCATGCCGTCATCTCCGCGAGCGTGCGTGTGCGTTGGGCATGTATCTGCGACATGCCGGCGGCGAGCTTTCGGGCAAGGTCGCGACCGCTGAGGTGTATATAAAGGAGGGTCGTCTGCACCGAGCGATGACCTGCAAACGTTGCAATCTCGTGGATGTCCCAACCAGCGCGGGCTAGATCGGTCAAGCACAGGTGGCGAAGCGTGTGAGTTGTGAATCGAGGGACTCCGGCGCGCCTTGCGACTCGAAGGACAATCTTTGACCAGGACCAGATGGAAATGGGAGCTGCGTAGTTGCGGCGTGATTCAGAAAGAAAAAGTGGGCCTCGTTTCTGCGCGAACGTGCGCCGGTGATTGAGATACCCCGCAAGCAACGCACCGCTTGCCGCGGAGTATGGCACAATACGGTCCCGTCGTCCCTTTGTGTTCTCGGCACGAACCCAGATTGTGCGGCGCGAAGGATCGATGTCGTTGGTGCAAAGACTGCAAAGTTCTTCGCGCCGCAGTCCAGCATCATAAGCGAATGTCAACATGACGCGATTGCGGATCGGCTCCTGTGCCGCCGAAGCAAGGATGATCCGCCAGTCGTCCTCGTTCGGCACCCACGGTAGTTTCCGGTATCGAGGGACAAGCACCCGTCCTAAGTTGTACGCTGTAGGATTCTTCTGGCAGACGCCTTCTTCCACCACGTAGGAATAGAACAGCCTGAGTACAGTGAGCCGCTGCTGAACCGTAGCGTTCGACAGATATCCGTTGTGGTTCTGCAAGCTGGCTAGATAAGCGCCGATGTGGACCCGCGTGACGGCTGGGACAGACAGCTGCTGATGGGAAAGAAAACGTAGAAAAACCTCAAGCCCTTGTGAATATGCATCGAGCGTGTTCTTTGCGAGCCCCCGATGCGATTGAAACGTCAACCACGCGCGGCACAGTGGATGGGCTGCCGCTACGGGACAGCGATCCCAGCGTACTGGCTGAACGGCAAAGATGCTGGTCAATTGGACCTCCTGCGGCGAACCCAATGAGGATCATTCGCGTCCAAATTAGCTATTTGACAACATTCCCCACATTGAAAACATTGGGCATAACGCAACTCTGAGCCTGGACACGCATCTGCGCTCCGGCCCAGGCCGAAGTAAGTGCTTCTCGCGGTTTTGTCATGCTGCTGTCCGAGTTACTGAGTCACATATCTCCTGAAATCAAGGTTACTTCTTTTAACCGGTTGTCTGCTGTCCAACTTCCTGCCTACCACGTGATTTCCAGTTGTTGCGCATCGTCGTGCACGCCGGCGAGAGCCGGCGGGGCCTGAAAAGGATCGTCCAACCACACCCACAGATCGCGATAGAAGAACAGTTGCTGCCGCAACAGAGCCGCCAGCGTCGATAACGACCAGGAAAACTTCGATTTCAACTGCAGGTACTTCAGCACCAGCATCGCGATCAATGCCGTCCACACCTGGGTGCGGACCGCATTAGCGCTGGTGCCGACAAAAGTCTTGATCTTGCACAACTGCTTGAGCGCCTTGAAAAACAGTTCCACTTCCCAGCGGTCCTTGTAAATAGCCGCGATGGTCGTCGCGCCGAAGGCCAACAGGTTCGAGAGGAACACGATGGCCTCCTCTTTCTCCGCGTCCCAAATCTCTACCCGCCGGAACAGCACCGGCTCCTCGCCCTCCCGCGCCAGTCGGGGAAAGCAGATGATCTGATCGCGCACCACGTTGCTGTTTTGCGGAATTTGCAATTCCTCCTGGACCTCGTAGACCGCCTTCTCCTTCATCCGCGTCACGAAGTACACTTCCTCCTGCGTCAGTTCCCGAAACCACTCGTAATCGATGTATCCACGGTCTATCGCTAGGATCGTGCCCGGCGCGAACCGCAGTGTGCGCGCCACCTTGATCTCGCTGGTCTTGCCCTCGGTCACCACCGCGAACGACGGTAGGTAGCCATCATGGTCCAGCAGCAGGTGCAGCTTGATCGCACCTTTCGTCCGCCGGAATTTTGCCCAGTCGAACATGCTCACTGACAGGTCGATGATGCTCCCATCCAGACTCATCAGCTTGTTCTTGAAACGGAACTTCTTTCGCCCGCCTTGGCTGCGCACCAGTTCCTGGCATTGCGACAGAGTCTGCTCGAACACGGTCTGGTAAAGCTCCCATGGCCGATGCTCATTGGCATAGGCCAAGGTGGACCTCTTGGGCGCCACCGGCACTCCTAAATGCTTCAGCTGCCCTTCGCAACACGCCAGACCGCCGCAAATCTCGCGCAAGGAATGCGCCCGTCCCAACTGGCAAAACAACATGGCCATGAACTGGCCCCAACTGGTGAAACCCCGCGCGTGCCGTTCGGCCTTGTGCTGCTTGACCGCCTTCTCGAACCCCCCGCGCGAAAACAACTTCAACACCTGCGAGAAAATGCTGCATACTTTCATTAGGCTGAGTCTCCTGTAGTTGAATTGGTTCTTAGTCGGAACCCAATCCAGCGTATCAGGGGGCTCAGCCTCTCACCGACGGCGACACCTTCCGCTTCGGCCAGCAGTTAGCCCGCGAATTTGGACAGCAATGAATGAGGATAGAGGAAGCGCAGCGGTTGCAGCCAACAACGCTTCTATAGCGCTGGGCCGGTGAAGGGGAACTGCCCCCTTCCCCGGCACCCCATCCCCAAAACCAAAACCAGATTCCACATAACTTACAAGAGTCCTTACGCACTTCTGCAAAAAGCAGCTTGTTATATCCGGTGCGTTTGGGACAATTGCTGCACGACCCTGCTGCCGGAACGAGGGCTTCATCTTGCTTGTCGAACGGGGCAGACGTCAGTTGTAGCAGGATGTTGGACTCAATCCATGCCGCCAGTTCGCGCACGGGGATGAGCACTTGGCTGTTGCCGTCGG
>Ga0116128_1001465_pt1 | contig 10393 bp, 11 predicted proteins | sample June2015DPH_16_1_3_FD_88974 | JGI IMG/M metagenome (GOLD analysis project Ga0116128, IMG submission 88974) | Peatland microbial communities from SPRUCE experiment site at the Marcell Experimental Forest, Minnesota, USA - June2015DPH_16_150 | ecosystem: Environmental > Terrestrial > Soil >... | reverse complement strand
GGTATGCCCACCCTTGGGGATTTTTCATTCAGACCTTTTTTTCGGCGTTGGTTCTCAACATTTCGAACGCGGCCGGATTGTTCTACGTGGAACATTTTGGCCCGGCCGTTTCAGATTTCGCTTGCCGCGCGATCTGTAAGCGCACAAGGGTCAAATCGATGGAGCCACTTCCGAAATGGCAAAATCGCATCCAGCGATAGCGGCGGAGATCGATCGCGATGGCGACGATCGGGCCCGCCGGCATGAGTATTCGGCCGCATTCCGCAAATTCGGAGCGAGCCTGGGGCCGGCGGTCCGCGCGCGAATTAATGGCAGCGCGGTTGCGGATTGGCCGACGACGCGGACCTTCGCGCTTCCGGTCACGCCGGACAATCCCGCATATCGCACGGATCCGGCGGATCCGGTTTTCGAAACTTTGGACGAGATCGGCGCGCTCGCCGGCGCGCTGCCGAAGATCGCGGTCTGGCTGAATGACCGGATGCCGCATACGCCGGTTTTCGATTCGATGCTGGCGGCGGAGCAGCTCCGGCTTTCGATCGCGCGGATCTGCGAGGCGAAGAATCCGCGGCTCGAGGCGTTCCTGATCAGCCTGGCGATCGGAATGAACCTCGAGGACAACGCGAACGGCTACGCGATCGCCGCTCACTTCGGGCTCAGCCCGCAAAGGATTCACGAAATGCTTGGCGATACGTGCGCCGCGCTCGGCCAACCAAAGCCGTTAGCGAAAGCGAACAAAGCCAGGTATTCAAAAACGCAGTATAGTCACAACATCAGGAGTCAAAAATGAGCTGGAACATCAAAACTATCGGAACACGCGCGGCCGTCGCCGCCAAGGTCGCGGCTGAGCCGCATATGCCGCAGGGATTAAAGGACGTCGTTGCATCGATCGCCAGCGGCCCGGGCTATGGCGGATTCAACGGCCTGGCGGTCGAATCATCCGGCCATGTCGACAGCGCCGGCGGGAACGTCTATGATTTCAAGGTCCAGCCGGTCGCGCTCGAGCTGGACAAGCCGAAGGACCAGGACGCGGCCGCTGGAATCTGACGCCGCCATGCCACTTGCACAATATGACCCGGACCATGCGCGCGGCCGCCGCGGGCCCGGGCCGGTCCTGGGGCGCGGCGCTTGGCAGAATATCCTCGAGATCCGGCAGCGGGCGCTTGCGCTCGAAAAGGCGCTTCGATCGATCCTGCTCGATTCCGACGAAAAGAACGCGTGCCTCCTGCAACTCGATGCGGCGGTCTGCTACGCGGAGTCGATTGTCGGCCGGTACGATCGCAACGGGCCTCCGGAGACGCAAAGCGAGATCGGGGATCTCGAGGCTGTGATCCGCGTTGCCGTGAAATTCCCGGAAAATTTCAAGTCGACGGATATCGCCGGCCTGAAAGCGGTCCTGGCGGCCGTGAAGAAGAAGGGCGCGATCGCGTGAGTCGGCGAGTGGCAAACCTTCTGTTCTCCGGCGAGCTGGTCATGTCCATTTGCCAGCTCCCGGTCGGAACGCGCCGGCGTTGGGTTGAGATCACGGAAAATGCCCTGCCGCGCGATTCGAAGGTTGTCGCGCGCTTCATCGATGAAAAAACCGGCATGTTCGGAATCACGATCGAAAGCGAGACGCTTCGGGAGATCCCGGACGGCTCGCCGATCCCGTTTCTCGAAAAGCCGCATTTCCGCGTCGAATATAAGTGAGTACCAAGATCCAGGAGCGCGTCCTGAAGCTCAGTGAGCGCGTGTCGATTCTTCTCGAGATGGGAGTCCGCCCGGACTTCCCCTGGGTTGTGTTGCCGGCGATCGTGCTTTTCCCGAAGGGATCCGCCGGCCCGTTTTTCGATGCGACGCTCGCCTGGCTGCGCTTTGGGATAACGCTGAGGATCGAATGAACACGGTCACGATCCCGGCTCGCCGATATCGATTCCGCGTTTCCCGCAGGATTGCGCGCATGATCGCGGCGCTCGAGATCCCGGTTTCCGTCCTGAATGCGGAGCGGGAATTCTGGCGGAAGCAGGCCGAATATATCGACCAGCGGATACTCGAGGGGCTAGGACTCCGAAAACCGGATACAACGTCAAACACGCCAATTCGCCGACATGGACGATCGAAATGATAAACCTCCACGCGGTCCGATGACCCGGGAGGACTGGATCCCCTTCGGCCAGGCCGCACCGCCGCGCCGCGGTCCTCCCTCCTGCGCTACGGCTGAAATGCCGCGCAAATGCCGGGTTTGCGGATGCACGGATGACGACTGCAGCGGATGCATCGCGCGGACCGGATCTCCCTGCCATTGGGTTGAGGTCGACCTTTGCTCGGCTTGCGTCAAATGAACCTGCAGCTCGCAAAGATCAATAAGATCGATCTCGACTTGGCTGAGATCACGCTGACGGACCATTCGATGATCATCGGATCCGTCGCCGCATTCGAGCGCGCCGGCCGCGCCCTGGACGCGATGGATTCATACAGTCAATGGTGGTGGGGCGACTATTTGCTATATGCGGAGCAGAACAACCTAAAGACGGTCCTCGACGATGCGCGGCGCAGCCTTCACCGCTCGACGATCTATCAGTGGAAGGAAGTCGCTCGCTATTATCCTCCCGCGCTCCGCCATCCGCGCCTGCATTTCAACCATCACTATTCGGCCTTCTATATTCTCGGGCCGGGCTCGGATCCGGCGAAGGCCGAAAAATGGCTAGCCCGGGCCGAAGAGAATGAATGGACGGTCGGCGACCTGCGCGAAGCGATCCGCATGGACAGTCGGCGCGATGAACATGATCCGGGCCCGATGCGCGGAATTATCCGCATCACGGATTTCGTTAAAATCTCCCGCTGGACCGCGAAAGTCCACGCCGACGAGCTGCCGCCGGCGCAGCTCGAAGAGATCCGCGCGTCGACCGGCCCGCTGTTCGATTTCCTCTGCGAAGTGCATCGCAAGTCGTTTTCAATCAAATGAGCTGCACTTACGTAAGTACGCCCGTCCTGATTACCAATTCTTTATGATTCTCTACTTTCTGGCCTGGGGTTGCATCGGAGGCGTCCTGCCGTGCCTGCTGACCGCGCACAGCATCTTCACGGATAGGCGGATGCGCCTCTGGTGGAAAATCGCGATCGGCTTTTTTTGCGGTCCGCCAATGTGGGCGGTTGTGCTGTTCGCGGCCTTGTTGGGCGGATGCGTCGGCGCGATCGCTAAAATCAGGGCGAACCGTGCCAAAAAAACCGCGAAGCCCTGAACCTCAAGGATTGGACGAATACGGCCTTCCGGCCGTCATCCACACTGAGGTTTTGGCCATGCTAACCGGCGTCACCGCGCGCCGGCTTCACCAGCTCATTTCGGACAACCGGATCCCGGCCGAATGCAACTTCAGCGGCGACAAATGGCGGGCGACGATGGCGCTGAAGGAAATCTTCGGATACTACCGCCGGCAGGCCGATCGCGCGAAGCCGGCCAGCGATATCATGCTCGAGACTCAGAATTCCCTCGAGGATCTCCGGGCGAAACGGCTGAAGAACGCGAAGATGGCCCGCGAGCTTTTGCCGCGGCATATTTACGTCCAGGCGTGGGGCGAGATCCTGACGTCGTTCAAAAACCGCTGGCTCAATTTTCCGGACAAGATGGGGATCCGATGCTTCCGGGCGAAGGACAAGGTTGAGGCGATGCAGATCCTCGAGCGCGAGATCGCCGATATCTTCGCAGGCCTGAACGATCCGAAGTTCATGGAGGACATTGCCGCGCGGATACGCGATGACGAATTTGAACCAGGAAACCAGCCAAGCGATCCTGCCGGGGATGACGCCGGCGCCTCCGAGGATTTGGAGTCGGCGCACTCTTAAACTCTTCCTCCGGGACGTCCAGGCGTTCCTTCAGTTGCCGCCCAAACTCAACGTCTGGCAATGGGCGGCGCGTAACATTTTTCTTTCGTCGGAAGTGACCCCGGAGGCCGGTTTCTACAATCCGGAGCGCCTCCCGTATCAGAAGCGGATCCAGGAGTGGATGACGGATCCTCACGTCAACGATATCATCGTAGTGTCGGCCGCTCAGTTGCTCAAAACTACGGTCATCAACAATGGCGTCGGCTATTTCGTGGCGGCCGATCCCTCGAGCATCCTGGTTGTCTATCCGACGATCGATGACGGCAAGGATTGGATGGCGGACAAGTTCATGCCCATGTGCCGCAGCTCGCCGACGCTGCGAAAGCTGATCCCGGACCAGCTCATTCGAACGATCGGCCAAACGACGCTGATTAAGCATTTCCCGGGAGGCCGGATCAAAGTCGTCGGATCGAATAGCCCGTCGGCCCTGCGCGGCCGCTCGTTCCGGATCGTCGTCCAGGATGATCTCGACGGCTTCACTGACAACGTGGAAGGCGACCCGTCCGCGCAGGCGGACAAGCGCGCGGCCAACCAGCCGCGGGCGCTGCGAATGAAGTTCTCGACGCCGACGATCAAAGGCACGTCGCGAATCTGGAAATGGCTTCAGCAGTCGACATTCGATCAGCTCCTATGCCCTTGCCCGAAGTGCGATCGCGCGCAAACCCTCGAATGGTCCCAGGTCATCTTTGATCCGGAGCGTCCGGAGGAAGCGCGATACAAATGCGTCAACGCTGAATGCGGGCACCTGTGGGATGACCGCGATCGATACAACGCGGTCCTCGAGGGAGTTCGGCGGGATCTCTGGACGGTCCGAAACCCGAAGTCCCGGATCAAGGGACTTCACATGAACGGGCTCTATCGCCTCATGGGCGAGAAAAATTCGATGGTCGGATTTTTGGAGGAATGGGTCCGCGATTACCTGGCGGCAAAGGCCGGCGGCGAAAAGACGCTGCAGGTCTGGATCAACACCTTCCTGGCCGAATGCTACGAGCCCGCGAGCGAGACGATCGAACCGGATCCGCTTTTCAAGCGGCGCGAGAATTACCGGCCGACTGAAATGCTCCCGGAAGAGGTTTTGGTTGTCGTCGCGGCCGTCGACGTTCAAAGCAACCGCCTCGAATGCGAGGTCCGCGGGATCGGCCTGGGTCAAGAGTCCTGGGGCATCGAGTATCAGGAATTCGCGGGCGATCCTACGGAGCAGCTCGTCTGGAAAAGGCTGGACGGATTCCTGGGCAACTCCTACCGGCACCCGGTCCGCGGCAAGATCCGGATCTCACAATGCTTTGTCGACGCCGGCGGATCGAAGCAGAACGAGGCTTACATTTTCACGGAAACGCGAAACGCCCGCGGGATCTACGCCTGCCGCGGCGCCAAGGATCCGCATGCGCCCAACCTGTCGCCGCTGCGCAAGGCCGGTTACAACCAAGTGCCGTTTTATTTTGTCGGAACGCAGGCGATCAAAGACACGCTGCATTCCCGGCTGCTCCTGAAGAAACCGGGCCCGGGCTACTTCCACTGGCCGATCAGCGATGACTACGACGAGGGATATTTCAAAAAGCTGACGGCCGAAAAGAAGGTCATGCAGAGCAAGGGAAAGCACAAGGGATCGCTCATGTGGCAGCTCCCGGAAGGCGCCCGCAACGAGCCCTGGGATATCAACGTCTATATCGTCGCCGCGATCGAGGCGGCCGGATTCACGGAACGGCACCTGCGCATGATCGCCAGCGACAACGAGCGAATCCGCGTCCAGCAGGGCTTGCCGCCCAAGCCTCCCTCACAAGCGATCAACCTGGACGCATTGAAGGAACCTGCGAAATTGCCGGACGCGATCACGATGGATCAACTGAAGGCGGCCGCCGCGCCGGCGGCGCTGGGCTCCGCAGTTCCCGCGGCCGCGGATCCAACCGCCCCGCAGAATGCGCCGGCGGGCCCGAAGGTGGATCCCAATCCGAAAAAGACGCCGTGGAAAGTTGTCGGCAAGGGGCGCCAGGGATCCGGCCTTGACTTCGGGCGATGGGGTTTTTAGGTCCAAGATGCTTCTTGGATTGTTTTGGTATTTGGAATCGGCCGGGCGGCGTGAATCCGCCCGGCCATTTTTTTCCCTCTGACAATGCCGGACTTGAGCAATGGAATTCGTTCCCTTTCTCTTTCCGTGGCCCTGGGGTTTTCCGTATTCGCCCGGGGCGCAATACGAAATCGAACCGTCGGGAATCTATGCCGGGGCCACACTGAGGTTTTGTAAGCTGTTCGAGCAGTTCCCGTCCGGATTCTGGACTCTGCAATATGGCCTTGTGCCGTTCTCCGGGAAGCTGAGCGGGCCGATTCTGTTCACGTCGACGCAAATGAACGGAAGCGAATGGCACCTGGTCGACGTGCCGGCCGACGTGACGAAAGCCTGGGTTCCCGGAAAGTATCGCTGGCAATGCTATGCCCAGGCCAACTCGCAAAACCCGTACCCGAATGCGCGGCATTTCGTGTCGACCGGGATCATCAACGTCTTTGCGAACCTCTACGATTCGGCGGCCGTCGACACGCGCGGCAAGTGGCAGCGGATCTTGGCGGAGATCGAAGCCCTGCTGGAAAAGATCGCGACGGACCCGGTTGAGGAAGTTTCGATCGGCCGCGGCACGATCGCCGGGCAAACCCTGAAGGGATGGGATCGCGAAAAGCTGATCGCCTTCCATGATTACGCCCTGCACATGGCGGGCAACGAGACGCGGATCCAGAATATCCGCGGCGGAGCCCCGAACACCCGTTACAAGTGGGCGGTCATGATGGGGGATGGCAATGGCGTCGCCTTCAACGGATTCCCGGATTTCCCGCCGTTCTCCTGAACCTTTTGCCGATGAATGTTTTCACCCAAGCGCTGAGGTCGCTATCCTCGATCTCCACGATCTTCAACCGGCAGCCGGACACTTCGGCCTATCGCGCCTATGGTTTCAACCGGAAGGGCGATATCGAAAAATTCTTCGGCGAGGGGCTCGAGGATCTATACAAGGTCGCCGGAAAGCGATCCTTCGGATTCGAGGCGGCCTGGTACGATCGCACGAATTCGAATTGGGTCGCCTGGCGCTCGAGCCTGGATGCGATCCTGCGAACCTCGATCTGGATCCTGGTCGGCCGCTGCCGCGACCTGCAGCGCACGAATTCGATCGTCTCCCGGGCGCTGAACCTCTGGAAAAATAACGTCGTCGGCGCGCATGGCGTCCGCCTCCGGATGAACCTGCGAAAGAGTGACGGCAGCCCGGAGATCGATATCAACAAGACGATCTCCGATCACTGGCGCTGGTTCGGGCACGCGGAGAATCTCACGCCGGCGGGCGACATGGACATGGTTGAATTTCAGAAGCAGATTTTTTCGACCGTGCCGATCGACGGCACCTGCCTGATCCGGATCTACAAGGGACGCCAGTATCCGTATGGGATTGCCTTCCGTATCCTCGAGCTGGATCTGCTCGATACCAACAAATTCACCGGGCGCCCGGATGACGAGGTTGAGGTCAAATTCGGAATCGAAAGCCGGCGCGATACCGGGAAGATCCAGGCTTTCTGGCTGTATCTGTCGAATCCCAACGACCTGTCGCTGGCCGGAAGCTACACGGCCGGCAAGTCGTTCCGCGTCCCGGCCGATGAAGTTATCCTGGTCATGAAAAAGGAACGGCCGCTGCAGACGATCGGGATCCCCTGGTTTGTGCGATCGATGGTCAATCTGCATATCCTGCAGTCCTTCACCAAGGCGACGCTGATCAAAGCACAGATGGTCGCCAGCTACTTCGTTTTCATCACGAACACGCTGGCGGTCCAGGAGCCCGATGACGGCGCGACCGGCGATCCGAACGGCTTTCAGCAGATGCCCGTCGACAACGGCGTTTCGCTCGAGCTAAAGAAGGGCCAGGACGTGAAAAACCTCTCCCCGTCGTCGGCGGGCAGCGATTTCGAGGCGCTTTTCAAGTGGGCGCTCCGCTTCATCTCCGGCGACTTGGACCTGTCCTATCACGCGCTTTCCGGCGACACGTCGCAGGGCAATTACGCCTCGCTGCGCATGGAGGCGCTCGAGGAACGCGCCGGCCATATCGGCAACCAGGTCTGGCTCGCCTCGAGGGTTTTGCGCCCAATGTTCCGCGAATGGCTGAAGGTCCAGCTTTTGACTCAGCGGATGTTTCAGGTCGCCGACGAGCTGCTCATGCCGCTGATCTATGCCGCGGAATGGGTCGGGCGGCGTTGGGATTGGGTTGACCCGAAGAACGAATCCACCGCGGCCGTCGCCCTGGTCAACGCGGCCCTCATGAGTCGCACCCGCTACGCCAAAGAGCATGAAGGGGCGGAGATCGATGACCATATTTCGGAGCTGGCCTACGAGCAACTGAAGCTCGAGGAAGAGGGAATTGTGATCCAGACGACCAGCGGCCAGCAGCTCGAGTTCGGCCAGACGGATCCGCAGGCGCCCACAAAACCGGCCGGCAAGGGCGAGACGGAAGAGGATCCGGACGACGAATGACCTGCTGACAACGGGAAAATGGTATGGACTTTGATCTGACGACACCGGAAGGCGTTCGGGCCCTTCAGAAACACCTGAAGAAGTTATCGGCGGCCGATGCCCTTCGGATCATCGCGGACAACCAAACCCGCGCCGGCGGCGAGCTGTTCACCCGCTGCATGTCCGGGATCCGCGTTGTCGAAGGCGAGCAGCGCACCTTCGATCTCAGCTTTTCCTCCGAATCTCCCGTTGAGCGCTATTTTGGAACGGAGGTTCTCGGGCACAAGGATGGCGAAGTCGACCTGGACTGGCTCAAGTCCGGAAATGCCCCGCTGCTGTGGATGCATGACGGCAAATCCCAGGTCGGCGTCATCAAGAGCGCCAGCCATGATTCGGCCGGCAAGCGCTGCGATGCCCGCTGCCGCTGCGCGAACGATATCGACGGCGATCGCTACTTCGCCCGCGTCCAGGACGGGATTATCAAAAATACGTCCGTCGGATATTCGATCCAGGAATGGGAACGGATCGATGACCCGTCCGACGAGGATGCCCCGCCGACTTACCGCGCGACGCGCTGGAAGCCGCATGAGGTTTCACTTGTTTCCACTCCGGCCGATGAAACTGTCGGCGTCGGCCGGTCCCGCAGCTTCACCGTACCTGACACAAAATCAACTTCGTCATCTCTCAACCCTCCTTCCCCTCCCGCCATGCCTACCGCTGAAGAAACCGCCGCAGCCGTCAAGACCGAACAGACCCGCCTCGCCAATGAAGCGATCGCCAATGAGCGAAAGCGTCTGAACGCCCTGCACAAGCTGCGCAGGACGCATGACTCCGCCGGCGTCGTCACCGACGCCGAATTCGCCACCTTCACGGATGACCCGGCGAGGGGCGAACTGGAATTCCGCCAATTCCTCGAGGGGAAGGGCGCGACGCCCGTTCGCATGGGCCCGTCCGGCGTCATCGTCACCGAGCCCGATCGCCAGGACGATTACTCGCTGGTCCGCGCGCTGCGCGGCCTGGTGTTCGGCAACATGGAGGAACGCTACACGAAAGAGGACAGGCGCCTCCGTGAGCTGTCGCCCCACCTGAAGCCCGCTGGCAGCCGGGAAAGCGCGATCGTCACAACGACGGAATCCGTCCGCGGCAATATCCTCTTCAGCAACGCGCGGGATATCGGGATCGGCAACGGCCGCGGGATCACTTCCCGCGCGCAGACCGCCCAACAGCTCGTCGCCGGCGGCGCCCTGGTCGGCGTCACCTTCGCCCCGGAGGTCATCGAGTACCTCCGCCCGGTCCCTGTCATGCAGGCGGCCGGCTCGATCGTCATGTCCGGAATCACCGGCGGCCCGGGAACGATCCGCTTCCCGAAGCAGGCGGGCGACATTTACGCCGCATGGGCGGCTTCGCAGGTCGCGTCCACGCCGGGCCAGCTCCCCTTCGGCGTCCTGGACCTGACCCCGAAGCGCCTGGTCGCGCAGGTCCGGATCGACAAGCAACTTCTCCTGCAGGAGTCCTTCGATATCGAGGCGTATGTCCGCAACTCGATCAACCTGCAGTTCGCCTTGTCGTATGACCTGGCGGGCCTGATCGGCAACGGCAACGGGATGCCGCTCGGCATCCTGAACACCCCGAACATTCAATCCGGCGCCGTGACGTTCAACGGCCCGTCCGCCTCGAGCGGCACGCTCGCCCCGCAATTCCTGAACTTCACACAGTTCATTTCGAAGGTTCTGGCCGCGAACGCCGGGATGCTCGGCAAGCGCTCGTATATCACCAGCCCGCAGTCGATGATCAATTGGGCGACGGTCCCGAAGGCGGCCGCCGGAACCACGATCACCAATGCGGCGTTCATGCTCGAGTTCAAGAACGATCCGGATGGCGGCCAGGGCCACAGCGTTCTTGGCGAGCGGGTCGAATCGACCACGTATCTGAATACGCTCCCGACGCCCTACAGCGCGGCCGGCTTCACCCTCCCGGTCCCGGACGTCGTTCTCTACGGTCCGTTCAACCAGTATATGTTCATCGAGTGGGCCGGCGTGGAGTGGATCTATGATCCCT
>Ga0116128_1001442_pt1 | contig 10468 bp, 16 predicted proteins | sample June2015DPH_16_1_3_FD_88974 | JGI IMG/M metagenome (GOLD analysis project Ga0116128, IMG submission 88974) | Peatland microbial communities from SPRUCE experiment site at the Marcell Experimental Forest, Minnesota, USA - June2015DPH_16_150 | ecosystem: Environmental > Terrestrial > Soil >... | reverse complement strand
GACGCCCGGGCGGAGGGTAACTTCGACAAACTGGGGTGCAGGCTCGAGGCTTGTCTTAACCACAGTTGAAGGGTCCGGCACCACCCCGGGAAGTTCGTACCAGTCCACCGTCTGCGTGACAGGGTCGGTTAATAGTTTGCGAGCCAACTGCCTGCATTCCTCCGGCGACAGTTGACCCTCGATAAAGTAGGTATCCTGGCAAGTTATCAGTTTGAGTTTCTCGAACCCTAACGCATGGGCATCGGCAAGCAGGGCAGTGGAGCGTGGGTCGGGCTGGTTGAAGCGCATCACGAAGCGATATACGGGCATGGGTGGGATTGTACTAAAGGAGAGTTGTCTAGTCAAGTTGTATGACAAATCTCATCGAGTTTGACCAACCCCCAGTTGTTATGTTTGAGCTGGCGCATGACTGCCTTGTTGCTGTTCCAGCAGTCCCTGACCGATCCGGATGCCAGCCGACTGCAGCGCCGCTACCAGAAACATCGCCAAAGTCTGTTCGTCTTCCTTTACCGCTGCGATGTCTCTCCGACCAACAATATCAGCGAACGGGCTCTGCGTCCTTCGGTTATTCATCGCAAGGTCATCGGCTGTTTCCGCTCCAAATGGGGAGCACACGCCTAGCAGCCCTGGCCACGGTCATCGATACTGCCGAACTGAATGGCATCCACGCTTTCGCCGCCATCCAATCCTTGTTCGGTCGCCCTCCACTCCCGCTCCCGCTAGGGGGGGTGAGTTGATACCCCATAATGATCTTGTTTACCGTCCAAAGCGAGTTAAGGTGAGCGGATCAAAGATGGCGGAGTTTTGCCGAATTGCTGCAAGCTGACCATGTAGTCAAGAATAGAGTGTTGACGACAGGTTACCAATACACTGGTCAAAACCGAGTGGGTCTGAGCTCCCACTTTGGATCGATTACAGCCATTGGTTTTTCGGATGATCACGCCCGGGCGCAACTGGCGCTCAGCCAGGTTATTGGTGGCATCCAGACCATCCATATACAGGCAGCGTAGCAAATGGGGGCGATGTTTCCGCAACCGGCGGGCAAAGCGGACATTTTCCCGGTCTTTCAGGTTGCGCTGTCTGGAGATCAAGGCATCCAGTTGTGTTTCCAGGATCTGGGCACGCTGAGCGAAGATACCCGGATCCAGGCCTGTTTTTTCTGCTTTCAACTGGAGAGCGGCTTGCAGCACCTCGGTCAATTGCTGGGCAAACTGTACCGCACGACCAGTTTTGCTCTCTTCCATCTCTTTCAGGTCCTTCAGCAGGTGCAAGAGGCATTTTTGTTTGAGCCAATCCTTCAGCCTTTTATCATCGTAGGCCAGAAAGCAGTCCGAAGCCTGGATACCATGGAACTTTCCGCCCAGGATCTCGACCACCACATCACTGCTGCGATTATCCCGAATGGCATAGACCGGGGCTTCCTGGTTGGTGAAGGCCCACAACCAGGCCGACAACGTTCCAATCCGCCAACCGGTTTCATCGGCATGCACGACACTGCTGCACTGCATCGCCTCGATCAGCTCTTGATAAACCGGACGGCCTGTCTTGGCCAGCCGCTGGTCGGCCTGACACCAGCCGCTCCGGCTCACTTGCATTCCAAAGGCATCATTGAGTGTTTCACTCACTTTGGCATACGACCCGCCCACCTGTACCTGCGGTACTGGCGCAGGCAGACGATGCTTCAGATCCGCCGCCAGGGCCTTGGCACGCGGTCCCACCAGTACCCCCGCTGCTCCGGTGGCCTGCGAGGTCTGCTCCGGGTGCCGCGAGCGCACCCGCTTATGACAATCCACACAGTAGCCACTGTAGGTCACATAGCGGGTGGTGACCAGCCGGATGGTTTCCGGAATATCCGTCACATACTGCTCGTGTTTATGAATATCTTTCAACCTGCCTCCACAATCCGGACAGCCATGCAACTTGGCCTTTTTCGTTTGATCAACTTGCCTGTGCGTAGGCTGCTCCCGCCGGGAAAACTTCCCCTGCCCGGCTTTCCGCCCAGGTCTCTTCGGATGCTCCACCAGTTTCCGACGAGCGAACGGCGCCGCCTGACGTTTTCCCGCTCGTTTCAATTCCTCGTTCTCCGCATGCAAAAGCTCGTTCTGCCTCTTCAATTTCTCAATCGCCGCCAGGGCCCGAGTCAGTTGTTCCTCCAACTCCCCGATCCGTTGCTCTTTCGTACTGGGTTGGGAAGGCTTATTCCGCTTGTGGCTCATCCTGCCAAGTTTACTGCTTTCAGACCTCTTCGGTTAGAGTCATTTGACCTCCGTTTTTCTGAGGTTTGACCCTATTCAATTTTTTGATTTGGACACTAAACAAGTACCCCATAATATTAGAACAATTGTTCTGATTTGTCAAGAGGAGCTGACCGCCCCTGCCGCCTCTCCCCCTACTCTTCTGGAAGGCCGGCTTTAGCTAACCTGATAAATATACCGGCCGGTGGGAGGCAGAATGTTCTGTCGCTTCATAGAACGACAACCCATCCGGATACTTGCTGGCTTGACCCAGCATGGCGGTCCATTCTGACGGCGAAATGAAGTCTTTATCATAGTAAAACAAGCCTATCTTAGTTGCGCAAAGTGGATCCAGGAAACGCTCCCGCTCCAACCAGCGAAACTGTGGAGCATCGGCATCTCCGAGGGGGCAGCCGTCTTCGATCACCAACGCATCGGGCGCGAGTGCGGTCCACCCACTCATCAACGTGCATCGAGGGCAACAGATTGGTCAGCCGAATGGCCTGACAAAAGAAGAGTATAATTTAAGCATGGTCGCACCCCATACGCTTGTCCCCCGCAAAAAAATTGCTGCTTTCTGCAAACGCTGGAAGGTGGTGGAATTCGCGTTGTTCGGGTCGGCGGTACGGGAGGATTTCTCCGCCCAAAGCGACATCGATGCCTTGGTTTCCTTCGCTCCGCACAGCAATTGGAGTCTCTTTGACCATGTTCAGATGAAGCAGGAACTTCAGGAAATCTTTGGGCGAGATGTGGATCTGATCACTCGCCGGGCGCTGGAGCAAAGCCGCAACACTTTGCTGCGCTCAGAAATCCTGGGCTCCGCAAAAATATTATATTCGGAACAAGAACACGCCAATGTCTAAGCATCGGGATGACATCGTCATGAAAGATATCATCAACGCGGCGCAGCTCATCGCCGCGTTTGTTGATGGCCTCGGGAAAGATGACTTCGTCGACGATTCGAAGACCCGTTCGGCTGTTTTATACCAACTGACGGTGATCGGCGAAGCCGTCAAACGACTTTCCCCGGAATTCCGCCTTGCACAGACACAAGTTCCCTGAGCATCAATGGCAGGAATGCGCGACCATCTTGTACATGCCTATGACCTGGTGGATTGGGATGAAATTTGGGAAACCGCAACGCGGGATGTGCCGGGTCTATTGAAACAAATCGGGCACATCTCCTGCTGAGTTTGATGCCCTGCACTCGACAAACTTTCAGCTGACTTCATGGGAGTTTTTTTAGGGAAGGTTCACTGCCTTCCCTTTTTCGGCGGAATATCGGCGGTTTATCGGCGGCAGGATAGCTACCATGCAAACAACCAAAATGACTGTGCGGGTCCCGCGCGAATTACTGGAAAATGTCAAACGCTATGCAGCAGAACATAATACTACCCTTACCGGTCTTATTGAAGCCTATCTTGGCCGCATTCCTGCCGGGCAGTCTCTGGAGAACGCTCCTATTGTCCGCAGGTTAAGTGGCACAATGACGCCCAAAGTATCGGTCCAGGACTACAAGAAACATCTGGAAACGAAATATGGCAGCTAAGCCGCCGATATTGATCAATCTATAAGTAATTGGTACAGGTCCAGCGATTATTGAATCCAGAGTACTAAGCGAATTATGAAAATTCTCATCCGTGAAAGGCAGGAGATCAAATGCCTTGAGCCGCCAGAATTGATCCATCCGAACTCCCCCAAAGTGAAGATTCGTGGGCCTTTGCCCTCCGCAAACTTCATTCCTGGATCGCGAATGAGTCTGAAGAACCGGTAAGGGCCTTTGAGATGCTTCTGATGAATCGAAGGGAGGGCATGATCCAGGCAACGAACATAGTAAAGAAAGCTGCCCCGCGCGACATTCAAAAATTCCTGATCAAAGTCATGACCCAGCCTGACAAAAAATTGGGGCTACAGCCAGGGCGACCTACCAAGATCATTTTCGAAGATCAGGAGTTGTTCAAAACCCTCACACCCGTTCTTCAGGAAATCCAGATCCGGGCAATTTATTATCCCAAAAGTCAGGCTGTGGATGAGCTGGTGAAGGAATTGGAGACATATATGAACGATGGTCTGCCGGAAATCCCGGGATTGTTCTCCGGGAAGGGGGTCACTCGGACAGCCTCTGCGGCACTTTTTCAGGCTGCTGCCGAGTTTTACCGACAGGCTCTCTGGGTCCAGCTGGGTAACGACGATTTCTTGGCCGTGCGCACCTCTCCCAGGATTGAGCAGTTGTTCACGTGTGTGCTTGGCCAGGCAGGGGTTGAATACGGTCTATCATTGTACAGACGCTGGGAGGATATCGAGCGTCTGTACCGGGCGCACGACCATACGATGGAGATCGTCCCGGAAGGCGGCATGCACTCGCTTCTCTTTAACCCAGCCCACATGATCTCCTTCGACGACCTGGATGCCATCGAATGGTATGGTTGGGAAGTGGCCGGACTTCAGGCCTATCCCTTTCCATGCATCTTCCTGCCCTCCGAACAGGTCGCACGACCCGACCTCGAAGAAATCCTTTGCTATGAAGCGTTGCTGCGATCCATTCCTGAATTGGTGAAGAACCATTTGCAGAAAGATCAAGAAGAAAAGATCCAGCCATTTGAAACCAGGGTAACTGTCATGACATCGGGTGGATCTCGGACGGTGGAATTCAAATATCCGGCTGGGGCATTACCTCTGGAAGTGATGCCCGCTCTTGAGACGGACGATTGGGATTTTCGCGAAGCTGAAGATATGGACATCCCCTTCGACCACCGCATGATGGAAGGGCAGATCGCAAACACATTCGCTGCGCTCAAAAAGAGCAGCCTCGCTCCAGAAGTGCAGAAAGCCCAAGAGACGATGTACAAGGCCTGGGATGAGCCAAACGCAGCCCGGCGTCTTCACCTGGCCCACCAGGCTTTGAAAGAATCGGAAGATTGCGCGGACGCCTATGTCCTTTTGGCAGAGGAGGAGGCAGACACCCTCGAACAGGCCTTCCAGTACTACCAGGAGGATGTTGCCGCTGGTGAACGCGCCCTGGGGAAAAGATACTTCAGGGAGAACGCCGGTCATTTTTGGGGCCTGATGGAAACCCGTCCCTACATGCGCGCTCTGGCGGGAAAAGCCAACTGTTTGTGGCGGCTGAAGCGGGTGGATGAGGCAATCGAGATTTACCAGGAGCTGCTACGTCTTAATCCAGGGGATAACCAGGGGATTCGATATATTCTCGTGGACCTTTTCTTGGGCCTGAAACGAGTTGATTAAGTGAAAAAGCTGCTTGCCAGCTACAACGACGAATGGTCAACGGTCTGGTAGTACACGCGGGCACTGCTGACCTACCGCAGCGTTGGCCCCTCGGCGAAGGCGAACCGGAAATTGAAAGACACGCTGGAAGAGAATCCGCACGTTCCGGATTATCTGACCGGAAAAAAAGGATTCCCAACCGGCTGCCGGAGATGCTCGAGTGGGGGGTGAATCGGAGGCCGTCGATTATGCAGCTAACCACCTGAACTACTGGCGCATCACACCCGGGGCGATCCAATGGTTGAAGGAACAACAATCGGTCGCACCACTGCCTGCCAGAAAGACGGTCACAAGAGGGGCGAAAAAACAGACCAGGAAGGGATGCTGAGATGTCTAAGAAAAAACAAACTAATCGGAAGTCTCGCACCCCCAAGAATAACTAGCAGCCTCCCATATCGCGAATTCGCCCGGTGCAATTGTTGACATCCCGCTATTACCTGCAACACGCCCGTGAGTACGAGATTCTTGGCTGTTGGGTGCATCAGGGCTGGCGGGAGGATGGATACACCGGTCGTCATCGCCCGCCAGCAGTCCGCTGACCCAGTACGAACCCTATAATCATTACTCGCCTGAACGGATCGCTTATAAATACCTGACCTGGTCTTGGGAATAAGGATGAAGAGCAGCGTCAGGGAATGACCCGCCCGTAGTTCTCACGCTATTACTTGATTCGGTTGGGGATCGGAAATGAGTTGAACCGTGTGGCAAGGAAATTCCCAGATCGGCGACAAGCCGAACCTCTGCAATTTGACGCCTGGGTGCTATCGGCAATGCAGGGAATCAAAGGTTCCTACTTATTCATGATGGATGAAGACAGCCTTATGAGTATTAATGCTTTTGAATGATGGCTTTGGCCTGGTCATACGGCAAATAAGTGTCGCTGCCATCTGGTCGCTGCCATAGAATATTTCCATCTAGCGTGACGCGGAAAAGGTCGATGAGCGGCGCAGTGTTTGGATCGCCTGGACAAGCCCCACTGTGGTTTTCCCGAACGCTGATATCATATCCGCTACCCGACTGATTTTCAAGGGAGAAAGAAATGCATTTGAAGGCAAAGCGGCCCTGATAAAGGTTGTCCTGCCGGATGCGGCCGCTCAATAAACTCAAGGCTTGTTCGCCTGTTTTAATCTGATTGGAACGCGCGCTCTGATTGGAAACCCCGCATGCAGTCAGGACCAGAAGAGCAAGAATAATAACCATCAATCTACTATTTGTACGTTTCATAATGAAATTATATCAGTTGAACCAAATCTTTGAAAATGGCACAGAAGAGCACATTGCCCCTGGCGGAGCACACCCCCGCACTCTCGTTGTGGGGTATTCAAGGTCTGCGGATTTTACCGCACGGTTCCTTTCCTTCTTGATGGAAGCGTATTTATTCAACCTTGCCCGTTAAAAACGGTAGAACCGGATGACAAACCCGATTTAGGATCCGAAAGGGGTCTTCATAGGAGGCAGGCGATCGAAGAACCCTTATCTCTCACGCTTCATGCAAGCTATCCCTACATCATCTTGATGGCAAAAGTATACGATAAACCCAGCTTTCTACTGTCACGTTAAAAGTAAAAGCGGCTGTCGGTTTCAAAATTCCAATGGTGAGAATGGCGATAGTCTATGATGTAATGATTACATAAAATGCTATAATGGTAGCAGAGGCGTCCTATGATAAGAACACAAATCCAATTAACGGAAGAACAGTACAAGCAATTGAAACAGCTGGCAAGAAGGCGCGAACTCTCCCTGGCAACTTTGGTTCGTGAGGGAGTAGAAAAAGTGTTGAAAGAGGCCGGTGAACCCTATTTGGTTGAGGCTCGCCGGCATGCTCTTTCAGTTGTAGGCAAATACCAGTCTGGAGCGAAAGATGTGTCGACTCGCCACGATAAATATCTAGCTGAAAGTTACCAACCATGATCTATATTGACACGTCCGCCTTTTACGCGATTTTCGATGAAGATGATGCCAATCATAAGCAGGCCAAGAAAATCTGGGTTGCGCTCATTCAGTCTCAGGAAACGCTAGCATGTAATAATTATGTACTAGTAGAAACAAACGCTTTATTGCAACGCCGGTTTGGGATGAGCGCCGTACTTGATTTGCAAAAGATTATGCCGTTGCTTCAAGTGGAATGGATGACATCGGAATATCATCACTTCGCAACCACAGCCCTACTGTCTGTTAATCTGCGCGATCTCAGTCTGGCGGATTGTAGCAGCTTTGAAAGCATGCGCCGCCTTGGGATCGAAAAGGTGTTTGCTTTCGATGATCATTTCCGGCAGCAAGGTTTTGAACTAGTCAACTGAGCTGGCCGGGGGGAAAAGTAACATTCGAGGTAACATTCAGGTATAAAAATCCTGATCAACTAAGGCCAGTGGTTATGCTTTAGATTGGAACATTTTTTTCATTGGCTTGAAATGGTAGCTTCCTCTTCAGATCTGATGACCCATACATTGGCCTTCCAGATCCATTCGCCTTCCGAACTTTTCCAGGCTTTCCTGGCATCCATCGCACTGCTTGGCATGGTGTTTATCCTCGGATGAACATTGCCTTCAATTATGTTCTATACGGGAGCCATCAATGAGAAATTATTCTGCCATCACTGCCGGTAACATCCGTTATTGCGGAAATTTGATTCATTCACAACCTCCAATTATCCACCGGACTGGCTTTACGGTGAGCCTGTTCAACATCTACCTGAGCTAACTGGGAATAATGCCGGACCATGTCCAGGCTGCCGTGGCCCAGTAACATCTGCAAAGTGAAAACATCCCCACCTGCACGCAAATAGGTAATAGCAAAGGTATGCCTGAACTTATGCGGGTAGGCATCTTTAACACCGGCGCGTTCGGCAATCCGTTTGATCAGATGCCGTAAACTTGCCGGGTTAAAGGGACGACCGCGTGATACAGCAAATAACGGCGCATCCTGTTCGTTCTCATCCTCTCGTCCAGCTAGATAGCGCCAGACAGAGGCCCGGGCCGTCTTGCCAAGAAAGACAGATCTGCCTTTGCCACCCTTCGCACCCCCTTCGACACCATGCTTGACCTCAAGTTTCCCACGCTTGGGATCGAAGTCTTCGATCTTGAGGGAACATATTTCCAGCGCCCGTAGGCCGGTATCTACCAGGGTAAGGATAATGGCTTGATCACGGTTGGCGGTCGGTCGACGCATCACAAAGCGGCGACGATTGACTGAGTTAGCTTCACGCGAATAAGTACAAGCTTTCAACATCCGCTGAACCTCGTCTTGCGTAAAAGGCTTAACCGGAGGGTTCTTGAATCTTGGAGCTGGAATTTCTTTTATCGGATTCTCTAATTTAAACTCCCGGCTGGCCCAACTGAAGAAGGATGCCAACGTTACATACACATTGCGGAGAGTCTTTGGGGAGAGTGTACGCGTGTCACCGCCGAACCGGTGCGGAACATACTCGGTCCTCAAATAATACAGATAATCCTCAATATCCTGTTTGGTAACCTGCGCAACTTCTATATCTCCCGCATAAGTAACCCATTGCTCAAGTGCTCGCCTGTAGGAATCGATCGAACGATCAGTCAAACCTGCGGCACTTTTGTAGTTTGTAAAACCGACAATGGTCTTGCGTACAAGTAACGAGCCTGAAGATCTGTGGTTCATACAAAAACCTCCTTGTATTGGAAAAAAGCCAATCACAGGTCTTCGGGTTAAACAAAAACCATAGCTTTGCGAGCTATGGTTAGTGAAAAGTTGCGGGGGCTGGACTCGAACCAGCGACCTCCAGGTTATGAGCCTGACGAGCTGCCACTGCTCTACCCCGCGTCAGAAGGGCCATTCGGCACTTCAAGCGAGCGGGTATTGTACCCCACCCATTGGGAGGCGTCAAGGATTGAGAAAAATCTCCTGGCTGTAAAGATACATTAACCCCCCAATCTGGTCATCATTCTGGCGGACACTTAATAAAGCCCACATTGGTTTGGAAATAGTATAGCGAATATCTACACGAAAGGGAGCACCGTCATCAGTGGGAGTATTCGAAATCGCAACCAATTGTGTCCCGATTATGCTGCCATCCCGGCCAACCAGTTCCAACGTAAGAGGCAGGTTATTAAACGGGCGCATCTTCCCGGAAACTGTCAAAACCCCACCAGAGAGATGTTGTCCCGCAACGGGCTGGATAATAACACTGCGTTCCCTCAGGTCGCCTGGTTGATTAATGATTGACGTACCTTCCGAAAGTAAAAGCAGATGAACCGAATTTACTGCATTAATTCTGCCATAATCATCCTGGGTGCTCAGAGTCAGCCGCCCCATTTCCCCAATGGAATTGATAGCGAATGACATTTCCAACGAGAAACCGGCCCATTTGTACGGAGTGTATAACTGTAAAAGCTTTGAGGCCAGTAGATGGCCGTCCTCACCATAAAGATCCAGGGTCCCCAGATTATTATGGCCAGGAACGGCGTAACCGTAGACTTTGAAAGGGGATACAATTTTTGATAGCGGGCCTGGTCCAAGGAACTGGATCACGCCGGAATCAGCGGATGGCTTCGGGATGGCAGTTGCAGCCAGGGTTGGCGGCAAATTCAGAGTGGGGATGGGAAGCAAAGTCTCTGTAGGGATCGACTCGGATATCGATTCAGGCGTCGAACTCGCCTCTGCTAGTGTCGGCGAGGCCAATTCTAAAGTTGGCAGAATAGTGGTAGATGTGAAAGTTGGTAGCACAGCAGGGACGGGCGTATCTGGTATACGCGCCAAGGTTGGCAACTGGGTCGATGTTACAGAAACACAGGCCGTCAAAAAAAAGCATAGACAAATGGTCAGAGAAAAACGGCGGAACATAATAAGATTATAACCGAGCAAATGGAAACGCCCCCATTGAGCTTGTGAAAAAATCATTGTCAACCTTAAAAAAAGCCAGTAAGATAACAGCTACTGGAGACAATATATGCAAAACAAGCTCATGGAAGTACCTGAAG
>Ga0116128_1001430_pt1 | contig 10515 bp, 5 predicted proteins | sample June2015DPH_16_1_3_FD_88974 | JGI IMG/M metagenome (GOLD analysis project Ga0116128, IMG submission 88974) | Peatland microbial communities from SPRUCE experiment site at the Marcell Experimental Forest, Minnesota, USA - June2015DPH_16_150 | ecosystem: Environmental > Terrestrial > Soil >... | reverse complement strand
CTGGAACAAGTGGAACATCAGGAATATCAGGATCATCTGGAACAAGTGGAACATCAGGAGTATCTGGTGCTCCTGGAGATTCAGGATCATCTGGAACAAGTGGAACATCAGGAGTATCTGGTGATCCTGGAGATTCAGGATCATCTGGAACAAGTGGAATATCAGGAGTATCTGGATCGTCTGGAACATCAGGGACTTCTGGTACCGCAGGTACATCTGGAGTATCTGCATCACCTGGAGCAACTGCCTTTGGTGAAATGACTATTGAAAATGGTACTAATGCAATATTAATGACTTCATCGGGTAATACTACTTCGGCTGGTCCATATTATCAAATAACAGGATTTTCTGCTGGTGATTTAAATGATTTTATATTTGATGGTGTAGGAACATTAACAGCAAATGCGGCCGGAACATATCAAATGTCTTGTGTGGCCTCTTATTCTGTAAATGCCAGTAATCAAGTTCTTAGATTCCATATGTTCCGAAATGGAAGCCGAATTACGGCACACGATGCTGTGAATAAAACTGGTAATTCAGCAGATGTTCAAATGATCGGACTTACTGGTGTAATTGAAGGTGTCCAAATTGGTGATACATTCACATTAATGGTTGAAAATGAAACTGCTGGTGGAAATACTATTAATGTAAATGAATGTAATTATAATATGATTGCTGTATCTGGAGAAAAAGGTGATTCTGGATCATCTGGAACATCAGGAACAAGCGGAACTACAGGAACTTCTGGAACATCAGGAGTATCTGGAGCCGATGGTTCATCAGGGACTTCTGGAACCGCAGGAACATCTGGAATAACAAGTACATCAGGAACAAGTGGAACTTCTGGGATAAGTGTTGCTGGGTCTTCAGGGACTTCTGGTGTATCAGGATCATCGGGGACTTCTGGTGTATCTGGATCTAGCGGAACATCAGGGACTTCTGGTGTATCAGGATCTTCAGGAACATCAGGGACTTCTGGTGTATCTGGATCTAGCGGAACATCAGGGACTTCTGGTGTATCAGGATCTTCAGGAACATCAGGGACTTCTGGTGTATCAGGATCTTCTGGTACAAGTGGAACATCAGGAACCGCCGGAACTTCTGGAACGTCTGGAACTACTCTCGTATCAACCGGTGATATTATTTATCAAATCAACGGTGGTGGTTCGGCTATTACAACAGGACAAAAAGGATATTTTCCAATTGATTTTGCTTGTACAATAAATCAATGGACATTAGTAGCCGATGTAGCAGGATCGGCAGTTATTAATCTTTGGAAAGCAAATTTGGCAATACCTACATCAGCCGGTAACATGGTTTCTACTAGTGGTGGTGGTACGGCAGGTATTATTTTATCGGGTTCTCAATATTCCACAGGTGGCGCGAGTGGCTGGCGAATGACTGCTGTTTCTGCTGGCGATATTATCGGTTACAATGTCTTATCTAATGGCACATGTGGAATTATTTCAGTAGGATTGAAAATAACATAAATGGCTATATCAACATCCCCAATAAATCAATACACCAGCGGTACATCTACCTCCGTACAAAATCCTAGTATTACCGTACCTAGTATCGGCAACACATTGATTGCCTTAGTTTCCTCTGGTACTGGAACTACTATCAGTTTAACATCAATTACTCAAACCGGAGTAAATTGGCATTATGTGATTCATGAAACTTCATCAAACGGACAAGATTTAGAGTTATGGTATGGAATTGTCGTTGGTCCTACCGTTTTAGGCGGTTTGACTACAGTGTGGTCTGGTTCACCTGGTTTTTGGTTTTGGAATATAACTGAATGGTCTGGTATTATGACAACATCCTCACCAGTCGATGGCTCGGGCGGTCTATCGGGGACCTCACTTAATCCAGCAGTTCCCCCTTTCAGTACTTCATATGCTAATGACTTAGTGATTGCAGCTTGTAATTGCGGTCAGACTGAAACTGCAAATCCAAACAATTTTACACCATTAACACAAGTAGGCAAATCTGGTTATTATTGGATGCAAGGTGATTACTATGTTCCTGCTCCATCAGGTCCCCAAGGTAGTGGGGAAACATGGACTATAGGTACATCAAATCAATGGGTAAGTGTAGGCGCTGGATTTCAAATACAACCACCATTTACGAGTAATTGGGGAACTATTGTTCGAAGGGGGAACTATTAACTTGAGTATTATCGATATACTTTGGTCGGAAATGGATGTTAAGTTGATTAAGCGCTTGAAAGTAATTTGCCGATAGAAGAAATAGAATCCAACTTAAGCCTTATAGGATGCCGTTTAATAGACATTAAGACCCACCAAGGGCGCGTGAAAAGCGCTGCGCCGATAGTTGATTTTTGTGTAACAAAACCCCCCATTAAAGGGGGTTTTGACGCAGTTTATTTGACTTTGGCGACCACTTTGTTTAGCATAAATTGATCACAGCCCCTGGGGTTTTGTGCTGGAGACCGTCATTACTGCTCATAATAAATATATTTGAAAACAAACCCCAAATATTATCAGGAGATAATTTTTAATGGATACACCTATTGAAGTGAAAAATAATGTAGGCACACATGCTAAACCAAATGATCCCAAACGTTTTGAAATCCAAAATGCAACTATAATTGCCCTTAAAACTTTTAAAGGAAATGAAGTTCGTATATCATTTTTTGACGGAGCTAAATTAGAGGTTATAGGTGATAAATTTGCAAAATATCATGTCACATTTTTAGATGCTATTACTAATTCAATAATTTATCAAGTTGATTTAGATAAGAATACACCAAATGTATATTGGTGCCAATCAACAATTAAATATTTTATAAATTGGAAAATTTTATTAACAGAAGATGATATACCAGTTATTGATTATTATTTTAATCCCAATAAACAAAAAGTTTTTATTCAATTTTGTAGTAATGCATTAGGAGATACATTGGCATGGATTCCTTATGTAGAGGAATTTCGTAAAAAACATCAATGTGATGTTAACGTAGCAACTTTTCATAATGAAATTTTTGAAAAAGTTTATCCTAATTTGAAATTTTATACTCCTGGATCTAATATTTCCGGGTGTTATGCATTATATATGATTGGAGTATTTGATAATGATTATAGTAAAAATAAAAATAATTGGAGAACTATTCCTCTTCAACAAGTAGCTTCAGATTATCTTGGTTTAGATTACAAAGAAATTAAACCTAAAATTTGTCGGCCGACAAATCCTAGACCCATTCCAGAAAAATATGTTGCTATTGCCGAATTTTCAACATTTGATTGTAAGGAATGGTTACATACAGGCGGATGGCAAAAGATTGTTAATTATTTAACAGATCAAGGATATAAAGTTGTATCTGTATCTAAAGAACCATCTAAATTGCAAAACATAATTAAATTCAATAACCGAGATCTTTTAGAAACAATCCATAATATTCAACATGCTGATTTTTTTATTGGAATATCTTCTGGTTGTTCTTGGCTAGCTTGGGGTCTTGATGTTCCAACAATTATTATTTCAGGTCCAACTGCTCCTTTTGTAGAAATGAAAGATTGTTATCGAGTTATTAATTTAAATGTATGTAATAGTTGTATGAGCGATAAAGATGCATCTTTTGATCGTGGTAATAGAAGATTATGTCCTCGTAATAAAAATTTAGAATGTTCTACTGCAATTACGCCAGAAATGGTTATTTCAGCATTTGAGCGTGCTGTATCTGATAAAAAATTAAATATTACTCCAGTAAATAAAATTGGAAAAGAAAAAATATTATTTATTACACCTCATATGTCAACTGGTGGATTACCTCAATATCTATATGGTTGTGTAAAAGATTTAAGATATTCTGGTTGTGATGTTGTGGTTGTAGAATGGCAAGATATTGCTCCTATATTTGATGTCCAAAAACGAAAAATAAAGAAGATTTGCCAATTTTATTCATTGGATGGAGATCGCCATAAACAATTACAAAATATTATCCAAGATTTTGAACCTAATATAATTCATATTGAAGAATTTCCTGAATATTTTATGCCAGATGAAACTATTCGTATGATTTATAATTCTCAACGGCAATATAAAATATTAGAAACATCTCATGGAGCATGTGTTGTCCCTCCTCAACAAAAAAGATATTTACCAGATCGTTTTGTATTTGTTAGTCCGTGGCATGTTAAAATGTATGAACATTTAGGAGTACCTATAAGTATTGCTGAATATAAAACGGAACCACATATACGTCCTCCACGTGAAGCTGCTTTAGGTAAATTGGGTTTAGATCCTGGAAGATATCATGTTTTAAATGTTGGCCTTTTTACACCAGGTAAAAATCAAGGAGAACTTTTTGAAATTGCTCGGCAACTTCCAGACATTCAATTTCATTTTGTAGGTAATCAGGCTCCTAATTTTAAAGATTATTGGGAACCATTAATGAAAAATAAACCAGAAAATTGTGTCATTTGGGGAGAACGTCATGATACAGAAAATTTTTATGCGGCATGTGATTTGTTTTATTTTTCTTCTAAATTTGAATTATTTCCCATTGTAATTAAAGAAGCATTATCTTGGAATATGCCAATTATGATGAGAAATTTAGAAACATATTGTGGTTCTTATGTCGCTGGAGAAAATATTACTTTTATTGAAAATAATATTGGTAATATGGTTGAAAAAATTCGTTATATGTTTCCATCTTTAGGTGATTCTTTATTAACCAGTTATTATTCTACTCCAGAACCAAAACCAAATAAATTAGTTGATATTCAACCCATTAATTTACCTTCAGTTGCCGTGGTGATTCCTAATTATAATTATGGGAAAACTCTTGAAAGAGCAATTTTAAGTGCTCAAGCACAAACAATAAAACCAAAAGCTATCATTGTTGTAGATGGTGGATCAACTGATAATTCAAAAGAAATTGTTAATCGTTTAGGTGTAACTTGGGTTGAAAATCCAGATGTAAATCAAGGACCCGCTAAAAATAGAGGTATTGCAGCCGCTCCACCTGAATGTGAATTTATAGTACCACTTGATTCTGATGATTGGATTGAGCCGGATTATATTGCACAATGTTTAGGAAAAATGAAAGATGATGTAGCTGTAGTTACACCTGGATTAGTATTTAATGATGGTACTTTAGCATATGGTGATGCTCCATTTACCGTAGAACGTTTATTAAATAGAAATAGACTATTTAGTTGTTCGATGTTACGGCGATTGGTTGTAGAACAATTAGGTGGTTATTGTGAGGCGGCTTCTTTTAATTGTGTTAATGGAACTTATGAAGATTGGGATTTATGGTTAAGGGTTGTTGAAGCTGGATGGAAAATTGAATCTGTTAATTTACCTTTATTCCATTTTACAAGCCGCGGTCCTTTAGATCGTGATACAAGATATTCTTTAGAACAAGAAGCTACTTGGATTGCACGTATTAAATTACGTCATGAACAAAGAATGAAAGATTTTAATGATAAAATTAATGTTATAGTTTTTTCTAAAGATAGACCAGCACAATTAGATGCTTTATTAGAAAGTATCAAACAAAATTCTAAAGGAATTCAAAATTTATCTGTTATTTGTAAATATTCAAATGAAGAATTTTTTAAAGGTTATTATCTTGTTGCCACATCTCATCCGAAAGCAAATTTTATTAATCAATCAGAAACGAAATCATTAAAACCTTTATTATTACAGGCTTTAGATCCTTCTAAACCATATACGATGATGTTAGTTGATGATGATATTTTTTACCGGCAAATGCCATTTATTCCAGAATTAGAAAATAATTCTACATATTCTGTTAGATTGGGTAAAAATTGTACATATTGTTATGCACAAAATAAGGCACAAAATGAAGGTGAATTAGATTTTAATTATTCATTATCTCTTGATGGGAATATTTATAGAACAGAAGATATACTTCCTAGAATTCAATCTATTGAATTTAATACTCCAAATCAACTTGAAGATAAATTATCACAAACACCACCAATAAAATTGCTTTATGCAAATCATAGTTGTTTAGTTGGAATTCCAAACAATATAGTTCAACATGAATATGAGAATCGTTCAGAAAATGGAGATGTTGAAAAATTAAATAAATTTTTCCTTTCTGGATGGAGGATTAATATTAATGCTATGGATTTTACTTCTGTCCGTGGTGTTCATCAACCCATTTTATATAAATTCCAACCAGCGGAGACAATGGATAAATCTTATATTAAACAATTATTACATTCTTATAAAAATCCAATAGTTGTAGAATTAGGAGCATATAATGGATCAGATACAAAATGGATTTATGATGCTTGTGTTTGCACACCAAAATATTTTGCTGTTGAACCAGATCCTAGGCATATTTTTCAATTAATTTGTAATGTTCCTCAAGCTAGAATTATACAAACTGCTATAGCAGATTATACTGGTGAAATTGATTTTAATCTTTCAAATAGTGATGATGGGATAAATGACCATTCAAGTTCTATTCTTAAACCTAAAGAACATTTGAAAATGCATCCACAAGTAAAATTTGATAAAACAATCAAAGTTCCTTGTATGACTTTAGATGATTTAGTTAAAAAAGAAAATATTGACCATATTAATCTTTTATTTGTAGATATCCAAGGAGCAGAAAAAAATCTAATCGAAGGTGGAAAAGAAATTTTGAAAAAGACAGATTGGATTTTTATCGAATCTTATGAAAATGAAATGTATGAAGGACAAATACTTAGATCTGAATTATTAAAAATGCTTCCTGATTTTGAAAAGGTGGGAGAATTTACCGATTCTAATATATTGCTACAACGGAAACGATAAATAGGAGTATATGCTAGGTAACCCAGTTTTCAATTTTCATACTATCGAAAAAATTACTAATGCATTTGGATATATTTTTGACGATATTTCTATCCAAAGAATAGATCCTAAAACAAAAGCAGTTAAAACCATTAAAGTACCTCTAAATCAAGCAGCTAAAGAAAAATGGGGTATTCGTATGGAACAAGATCCAAATGCCGGAAATGAACCTTTACAAAAGCATGTAGAAATTGTTTTGCCTAGAATGGCATTTGAATTAACACAAGCACCTCATTTTGATGGAAAAAGAAAATTAAGTTCAATTTATTATCGGGTGGCTTCTTCAGGAAATGGACCTTCAGCATTAGTACAATTAAATCCAGTACCAATGTTATTTGATTTTTCATTATATATGCAAGCACGTACTTTAAGCGATTCTTATGCTATTTTAGAACAAATTTTACCATTTTTTAAACCAGATTATGTAGTATCTATTGATGATATTCCAGAAATGTGTATTAAAAGAGATATTATAATAACTTTGATAAATTCTTCTCATAATGATTCTTATGAAGGAAATTTTCAAGATAAACGTATTATTGAATGGCAATTTGATTTCCAAGCACAAGGACATATATATCCTCCAATTCGTCAAAAACCTGTTATTACAGATGCTACTGTAAATTTAACAGATACAGGAGCTAGTGTAATTGTTACAGCAAATCCAGATACTGGGAATTTGGAAGATCCTTATAATATAGATATTACGGAAGAATAAATATTTTTATGGCAAATAGAGGACGGCCACCTAAACAGCCCATTGCAACCAAAATTACACAGGCATTAAATATGGCACAAGATGAAATAGATGATTTAATGCCATTTGAAGAACAAGAGAAAATTGTACCTGCAATATCTTCACCAGAAGTTGTTGTAGAACCAGCACCAAGACTTACAAAAGAAGCTTCAGATGATTATGATTTTGCACGAAGTAATTTACATTCATTATTATTAAAAGGAAATGAAGTTTTAGATGGTATAATGGATGTTGCAAAAGATAATGAACATCCTAGAGCTTTTGAAGTTGCTGGTGTTCTTTTAAAAGTTTTACTTGAAGGAACTAATGAATTAATGACACTTCAAAAAGATATTCGGAAAGTTCAACAAAATACTACGAATATGCCTGAAATACTTTCAGAAAAACCAGGAGATAATACATTCATTTTTGAAGGAACAACAATGGATGCATTGGAATTATTAGAACAGGCTAGAAAGAATAAAGCCGAAAAACTTAAAAGTAAAGAAATAGGAAATTAAATATGAATCCAAATACGGCAGCATTTCCAACAAATATAGCAACAGATACAACTTTACCAATTGCAAATGATGATGCCTTTTCAAATTTATCTATTGCTTTAACAAGTTCTTCTGGTACGGCAGCATTTTCAACACCATCAGCATTTATTAATTTACCTTGTTATATTTCTTTAGATAATGAAATTCTTTTAGCTACAGCAACTTCAGGAACAGGTGGTTTTGTTGTTTCTCGTGGACAACTTGGAACTACACCTGCAACTCATGCACAAAATACAATTGGTTATGGATATCTTTTTAGTCATTTAGCAAATCAATGGTCGGCCGAAATTAAAGCTATTGAAACTTCTTTAGGAATTAATTTATCTAATGTAATAGGTACATCAGGTACAGCCGGTGGTGATTTATCTGGTAATTATCCAAATCCTACAGTCGTAACTGTAGGTGGAGCTTCCGCAGGTGATATTGCAACTGCGGCTTCAGAAGCTCATGTACAAAATACAGATACAGGAACCGATTCAGATACATTTCAAATTGGTATAAATGGCCCATTACTTAATGATGTTGGGGTAGGTTTAGAAGTTAAAGATAAAACAAATTCAACATATCTTGATTTCCGAGTTAAAAATCTTGTTGTATGGGGTAATTTATCTAGTGGTACTTCAGGTGCTTTGGTTGCTGGTGGTGATTTATCTGGTAATTATCCAAACCCAATTTTAGGTTCTGTAGGAACTGCGGGAACTTTTGGAGATAATGGTCATGTGGCTGTAATTACTGTAGATTCAAAGGGTAGAATAATTGCAGCTTCAAGTGCTGAGATTACAGGTTCTGCTCCTGGTGGAAGTGCTGGTGGAGATTTAACAGGTGATTATCCAAATCCAACATTAATATTAGTTGGCTCAGCAGGTACATATGGAGATACAACACATATCCCAGTATTTGTATCTGATAGTAATGGGCGTGTAGTTTCTGTAACAAATACTTTAGTAACATTTGGTACAGCAGGTGGAGATTTAACAGGAAATTATCCAAGTCCTTCAGTAGCTACAGTTGGTGGTCAAACTGCGGTTAATATTGCTTCTGCAACTTCAGCCGGAAATCAAGCAACAAATATTAATACTCCATCTACTTTAGTTCGGAGAGATACTAATGGAGATTTTGCGGCTAGAAATATAACAGCAAGAATTGTGGCTGGTGGAACCTCTGGAACTTATTCACTTGGAGTAGGAGCAGGAACAAGTGGATCAGCAACTATAACTGGTAAAGATGCTGCGGGATTAATTTCTATTACAACAGGATCTTCACCAAATACAGCTTCTCCAATTATTACAGTAATTTTTGGTATTAATTTACCAGCCGCTCCTTCTGCAATCATTTTAGAACCTGGAAATGCTGCGGCGGCCGCTTTAACAACTGCTACTCCATTTGTAACTTCTTTAAGTTCTTCTGGATGGGTATTAGAATCAAATTCTGTGGCTCTGGCTGCATTAACTACCTACAATTGGTATTATGTAGTTATAGGATAATGAGTACATATTTAGGTAATCCATCTCTTAAAGATACGAATGTTCATGTTAAATGGACACCTCAATTATTTGAAAAATTACAAAAGTGTGCCGAAGATCCTGTTTTTTTTATTACAAATTATATTCAAGTTGTTACAATTGATGAAGGTGTTACAGATTTTAAATTATGGGATTTCCAGGCCCAATTAGTTAAAACAGTCCATGAAGAACGGTTTGTAATTACCGTTATGCCTCGGCAATCAGGCAAATCAACTACATTGGTTGCATATTTTTTACATTACGTATTATTTAATAAATATAAAAAAATTGGAATTCTTGCAAATAAGCGAGAAACGGCCATTGAATTATTAGGAAAAATTCAATTAGCATTTGAATTATTACCTATGTGGCTTCAACAAGGTGTTAAAGTTTGGAATAAAACTCGTATTGAATTAGAAAATGGATGTATTATTGCAGCTTATGCCACTACGGGCGCATCTGTACGTGGACAAACTTTTAATGTTATCTTTTTGGATGAGTTTGCTCATATTGATAATAAATTAGCTGATAAATTCTGGACTTCAACTTATCCTGTAATTTCTCAAGGAACAACTTCTAAAATTATTATTGTTTCAACACCTAATGGAGTAAATCTTTTTCATGATTTATGGGTTAAAGCAAACTTTCCTCATGACCATCCTTTGTGGAATCATTTTCATGCTCTTGAAGTTCATTATACTGAAGTTCCAGGACATGAAAATCCAGAATGGGCAGAACAAACAATATCAATTATTGGTCAAGAAAGATTTGACCAAGAATTTGGATGCGAATTTATTGGATCTGGTGCTACTTTAATTTCAGGACGTTTCTTAAAATTAATAGAAACTTTTCCTCCAAAACACTCACAACATTTCTT
>Ga0116128_1001424_pt1 | contig 10541 bp, 10 predicted proteins | sample June2015DPH_16_1_3_FD_88974 | JGI IMG/M metagenome (GOLD analysis project Ga0116128, IMG submission 88974) | Peatland microbial communities from SPRUCE experiment site at the Marcell Experimental Forest, Minnesota, USA - June2015DPH_16_150 | ecosystem: Environmental > Terrestrial > Soil >... | reverse complement strand
TTAAGGAGTTGCTGCGCTGCTGCCAAAGCCGCTGACGCGCGGGATCAAATGAAATGAGTCGAGAAAGCGCGTGGCGCCGATGTACGGGGTACCAAGCGGAGAAGCAATCAGCGTCTGGTAAAGCGTGCTGCCCACAAGGTAGATGCGCGCGTAAAAGTGCATGGTGTCGTTTTCGGCCTCAAACTCCACGCCGGGATAGGCGCCGAGCGTGATCGCCTTCTCTCTGAGCAGGTGGGCGTTGACGTTATCAACGGCTCCTTGCTTGGCTCCCTGGAGTACCTGGTCCGGAGTCCTGTCAGAGATTGCGGAGCCGTAATCGCAAACCCCGACGAAGAGCGCGGCCTGGCCATCCTGCGCCAGATATGCGCGCAGCTCAAAGCTGCCCTTTTCGGTGGGAACGTCTCTCTTTGAAAATTGAGGTTCGCCCGGGAAAGAGGCTGTGAATCCATCTGCCGGATAGCTGTATGCCTGCCATTGTTGAGCCTGCGCGCCGAGCGCGGCGACTATCGAAAATAGTGCAACGGCGAGAGCACTGCGCCTGAGGACTGTATTGTGCATTCCGTGCATGTTGATCGACCTCCTTGACTTGAAATCTCCGAATTGTGTGATTCTAACATTTCATGCTTGATTGCGCTTAGTTTTGTCTAACCGGCATTTCATTGTTTGCCGTCTGCGTTTGCCGTCTGCGGGGCCAGTCTGTAGGATGGTTTGGAATCCAGGAGATCCGCGTCATGCGACCCAACCTCAACTTGATGAAGGCAACCCTGACCGGCGCACTGGGCGGTTTGCTCTTCGGCTTCGATACGGTGGTCATCTCCGGCGCGATCGACGCGCTGGTGCGGCTCTACAACCTGAGCCCGCAAGGCAAAGGCTGGACGGTGGCTATCGCGCTGATCGGCACGGTGGTGGGAGCGTTGGGCGCAGGCCAGGTGGGACAGAAGATCGGCGGGCGCGAGACGCTGCGCATTACCGCCGTGCTGTATGTGGTCTCGGCTGTCGGCAGCGGGCTGGCATGGAATTGGCCGGTGCTGATGCTCTTCCGTTTTATTGGCGGGCTGGGCATCGGAGCCTCCTCGGTGCTGGGACCGGTTTACATTGCCGAACTGGCTCCGGCCCGGTGGCGCGGACGGCTGGTGGGCGCGTTTCAGTTCAACGTGGTCTTCGGCATCCTGGTGGCCTACACCTCCAACTACTTCATTCGCACGCTGCACCTGGGCGCGGCGGAGTGGCGCTGGCAGGTGGGCGTGGCTGCGCTGCCTGCCCTGGGCTTCCTAGCGCTGCTTTTCGGGATTCCGCGCAGCCCGCGCTGGTTGGCCTCGCAGGGGCAAAACGACGAGGCTCTTGCCGTGCTCAAGCTGATGGGCGAGCCCGAGCCTGAGGCCGAGATGGCCGACATCCGCGCCGCGCTGGCCGAGGAGCACGCCACGGCTCACGAGCCGGTCTTCCGCTGGAAGTACAGATATCCGCTCTTTCTGGCGATTTCGATTGGCGCCTTCAATCAACTGGCGGGGATCAATGCCATTCTCTATTACCTGAACAATCTTTTTACTGAAGCAGGATCGAGCCAGGAATCTGCTTATCTGAAGGCCATCGCTATAGGTTTCGCAAATCTTGTTTGCACCATTGTGGGTATGAGCGTCATCGACAAGCTGGGGCGTAAGACGCTGTTGCTCATTGGCGCGGTGGGTACGGCCAGTTGTCTGGCGGCGGTTTCGTGGATATTTGCCACCAACTCCCACACCGGGGCGCTGATATGGGTGCTGATTACTTACATCGCCTTCTTTGCGATCTCGCAGGGCGCGGTGATATGGGTCTACATCGGCGAGGTCTTTCCCAACGCCGTCCGCTCCAAGGGCCAGGGCGTGGGCAATGCCAGCCATTGGATCATGAACACCATCATCGCCTTAGAGTTCCCGGTGCTAGTGGCGCACATCGGCGCTAGCGCTCCGTTCACCTTCTTTGCCGTGATGACGGTGATCCAATTCCTGGTGGTGCTATTTGTCTATCCGGAGACCAAGGGGCAGACGCTGGAGGCATTGCAGCGCAGGCTGGTGCGCGCTTAGGGCACTTCCACTCTGGCTGTGCCTGAATAGACAGTCAGCGGCGGTTTCCTCTCCGTGGCGAAATTTTACGCCCGGTTTGCAGAGAATTAACTTCCCTTGGCGCACAATGTTCATTAGAGGTCCTAGCAGCTACAGATGACGAACTGTGTCCGAGTGCCGGAAGAGGTCGATTGGGAAGGGATCTGCCCGGTCCGTGCCAGGGTGTACCCCCTACCCCCCTCCCCCCTATTTCCTGTGAAACTGTGAACTTCATTGCAACTTCTGGTTGGTATTGCTGGCCTGGGGCTGACGTTGGGCCAAAGTTCTATATAATCTGAAAGAAATGCCGGTGCTTGCCGGAGCCCGGTAATTCTGTAGGGGCGTGAGGTCAAGGATGCAGCAAACGACGGTTCCAGTCGCGGAGAAGGGCAGGGAAGCAACACAGGCCGCTTCAAAGGCCGGCGTTGCGTCTGTGGCCGAGACCCAGAAGAACGAGGAAATGACGCCTCTGGCTGCCGCCAATTCCCCTGAGGCCGAGGCATTCCGCAAGGAGATCATCCGTGTCGGCCACAAGTTGTGGGAGCGGCAATATGTAGACGGCAACGGCGGCAACATCAGCGTCCGTCTGGGCTCGAGCTACGTGCTCTGCACACCTACCATGCTGAGCAAAGGCGACCTGGAGCCGGCCGACATCTGCCTCTCAGATTTGGACGGCAACATCCTGGCAGGAGACCGCTCACGGACCAGCGAACTGCTGCTGCACCTGGAGATTTACAAGGCCAACCCGCAGGCCCGTGCCGTGGTGCATTGCCATCCGCCTTATGCGACGGCATTTGCCGCCACCGGTTCCACACCGCCCAGCGGGCTGATCACCGAGTATGAGGTATTTATCGGTCCGGCAGCGGTAGCTCCTTACGAGACCCCCGGCACAAAGGCCTTTGCCGAGACGGTGCTGCCCTTTGTCATGGATCACAACACTATCCTGCTTACCAATCACGGCATCGTATGCTGGGCGGATACGGCCACCCATGCCGAATGGCTGGTGGAAATCTTTGAAACCTGTTGCAAGACCTACCTGCTGGCGCAACAGATCGGAAAGCCGCTCACTTTCATTCCCGAAAGCAAGATGCGGGAGATTCTGGCGCTGAAGCAGCGTCTGGGCTTTCCGGATGCGCGCCTCCGTGATGTGGCCCTCCCGGCAGAGGGAATCAGCGCTAAACTGGAGCGCCTGGTGGAGCAGGTGCTGGCGCGGCTGGAAGAAAGGTACTGATTTTTCCGCGGGTTGAACTTTTATTTGCCGCTCTCGGCAGACTCAGGCATAAAGTATCCCCAGCCGTTCTTTGCGGCGGCTTCTAACAATTCCGGAGAGGGGTTGACCGGGAAGGCATTGCGCGCCATCTCGAGCATGGCCAGGTCGTGGATGGAGTTGCCGAAGGCCGCGTCGGGGCGCGGTATCCCAACGCGTTTGAGCGCTTCGGACTTGCCTTCATCGGTGGGCACATCCAGAATCTCGCTGGTGATAAGGCCCCCTGTGACACGCACCTCGGCGGCCAGGATGCGCTCTTCCGCAAAGCCGAAATTGCGCACTCCCTCAGCGATCACCCATTTGTTGGTGGAGCTGACAGCCCAAATTTCGACGCCGGCTTTCTTGAGCGCGGCCACCAGCGCTTCCATCTCGGCGAAGACGCGCGGCTGAACAAACTTGCGCACGTAGCGGGTGGCGGAGTCGCGCAGCTCCTGCTCGCGCAGGCCGGCGTAAATCTGCACCATCTCGCCGCACATATCCAGCTCGCTCACATTGCCGGCCAGGTAGTCGCGATAGCGGGTATCGACCCAGTCGCTGGTAGAGCGCGAAACCAGGCCCTTCTCCAGTGTCCAGGCCAAGAAACCATAACCGGCGTCGCCGTCCCACAGCGTTCCATCGCAATCGAAGACCGCAACTTTTGGCTTGCATTCAAAGACCAACCGCTCAAACTCCGGGGCGGTCCAGCGGGGAATATCAATTTGTGTTTGTGTCAAGCGTTCCTCTTGTTGTCGTCGGAAAAATTCATCTAACTCTATTTTCTTTCAAAATGCATAGTTTTGCACGTAAAGGTTTGATGAAGCGCCTGATTGAGCAACAGGGGATAAGCTTGCGGTAGGTAAGAGTGTCAAAGGTATTGATTACCCACCCTACGTGAGAAAAAGACTAAGAATTGGCCCAATAGCTCCTTTGGTCACAAGCGGGCCACTGGCCTTCTGTCGGCTTGAACTGAATGGAGAAGTTCGAAAAAGCGGAGAACAGCATCGAGATCGCTCTGGGGCATCGTTTCAAGCAATTTGCGAGTCTCGCTTTCCACACTCTCATACATGGCTGTAAGCTTACGCATCCGTACGGGCATGAGTGTGATAAGCAGGCTGCGGCGGTCGGCAGGATTGGGTTCTCGACGGATGTAGCCGGCCTTCTGTAGACGGTCGAGCGCCACAGTCACACCACCAGTGCTGAGCCCGGTCCACGCTGTCAAACTGCTTGGCGTCGAGGGGCCGTAAAGCTGCAGCACATGGACGATTTGCATATCGGAGAGCCCGAAGCCAATCTTCTCCGCAACTTGTGCGTTGAAAAAGATGGCCGCTGCAATCAACTTGCGAATTTCGACCACAATGCGGTCGGCTGCTGAAACCGGCCCGGGTGCCGTTTGGCAGTCGTCCGTTATTTTCGAGGCGTAACGTGATTTTGCCTCAACACGTGTTGACATACGATCTCCAATGTGGTTAAGTTTACATGTATCTTATAAAATAAGATACATGGAGAATATGCAAATGACTTCAACAATGAAAGCATACAAGGGAATGGGTATGGAAGGCGGTGTCGCGCGCTGGTACGAGCGGACCACACGGAAGGTGATGGAGGAATACAGGAACCTTGCGGCTCGGATTGCCGAGATTCTTCCTCCGGCGGCGACAGTACTTGAAATTGCACCAGGGCCTGGATTTCTCTCTATTGAAATGGCCCGGCTTGGGCTGCAGGTGCGGGGGATCGACATCAGCAAGACGTTTGTGGAGATTGCCAGACGCAACGCCGCGGAGGCTTGTGTGGAACCTCAATTTGAACAGGGTAACGCCTCTGCTTTGCCGGTGGCTGATGAGAGCGTGCAATTTGTAGTGTGTCGCTCAGCATTCAAGAATTTTACCGAACCGGTGAAAGCGCTCATGGAAATGCGGCGTGTCCTCAAGCCAGGCGGCATAGCGCTAGTTCTCGATTTGCGGCAGGATGTTCCTATCGAAGAAGTGAAGCAATATGTGGAGGGACTCCACGTGGGGTGGCTAGATCGCCGATTCCAGATGTTCGTCTTTAAAAAGTTGATCGGTCGTTCCTATCATCTCACGGAGATTCGCCGTATGGCTGCGGAAGCAGGCTGGGTCGAGCCACGAATTGAGCCGTTACACATGGGATATGAGGCTTGGATGACCAAATAGCGTGAGTGCGCGGTCTTGTTCACGGGCATCGGTCAGGTTCCGGCGGAGCATCATGAAAATGCCGCCAAATGTTTCGACGGTTTTGCGCGACACGACGGCGGCGAGCGGCTCGGAAATGGCTTGCTGCGGTGAGAACAATACAGGAATTCCGTTTAACGGGTGGCCGCCTGGAGAGATGTGTCTTCAGACTGGGGACCAGGGTCAGCAGCAACCGGCTTTCGCAGCGGGAAAGGGCGTACATTGCTAACGTTCTTCAGGAAGCGCGCCTCAGTGCTCCGACATTGACCGAGTGCCCGATGCAGAGCCTTTGCAGCCAGCTCCTTTAGCACCGGAATCAGACCGTCCTGTTCGCCGTGGCCGGGAAGAATGCGGCCAGCTTTCCTGGCGAGTTCCTGCCAGTCGTGCCACTCTCCGGCGGAATAGTGAATCCTCCTGAATGCGGCGGCCAACCGCTTAGCCAGGGGATCTGCCGTGGCCGAGATCTCAACCAGATATCGCGCTTGCTTGAGACGCTTACGATATTCATGCAGGTTGCCGGCGTCGAGATTGGGAAATTCGCTGGTCAGTTCAGCAAATATCCGCAAAGCCTCTGGGGCAGTCGAATGCACATTTGAGGGCGTGTGCGGCGCCAACGCCGCTTCCAGCTCTTTGCTAAATCTGTTCAGCCGTTTGCCGCGAGCATCGATGGCGTCCATCAGCTCCTTGATACCCGCTTTGCGCTTTCGCTGAAGCCGGTCTTCTAGTTTGTCGATTTCACGGATGCAGCGGGGGCTCAGATGCTTCTCGTCTTCTGACGTATTTCCAGTGGTGCGGAGGCTATCGAGACGAGCCAGATACACATCTGCATTGCGCACCGGTTCAAGCGCCTTGCGCAGCTTCTTCCCGTCTTTGCACCAATGCTGAAACGCACGCGCAGCGGCGGGATCCGCAGCCTGCTTGCTCAGGAAATATTCCAACCCGACTTGCAGTCGCAAGGTGAAGCTGCGCAGGGCATGGACGCTTCTCCGGCTGGGTTTGCGGGCGCATTGCGCCAACAATTTGCGCCATTTCTCAAGCTGCTGCCACTTTGGCTGGGGAAGCACCGAAGATTGCGCTATTGGGGAATGAATAGCGAAAGTCAACAGACTTTAACCTCTGTAACCATATTGCACTGCCGGGTCCAGCATATGGAAGCCGGGGGCTGTGAGTTTTCCCTCCTATTCGCCGATCAGGCAGCCAGATAGTGGATTCTGAATGAACCGTCCCGTGGTAGTGCGTGGTTCAGGTTGCCGGCTGGGTTTCATGAAAATGCCGCCAGATGATTTCGGCGGTTTTGGTCGGCACGACGGCGGCGAGCGACTCGGCGGTGGCCTGCTGCACCTCGCGCAGGCTGCCGAAGTGCGTGAGAAGGCGCTGGCGAGTTTGCGGGCCGACGCCGGGAATGTTAAGCAGCTCGGAGTCGCGGTCGCGCATGGCGCGGCGTTGGCGATGGTAGCCGACAGCGAAGCGGTGGCTCTCGTCGCGGATGAGCTGGACCAGATGCAGCACCGGCGAGCGGCGGTCAAGGACCACTGGCTCCTGCTCGTTGCCGTAGAGGTAGATGACCTCTTCGCGCTTGGCAATGGAAGCCAGAGGCGGCATAAAGAGGCCTGCCGCGGCGAAATCGAGAGATTCCAACGCCTCGGCCGCGGCGTGAAGCTGGCCGAGGCCGCCATCGACCAGCACCAGCGAGGGCATGGGCTGCTTTTCTTCGAGCAGGCGGCGATAGCGGCGCTGAACCACCTCGCGCATGGAGGCGAAATCGTCAACGCCGGCCACGGTTTTGATCTTGAACTTGCGATAGGCCTGCTTGTTCATCTTGCCGTCTTCCCAGACCACCAGGGAGGCTACTGTATCCGCGCCCTGAATGTGAGAGATGTCGAAGCACTCGATGCGGCGGGGCAGCTCGGGGAGCATGAGCGCTTCGGCGAAGGCCTCCTGAATTGCCTTGCGCGATGGCTCGAGAACGCGGAAGCGCTGAATGTAGGACTGCTTGGCGTTCTGGCCGGCAAGATCGACGAGCGAACGTTTTTCTCCGCGTTGCGGCACGGCGATCTCGATGCGATGGCCGGTGCGATTGGTGAGCAGGGCGGCCAAAGCTTCGCGGTCGTCGAAGTCTGATGGAACGAGTATGGAGCGCGGGACGTAGCGCTGATCGATGTAGAGCTGCTTGAGGAGCGAGGAGAAGACAGAACCCGCGTGGAAGGGCAATTCTGAATCTTCGCTGGTGGTTGCTTCGAGCAATTCCGGCATATCCTCCCAGAAGAACTCGCGGCGGTCGACAATCTTGCCGGCGCGGACGTGGAAGAGGTTGACGGCCAGCGAGCCGTCCTCGTAGTGATAGCCGAAGACGTCGGTGTCGTCGCCCTGCTCGGCTGTGGCGGCACGCTGCTTTTCCTGGAGCTGATGGATGGTGGAGAGCTGATCGCGCAATTTGGCGGCGGCCTCGAACTGTTCGGCTTCGGCGGCGGCTGTCATGCGCGCGGTCAGCGTGCGTTCGAGCTCGGCGTGGCGGCCTTCCAGTAGCAGGCGCGCATCGCGGACGGCGCTCGCGTAGATTTCCGGCGTAGTCAGCTCCGCGACGCAGGGCCCCAGGCAGCGATGAATGTAGTACTGCAGGCACGCGCGCGGGTGATAGCGGGAGAGATCGACCTTGCAACTGGGAATCAGGAAGCTGCGGTGAATCAGCTCGACCACGCGGTTGGCCAGGCTGCCGGGAAAGTAGGGGCCAAAGTAGGCCGCTCCGTCTTTGAGCAATCGACGGGTGACGAAGATCTTGGGGAAGCGGTCGGCCATGGTGAGCTTGACGTAGGGGTAGCTCTTGTCGTCTTTGAGCAGGATGTTGAAGCGCGGCTTGCGTTCCTTGATGAGGTTGGTTTCGAGAGCCAGGGCCTCGGACTCGTTGCCCACGAGAATGTAATCGAGATCGACGGCCTCGCGCATCAGCGAGCCGGTCTTGGCGTCGGCCTGCGCAGTTTCAAGAAGATAAGACCGGACGCGGGCGCGCAGGTTTTTGGCCTTGCCCACATAGATGACCACGCCTTCGGCGTTTTTGTAGAGGTATACGCCGGGCTGGGTGGGCAAGGCGCGGATTTTCTCGTGAAGGTCCATAGCAGTGGACAGTGATCAGTGAACAGTGTTCAGCAAGCCAGCGAGTCAGCGATTGAGAGGCTCCATCAACAGGCTAGCAGCTAGGAGCTAGCGGCTGAAAGCTGCTTCACATCTTGTCGAAATGCCGGAATCCGCCGGTGGCGACGAGCATGGTGGAAAAGAGCATGAAGTTATAGCAGGCATGGACCAAGGTGCTAGCGGCCAGCGAGCGGGTCTTGATGCGCACCGCACAGAGTACAAAGCTAACCGCAAGCACCTGGACAAACGGACCCAGCGAATGACCTTGCTGTTCGGCGTGTATCAGGGCGAAGGGGATCGTGGTGATGACAGAGGCGAAGACCATGGCGTAGATGGACCACTGGGGGTGACCATTAGCGTCGAGTGGGCGGGCGGGTTTGCCGGTGCTCTTTTCGATGGCCCAGTCCCAGGCCGTGGCGAGGGCGGGGAGCATGAATCCGCGGAAGACCATCTCTTCAAAAAATGGCGCAATGCTGACGCCGAAGGCGAACATCAGCCACGCAGCGCCCGGAGTACGAAACAACTCTTCGATAGGGGCGTGCTCCGGTCCGGGCAACAGCCATTGATCTAGCGTGGCTAGCAGGAAACAGCCTATAGAAATTAGCGGCAATAACCAACATAGCCTGAGAGCCGTTGCGCCGCGCCAGTGGATTCCGGCCAAAAAGCCCTTTTTCCATAGCAGAGGAAAGATAGGATAGCTGAGGGCCAGCGTGACGAGATAAAGGACCGCCTCGCTGCCCAGTAGGTAGTGAACATTGTTCTTGATCTGCTCTTGCGTTGTGACGCCATCCAGATGGAAGTGCAGGGCAACCATCATCGCCACCGTCATGCATACAAACCCGATAAGCAAAAACGCACCAAGCAAGCAAAGATGGCCGAGATGCGGAATGCGTGTGGACGGAACGGCCTCGGGTTGCGGCCAGGACTGTAACAGCTCCGCTGGAGCTACAGACATATTCTGCTCCGGCTCCTGCGGCATGGAATCGAGGTCGTTCATGTCTGCTCCGTCTTCTTTCTGCGGGTTGCGAATCTTTCCGTGGCGATAGTCTTTGTGGTTGAGCGCTTGCGCATGGCAGGCTCGCTGGTGATTGCCTGTTGGGATGCTGGAGAAGATTTAAGGTCCGCGATACTTTCCGCATAAGGCGGCGAAGCGGATGGGGCGTCTGGCGCGCAAGCCGAATCAACATCAGCGGAATTATCGTCGAGTTCGGAAGGTGCAAGACGGCCGCTGCTGGAGGTGTAATAGCGTTTGAGAAACTGGCCGGTGAAGGAGCCGGGAGTGGAGGCAATCTTCACGGGGCGTCCCTGGCCGACAATGCGGCCGCCATCCTCGCCACCCTCAGGGCCGAGGTCGATAATCCAGTCGGCGTTGCGGATTACGTCGAGGTTGTGCTCGATGATGATGACCGAGTTGCCCAGGTCGGTGAGCCGGTGGAGGACTTCGAGCAGCTTGCGCACGTCGTCGAAGTGCAGGCCGGTGGTGGGTTCGTCGAGCAGATAAAGCGTGCGGCCGGTTTGGCGCTTGCTCAGTTCGCGGGCCAGCTTCATGCGCTGCGCCTCGCCGCCGGAGAGCGTGGTCGCGCTCTGCCCCAGATGGACGTAGCCGAGGCCCACGTCTACGAGGGTTTGCAGCTTCTGGCGCACCTGCGGCACGTCAGCCAGCACGGTGAGCGCGTCTTCGATGGTCAGCTCGAGAATGTCGGCAATGGAGTGGCCGTGGAATTTTACGGCCAGCGTCTCCTGGTTGTAGCGGCGGCCGTTGCACACCTCACAGAGCACGTAGACGTCGGGCATGAAATTCATTTCGATGCGACGCTGCCCGCCGCCTTGGCAGGCCTCGCAGCGGCCTCCGCCCACGTTGAAGCTGAAACGGCCGGGCTTGTAGCCGCGTTCGCG
>Ga0116128_1001418_pt1 | contig 10570 bp, 9 predicted proteins | sample June2015DPH_16_1_3_FD_88974 | JGI IMG/M metagenome (GOLD analysis project Ga0116128, IMG submission 88974) | Peatland microbial communities from SPRUCE experiment site at the Marcell Experimental Forest, Minnesota, USA - June2015DPH_16_150 | ecosystem: Environmental > Terrestrial > Soil >... | reverse complement strand
GCGGATCAGCGGTGGCAGTTTCCTTGGGAATGTGCCTGGCTGCAATTGGCACTGACACGGGTGGTTCGATCCGGATTCCGGCGGCGTTGTGCGGTGTGGTTGGGTTGAAGCCGACTTATGGTAGGGTCAGCTCTTTCGGAGTATTCCCGCTTTCGTGGAATCTTGACCACGTTGGCCCGCTTACGCGGACTGCCCGTGACGCGGCGTCGGTGCTTTCAGTGATCGCTGGATATGACCCGCAAGATCCTGCCTCAATAAACATTCCCGTGGACAATTTCCTTGTGCATCTCGAGGACGGTGTCAATGGTTGGCGGGTTGCGGTGGCGAAGGGCGATTACATTGAAGCAGCGGACGCCGAAGTGTTAGTGGCAATTAACCAAGCCGCTCAAGTGTTCACATATTTGGGGGCGGAAATGAAGGAAGTGGACTTGTCCTGGCTCGAGCAATTGGCGCTTGCAAATAGCCTGATGACCCAGGCAGATGGGGCGGCGTTTCATCGTGAACGACTGGCGCAACACCCGGATTGGTTCGGTCCTGACGTGCTCCAACGGTTGCAGACTGGCGCAGCCTTCACCTCCAGTGATTACGCATCTGCTCGACGGTCTCAGGCTGAAGGTCGCCGTCGCTTCGAGTTATTCTTTGAAGAATTTGATCTTTTGCTGCTCCCGACCACCCCAATTTCAGCACCCCTGATTGAGGGAACCGGTGCAATTAATGCTGCCAGGCAATTAACGCGATTCACTTCGCCATTCAACCTGACCGGGTTGCCGGCTCTTTCCATTCCATGCGGTTTTACAAAGACTGGGTTGCCGGTGGGGCTGCAAATTATCTCAAAGCACTGGGGCGAAGCGATGATCCTGCAGGCTGGATACGCATTTGAGCAGGCTACTGGTTGGTGGCGCCATCATCCGGCGGGCTAAAAAACGAGCGGGATGATTCCTCAGTAATGATAATGATTTCGGCCAAGCGATCTCACTTTTGCATACATGCGATAATTTGGGCTAGAGTTCCCTGCGGTTTGGAAAGGGTGATTGCAAGCACTGGGAGGCTGATTGCAGCTGCGTATACAGCGGTTATATTTCCGGTTTTCCACCGGCGTGTGATTATTCCGATAGCAGAGACATCCTTTCCAACTGCCTGCACCATTTCATCCGGATTGGTTATCAGATGTGCCTCTGACGTAACCGGACTTCCTTCCAGAACGCTTTGATCGAATATTTCCTGTACATCCTCCCCGGCTGGAAAGATCCAAACCTGAACTGGCATATCGTTGCCGTTAATGGCCTTCCAATTTTGGATTTGCCCGGAAAAGAGTTCACGGGCCTGTTCTGCAGTTAGTGTTCTGGTTGGGTTTTTTGAGTTGAGGATGACCAGGAGATCATCTGTGCCAATCTGATAAGCGAAAGCGTCCAAGGTGCCAGGGCTTCCTATGCGGATAACCATATTGGCGGATTTTAGGTCAAGAAAGTCAGCTGCACGCTGCTCGTCGGTAATCACATTCGTACCTGAACAGTTGTATAAGCTCGCCAGCCATGGAATGCTCGCGGAGGTATATTGAACGGTAAACTGTTCCGTTTTGATAGTAGGCGGGGCAGTAGTGCAGGAAGTTAAAAGTATGCCGGTGAGGACGATAAAAGTGAAGGTGCGTTTCATGCCCTACCATTCACGCAGGATTGTGGCCAGAAGTTTGGCCCGTTCGGGCAGGCTGTCTTTGAGAATGAACTCCCGTTCGGAGTGCCCGCCGTCTCCGACAGCGCCTAGCCCATCAAGTACTGGAATGCCCAGCGGGGCAACAAAATTGGCATCTGATGCACCGCCCGTTCCACTGGCAATCAACTCTATGCCAATCCCGGCAGCGATCTTGCGAGTCCTCTCGAAGGTAGCCTTCATTATATCGTTGGACGGCATCGGCGGCCGGTTGAGCTCGCCGCTTACCGAGATGGTGGTTCCATTCATTGCTGGCTTGAGGGCGTGCAGGGTGGCGATTATCCGCTTGGCTTCGCTGGGTTCCATTATACGCAAGTCCACTTCGGCAACCGCCTCTTGAGGAACTACATTGGTGGCAGTCCCGCCACGAATTACGCCAACGTTGAGGGTCGTTCCCCGGTCATAGTTGGTCAGGTTTTGGATGACAAGGATTTGATGGGCCAGCTCTTCGATGGCATTTCGACCTAGCTGGTGATCGCTGCCAGCATGGGCAGCCCGCCCGCGTACGGTCACGATAAAATCACCCACGCCCTTGCGCCAGGTTTTGATGGCTCCATCCGGCATGGCTGGTTCAAGCACCAATACCAGGGCAGATTGGCGTGCCAGAGACTCAATCAGAGGACGGGAAGTCGGGCTACCAATTTCTTCATCAGAAGTGAATAAGGCTGTCACGGGCCGGGTGGGTGCCTGGTGCAACTCGACCATAGCAGCGAGTGCTGTCAATCCAATGACGATCCCACCCTTCATATCCTCGACTCCGGGACCCATGACCCGGTCATCGACCTCGCGGAAAGGCGTGCGTTCAATCGTGCCAACCGGATGAACTGTGTCCATGTGGGCAAGGAGCAGAATTCCGTCCTGGCCTTTTCCCCAGCGTGCTTCGACTAGGTCACCAAAAGTTGTCTGGGGGTGATGTGTAACTACCCCTCCTAGGCGTCGGCATTCTTCGGATATCAGCGCGCCAACCTTATCCACGCCGGTTTTGTTATGTGAGGGAGATTCAATTTCAGCCAATCTTTTCAGCAGGCTGAGCATGACAGGTGTATGGGCAAAAAAGTCGAACATCTGATTTCCTTGGTTTTATTCCTTTTTTATCCCGCTTCTTTATGAAGGATGGTGGATTTTCTTTCTGCATTTCCATGCCATTTTTCTAACCAGCCTGGAACCTTACTCTTGAAAGTATTATTAATGATGGAAGTGCGGATGTCCTTTACCAGTTGGATCAGCGCATGTAAATTGTGAATTGATAATAATGTTCCAGCCAACAATTCTTTCGCCACGATGAGGTGCCGCAGGTATGCACGTGTAAATGTCCGGCAGGTATAGCAATCACAAGTTTCGTCTATTGGATGTTGATCATGTGCAAAGGTGGCATTCATGAGATTTAAACGCCCCTGGGAAGAAAACGCGGCATTATGACGGGCCAGGCGGGTGGGCAGCACGCAATCGAAAATGTCGACACCAAGGGCAATGCCGTTGATCAAGTCCTCCGGAGTGCCTACGCCCATCAAATAACGCGGTTTATTTTCTGGGAGGAGCTGTGTGACGAGGCGGAGGGTGGCATGCATCTCTTGCTTGGTTTCGCCGACTGATAACCCGCCGATGGCAATACCAGGAAAAGATAGGGATGAAATGAATTGCGCCGAAGTAGTGCGTAGGTCAGGATCGACGCCTCCTTGGATGATCCCAAAAAGAGCTTGATCCGTGCGCTTTTTTGCAGTGAGACTGCGCTCCGCCCAGCGGTGGGTCCGTTCCATTGCCGTTTTACTGTAACCGTGATTGTTGGGATCAGAACACTCGTCGAACGCCATAATAATATCTGCTCCCAGGTTTTCTTGGATTTGGATGGATTTTTCAGGTGTAAAGCGGTGTGTGGAGCCGTCAATATGACTCTTGAAGGTAACGCCATCATCGTCGATCTTTCGGGTTTGGGCCAACGAGAATACCTGGAAGCCGCCCGAATCGGTTAATATAGGGTGCGGCCACTGCATGAAACAATGCAGACCGCCCATGTCAGCTACCAGTTCATCGCCGGGGCGCAGAAAAAGATGGTAGGTATTCGCAAGCACCAGGGAAGCTCCGAGCTCATCCAGTTGGGCAGGCGTAAGCGTTTTGACGGCGGCCTGTGTGCCAACCGGAGCAAATAAGGGTGTCTCCAAGTCGCCATGCGGAGTGGTGAATATACCCGCTCGCGCCCGCCCTTGGATAGCCTGAATTTTAAATGAGAACATTGAAATGATTATACTCGACAGCGATTGGTGTTATGATAGGCGGCTGTTGAAAACTTTACTGTTGGATAAACAGGATAAGATGGAACAATAAACAGGTAATAAACAATTAAAATCTGAAGGCTTTGATATGAATCGAGTTGCGTTGATTACTGATAGTACTTGTGACATTCCACAGATGATGATTAACCAATACGGAATTTCGGTCATCCCCCTAGGAGTAGTCTGGGGGAACGAACTGTTGCACGACCGGGTTGACCTTACTCCGGAAGAATTCTACTGGCGCCTTGAAAAGGACCCAATTTGGCCCACATCAACTCTTCCCAGTCCAGCCGATTTTGAGAATATCTACCGCGAGGCGATTGAAAATGGCGCGAAGGAAATCGTTGTTATGACTGTCAGCAGCGCCATGAGTGGGACATTCCACCTTGCCGAACAGGTGGGAAAGAATATGGATGTGCCTGTCCACGTAGTAGACTCCAAAGGTCCCACCATGAGCTTGGGCTGGCAGGTTCTGGCAGCTGCGCGCATAAGGGAGATGGGAGGCAATGCAGCCAAAATGATCGAGGCCGCGGCCAGTGTACGCGAGAAACTCGTCCAAATCGTTTGTCTGGATACTTTGGAGTATTTGCATCGCGGTGGAAGAATTGGAAATGCCGCCCGTTTTTTCGGCAGTCTCTTGGATATCAAGCCTTTGGTGAAGATCAACCATAAGACCGGTCTGGTTGAGTTTTGCGGACAGGCGCGGACACGCAAGAAATCCATCGAATCATTGGTGAGTCACTTTTTTGAACAACTATCACCGGAAAAGCCTAAGCGGATAGCCGTGTTACATGGGGGTGCCCAATCTGATGCTCAGGCTCTGGCCGACCGCATTAAGAAAGAGTACAACCCATTGGAATTGTTGGTAAATATCACCGGACCGGTGCTGGGTATTCATACCGGTCCACGCGCCTTGGCGCTTTGCGGATATGCGGAAGAGTGAGCAATGCATGGATAGATCGTCAGAGCTCGATATTAATCTCCAGTTTTAAAGTTGCGTCTTGTCGCGTATCTTTCCAAATCTGGTGTAGGATGTTCATAATGTTCTCCCATCAATGGGGAGGAGATCAGGAAATCCGCCGTGGCACGGTTACAGGCGGTGGGAATGTTCATCAATACAGCCAGACGCAATAAGGCCTTGATATCCGGATCATGGGGTTGGGGTTCAAGAGGATCCCAGAAAAAGATGAGGAAATCAATCTCGCTCTCGGCGATCTTTGCCCCGATTTCCATGTCGCCACCAAGTGGGCCCGATGCGAAACAGGTAATATTTAGTTCGAGCTCTTTCTTAAGGAGCTCTCCGGTCGTGCCTGTGGCAAAAAGAATGTGACCAGCCAGCGTATCGCGATTGAACTTTGCCCATTCCAGCAGGTCTGATTTCTTGTTATCATGAGCAACCAAGGCGATGTGTTTTTGCACCTCAATGGGAGTATTCTTCATAAATGACCTTTCTCTACTATAAAATTTAATTCCTGTCGCAGTCGGGAATGTAAAAAAAGGATCCCAGCACTGCCATAAAATTATAGCACCCCTACTCTGAAAATAGATTATAAAAATGATCGGCTGGCATGGATACCCAAAGAGTTAGATTCTACTCTACGTGCTTCCATAAAAATGGAGCGACAATTGGCGGTGCCCACAGGTATCCCGGTCTGACTAACTTGCGAGCTAAAGGCACCATTGAGAAAACGACCTCTGTGCCAGCCGGTCACCCCGACTATAAACCATTTTCATGCTTGGTGGTGCCGACAGGCATGACGACTAACTTGAAAATAGAAATATCAGGCAACAGCAGATAAAGTAGCAGGCTGTTCAATGCGTGAGATATCATAGCCCAAATGCTGCAGACGTATGAGAAGGCGTTTTGCCGTAGCTTCTGGGCGGCGCTGATCGAAATAATCACCACCCAGATCACGATAAGGTTCCTTACGTTGGATGATATGGTAAGAGATCACCAGGATCGAATGCGCCACAGCCAGGATGGCTCGTTTCTTGCCTCTACGCCCTGCCAAGCGATGGTATTGGGCCGACAAGTAGGTGTTGCGAGTACGCGCCGCTGCATGGGCAGCCTGCACCAGAGCAGAAGTCAAGGCCCGGTCACCATGGCGAGTCGTGCCCGAGTAGCGCTTCCCGGCGCTTTCGTTATTGCCTGGGGCGACACCCGCCCAGGCCGCCAGGTGGTCTGCTGTCGGAAAGCGGCTCATGTCGCTCCCGATCTCGGAGACGATCACTTCAGCAATGCGCTGCGCCACTCCGGGAATCGTGTCCAGCAGCTCCACCTCTTCTTCAAAAGGGTGGCAGTACTTCTCGATTTCCGCATCAAAGCGAGCAATGCTTTCATCCAGACTGTCGACCTGGCACAGCAATTCAGCCAACACGAAGCGATGGTGGGGTTTGACTCGTCCTTCCAGAGCTTTGTCCAACTGCTCTCGCTTCCCCCGCAGCCTGCCTTTCGCCAGCCCGGCCATTTCGGTCGCATTGGTCGTACCTGCGACGATCGCTTCCAGCATCGCACGTCCAGAAACACCCATGACATTGCTAGCCACACTCGCCAGCTTGATGTTGGCACTTTCCAGAGTCTTCTGGATCCGGTTGACCACGCTGGCGCGTTCCCGTACAAAATTGGTGCGATGACGGGTCAATTCACGCAGTTCGCGCTGTCCCACCGGAGGAATAAAGCTACTCCTCAACAAACCATGTCGCAGCAGATCAGCGATCCATTCCGCATCCATGACATCCGTCTTCCGTCCAGGCACCTGCTTGATGTGACGTGCATTGACCAACAGCACTTCAAAGTTCTCTTCCAAAATGTTGTAGATCGGCTTCCAGTATTCCCCCGTGCTTTCCATTGCCACATGGGTGACTCCAAAACTCAGCAGCCAATCCGACAGCCCCAGCAGGTCAGCCGTCATGGTGCCGAAGGTCCGGACTTCCTTCCGCAGCCCACCCTGCCCATCTGGAACAATGATCGCCGCCACCACCGTCTTCTTATGAACGTCCAAACCTGCACAATGTGTATGTTCAATCTCCATGCCAACCTCGCATCATTAGTGTACCGACTGGCGTGGATACCCGATCAGTTAGAATCTAACTTACGTGCTTCCTTTACGGAGCGACAATTGGCGGTGCCTACAGGTATCCCAGTCCGACTAAACATCGAGCTCGGTGCACCATTGAGTAAACGACCTGTGTGCCAGCCGGTCGCTGCCCGTTATAGCACATTTTCATGCTTGGTGGTGCCGACAGGCATGACGACTAAACATACTACACCCATTAGGGATTGGAGTTATCCATGATCAACCCGGCCAGGTAGGGACGATGACATTGGCAATCCCCCATGAAATCCTAGATAAGAACAAAATTACAGTTTGATGGCCCGAGTGGCAATATATGTTGGATGATATTTGCTGATAGGGGAGTCGGGACAGATATCTTCGTAAAAACCTGTAATCGCAAACCCGGCATCGGTCTGCCCGCCCAATAAGTCGGTTAAGCTATGGCCAAATTCGAGTGGAGTAGCTTCCTCGATGCAAATTTCCAGGTCTTCGGGATCCATACTCTCCAGGTCGGAATAAGGGATGGAATACTTGATTTGAAGTGTTTCCTGTTCATCGGCATGTGTGCCGATTAAGTAGTAGATCGGGTTGGCAGATCCGGCCAGCAACATGCCGCCATGCCTGAGTACCCGGAAAGCTTCCTGCCAAACAGGTCGCACCTGAGGGCAGAACACATTGGAGACTGGATGAAAAACCAGATCGAAGGTTTCATTGCCAAAGGCGGAGAGATCCCGCATATCCCCCTCGACAGTCTTAACGACCAGGCCTTCCCGTTTGGCTACCGCACGATCCTGCTCGAGTTGCGCCGGCGAATTGTCAAAAATGGTTACATTCGCACCCAAAGCGGCAAAAACTGGTCCCTGCTGACCACCTCCGCTAGCCAGACCAAGCAGGTCCAACCCCTGCAGAGGCGGGAACCAATCATGCGGCACAGGTTTGGTTTCTGTAAGAAGAACAGAATATTCACCCTGCCGGGCTGCAGCAATGATTTCTGGTAAAACCGGAACGGTGAAACGGTTTTTTTTATCCACCTGCCGGTCCCATGCATAACGGTTGTATTTGCGAACATTCAATGTTGGTTCAGGTTTGGGCATAATTTGCTCCTGCGGTAATTATTCAGCGGTAATTCCTGGTTAACTAACCATCCCCGCTCAATGCTTCGCGGGGATGGTTGCTAGGCAGGTAAGAAAAAAATTAAGGTGTCGATGTGGAAACAATGCCTGAACCGGTCCAGGTAAAAGTGCGCGGCAGGCTGGCTGCACCGGCAATTGTCCAGATTGGATTGCCCTGGTCATCGGTGCCAGTCTGCCGGACGGTTACTACTGACCAACGCATCACATGCGACATGTTATCCTGAGGGCGGAAGGTGACCGGCACAATGTACTTCGTATCGGTCACGTAGGCGATCAACTTGCGGCCTGTTCCGGATGTTACATCTTCAACGGTAACCTGGTAATTTTCATTATCGCGCAGGGTTCCGATGGAGGCCCATTGGAGCGTTATGGTATCGTTCGCCAGGGTGAAAGGCGCACCATCGGCTGGCAGGAGCAGATTTGGCGCTTGGTAGGGAGGCGGAGTAGTCGGTGTTGGTGATGGACCAGGGGTGGCCGCGCGCATGCAAAGCGGGATTTCCAGCTTTTGGTCTATGAAAACGCTATCTGTACTTAGACCGTTTTGGTCCTTGATGGCTTGCATCGAGACACCGTAATTGATCGCGATGGTGCTGAGAGAATCGTTCGCTTGGACAGTATATTCTACAGTTTGGCAGGCAGCCCGGGTTGCTGCGGCTGGTTCGAGGGTTGCGGTGGGAGGAGGAAGCTGTGTTGGCGTGGGAAGCGGAACCAGAATTTTCTGTCCGATTGCCAGGTTTGTGCAGGTACTGTTCAGACTGTTCAAAGAGATGATGGCAGTCACTGAGGAATTATACAGACTGGCAATCGCGCCGCAACTGTCACCGGCTTGAACGGTATAACTGACCGGAGGTTGAGGTGTCAGCGTAGGGGTGTCAGTAGGAATGAGCGTGTCAGTTGGTGTGGATGTAAGGGTGGCTGTATTGGTTGGACTGGGAATGGCGGTCGGTGCCTGGATTTGGTGGGTCCCTTGCAGGGTAAAGTATAACGCACCTGCACCAATTACCAAAAAGCCTGCCAGTAGGGCCAATGCTACTGGCAAACTGAGTGTCACTTCTGGCATGCGTGCCCCCTGGACCGCTTTTTCGGATTTTGCTTTTGGCTTGGGTGTGGCGCTAAACTCGCTGCCACATACAACACAACGGGTGGCGTTTTCTGCTAAACGTGTTCCGCAAGTAGGGCATAATTTTGTGGAGGTGATTTCCGGGCTCATAATCTCGGCATTATACCATGAGGCATGCTGGTGGGGTGTGGGATGTGGTTGGAAATTGCGCATAACCAATTTGGCAAACCTGAAACATATTTTGCCCTTGCGTTATAATGTGCCCGTCATGGATAACAATTATGCTCTCTATAAGACCATGCTGATTATCCGTCGCTTTGAGGAGCGTTTGCTGGCTGAATTCAACGCAGGAAAACTGGTCGGCACAACACATACGTATATTGGTCAGGAAGCCGACGCGGCAGGGATTTTCTCAATTACCGACCCTGAAGACGTGGTTTTCAGCAGCCATCGTTGTCATGGGCATTTCCTGGCTTATGGGGGAGATCCTTATCGTTTGGCAGCCGAGTTAATGGGCAAGCCGACCGGATTGGTCGGCGGGCGCGGTGGCAGCCAACATATCCAATGGCGAAATTTTTATTCGAACGGAATTCAGGGTGGAATTGTCCCGGTGGCAACCGGTATGGCACTGGCCGAGAAAGTACTTCGTACAGGTAAAATCGCCCTGGTTTTTATTGGCGATGGGACGCTTGGAGAAGGCACTTTATACGAGAGTCTAAACATTGCTGCCTTGTGGAAGCTGCCCATCCTATTTGTGCTGGAAAATAACGGTTATGCCCAAACTACACCGGTTGAAAAAGGCGTGGCTGGTTCAATGGCTGGACGTTTCTCTGCCTTTGGTATTCCGGTCTGGGAGTGTAATACTTCGGACGTACTGGAAATCCTGTCTACTGCGCAAGAGGCCGTTCGGCACGTCCGATCCGAAATCAAACCGGGAGGCTTGATCCTGCATACATACCGCTTTTCTGCCCATAGCAAGGGTGACGATCCGCGTTCACAAGAAGAGCTTGAAAGTATCCAGACCTTTGATCCGTTAAAGCTTCACAGCCCACGCTTGACCTATGAAGAACAGACCAGGGCCGAGTCAGAGGCAATGGCAATTGTGGAGGATGCTTTCATTCGTGCAGGAGCGGATTTAAATCCTTCGGTTAATATTACTGACTAATTAACGATGGCTGACACTGTCCTAAACCGGCTAAATCAGGCTCTATATTCCGCGCTGGAAAGCGATGACCGCGTTTACCTACTTGGTGAAGATATTCTTGATCCTTATGGGGGCGCATTCAAAGTGACTCGTGGGCTGTCCACCAAATTTCCAGAGCGGGTTCTGACCACACCCATTTC
>Ga0116128_1001394_pt1 | contig 10704 bp, 9 predicted proteins | sample June2015DPH_16_1_3_FD_88974 | JGI IMG/M metagenome (GOLD analysis project Ga0116128, IMG submission 88974) | Peatland microbial communities from SPRUCE experiment site at the Marcell Experimental Forest, Minnesota, USA - June2015DPH_16_150 | ecosystem: Environmental > Terrestrial > Soil >... | reverse complement strand
TTCGCTGATCGTCGGCGGCATCGGCATCATGAACATCATGCTGGTCAGCGTCACCGAGCGGACGCGAGAGATCGGTATCCGCATGGCCGTCGGCGCGCGTGGTCACGACATCCTCCTGCAATTTCTCATCGAAGCCGTCACATTGAGTTCCATTGGCGGCATCCTCGGCATCTTGTTCGGCATCGGCAGCGCAAAAATGCTGACCCTCATCAAACACTGGCCCACGCTGGTTTCCGCTAATTCCATCATCCTCGCCTTTGTTTTCAGCGCGGCAGTGGGGATTTTCTTCGGCTTTTACCCCGCCCGCAAAGCTTCACAACTCGACCCCATCGAGGCGTTGCGCTATGAATAGGGCGTGACCGCCGAGATTCTGTCCACGCACACGCCTGCGCTTTTCGCCGCCGCCGTGAAACGCGCGGTAAAATTGCTTCGCGCCGGCGAAGTCGTTGCGTTGCCGACAGAAACTGTTTATGGCCTCGCTGCCAATGCGCTCGATGCAAAAGCGGTTGAAAAAATTTTCAAAATCAAGGGCCGTCCCGCGAATAATCCAATCATCGTCCACATCGACGGCGTTGAAATGGCGAAGCGTTGCGTGACCAAGTGGCCGACAACTGCGGATAAATTGGCAAAAGCATTTTGGCCCGGCCCGTTGACGCTCGTGTTGCCGCGCGCGACGGTAATTTCCGACATCGTCACAGCAGGCGGGCCAACCGTCGGCGTGCGCTGGCCGAGTCATCCGTTCATTCAAGCCGTGATTCGCGAGTGCGGCTTCCCGCTCGCCGTGCCAAGCGCAAATTTGTCGGGTTGTGTTTCGCCAACGAATGCCAGGCATGTTCGTAAACAACTCGGCGGGAAAATTGATTTGATTGTGGACGGTGGACAATCGCAAGTTGGTATCGAATCCACCGTGCTCGATTTGATGGTTTCGCCGCCGCAAATTTTGCGTCCGGGCATGATCCACGCGGAGTCGCTGGCGGCCGTTGTTGGCAAAGTTCACAGCCTAAAGTCCAAGGTCCAAAGTCCAAAATCTGCGTTACGCGGCCCGGGCTTGTTGAAAAAACATTATGCGCCGAAGGCAAAGCTGCTGGTTCTAAACTGGCGCAATGATGCTGACCTGCGAAAACAAATTGAAAACCGGCAATTTGAAATTGGAAATTGTTGCGTCATCGCGCATACACGGGTTCCAGCGGCGGCGAATTTTGCGTGTGTCAGCGTGATTCCACATGACGCAGGGGCGTTTGCGCAGGCGATTTACGCGGAGTTTCACCGCTGTGATGAAATGGGCGTGAAATTAGTCGTCATCGAAGCGCCTCCCGCGGCGCCGGAATGGTCGGGTATTACCGACCGTTTGCGGCGGGCCGCGGCGTAAAATTCCCAGCGGCGCAATACCCTATTTTTGATTTGTTTTCCAGCGTTCCCAATCGGTCAGGAAAAGCCCTGATGCAATGGCAGCCGAACCTGATGGCACATAACGCAGCGGAAAATTCCCGGGGATTTGCCTTTGAACCATGGCATTCGCGACAAAACTGCCCCAACTGTTCTCCATCCCAAGCCCCATGTCTGACAGCAGCTTGCCGTCCATCGTCTTGGGTGTGAGATAAAGCGCTTGCACGGGTTTCATATCGTTGATGGCGTGGAAATCATCCTGCGCATTCATTGTCAGCCACACGCACTGGCGCTGGCCGTACCACGCAACCGCCCAAGGCACGTCGCTCATCATCAGTTCATTTTCCTTCATCCAACCGGCGGTTTGCCGAATCTCCGGCGGATAATACGGCGGATAAACCACCGGCTCGGTTTTGGGCGGCAGAAGCGCGAAAATCATCGGCGCGCAACATAATCCCACAAATACGATCTTCACCAAATAATACAATTCCCGCATAGGCAACGCCATTTGGTCGAGCAACGTGAAGAACAGGCTCACGCCATAAATGAACACGAGCGGCACCAATAGCACCAAAAGATTCTCGGAATTCACTTCAGGCGATTCCTCGGAAAGTTGCGTTTGCCCCAAGGCCTGCACCACGACGAAGACGGCCAGACACATCAATAAAAAATAGCGCATTCGACGCACCGCCGCGCTCCGGAAATTCAGCAGCAAACCTGCCAAGAACAACAGGCTCGCCCAACTGCCGCCCAATCTGGGCAGGGCATCCTGCAGGATTGTGTGTGCGTTCTGCAAAAGCTTGAGCGCATACGGCGTCAGCCACAAAGCGGACGTGAGATCGGGATGCAGGGAACGTTCCAATTGAAATCCGGGAAACACCGTTGTTCCTTCGACAATTGCAAAACCCGCCGTGCCAAAGGGCGTGCCACTGACTGCAAAATTACGAACAACCCACGGCGTCAGCACCAGCGCGAATGCACTCAACGCCACCAAGGCGTGCAACATCCGTCGTTGTCCGCCAAAGAAAATCAGAAACAACCCCACCGGAATAATGATCCATCCAAACGCATACCGCGTGAGCGCACCCACGCCAGCCAGCAGACCCGCGGTGATTGCCAGACCGAGAAACCGCCCGGGCCGGGGTTGTGGGGCGCTCGCTACCTGCTCGATTCGCAAGACGCACCACGTCAGCCCGAAAAAAATAATCATGAGCAGCATCGTGGACAAACCCGACACGCTGAACCGCCAGAGCAATCCGCAACCCAACACGAGAACGGCGGAAAACCGTGCCACGCCCGCGTCGAACAATTTCCGCCCGAGAAAAAACGTCAGCACAACCACAACCAGCAAAAGAACTTCATTGAACACCGCGATCAGAAAATCCGGCTCATAACGCTGAAAATTCCCGTTGTTGCTCCAAAAAGTGCTTTTAAGGTCCAACGGATAGTGAAATGGCAGCACTTTCATCAACCCGGCGAGCACAAGCGGGTATACCGGCGGATTGGCAAGGTCTGGGTGCGCGATTTTGATTTGCGCGAAGTCCGTGCCGGCACTTGCCAGCGGATCCGCGGACTTGGCCTGGTTATGACTTTGTACAAGGTAAAGACTGAACGGGCGGATAAACAGCGTGGTGTAACCCCTGCCCTCCGCGATGTTACGCGCCAACTGCGCTGCATCCATGGCTTCCGGCGTGGCGAAATTTCGATACGCGCGCAAATCGTACACCACCATTAATGTCAGAATCGCAAGGCAGAAAGCGGTGACTTTCAAATATCCCCCCCTTGTGCCTTTCTCGAGCTTGTGAATCCAATCCTGTGGAAAGGGCATGGTCAAAATCCTTCCAAATGATACGCGTGCAACTTGCGGTGGAATGTCCGCCGGCTCATGCCAATTTTTTTGGCGGCCAGCGTGCGATTGCCATCCGTTTCTTTCAATGCGCGAACGATCAGTTGTTTCTCCGCTTCCTTCACTGTCAGATCATTTCGTGCCAGCGATGGCACCAGATTGCCGGTTTGCCCACCCGCACGCACCCCGACGGCAATCTGTCGGGGCAAATCGCGTGCTCCAATTTTTTCACCGCGGCAAAGCACCACCGCGTGTTCGATGGCTGTGCGCAACTCGCGCACATTGCCCGGCCATGAATAATTCATCAACAGTTCCAACGCATCGCTCGTAAAACTGTTTACGGCTTTGCCGTTCTCGCGCGCAAATTCGCGTAAAAAACTCTGCGCCAGCAACGGAATATCACCTGCCCGCGCCCGCAACGGCGGTAGCGTGATTTCCACCACGCGCAATCGGAAAAACAAGTCCTCGCGGAAACTTCCAGCTTTGACAAGTTCCTCAAGATTCTTATTCGTCGCTGTAATCAAACGAACGTCCGCAGTTAGCGTTTTATTCGAGCCGACCCGCTCAAACGTCCGCTCGCCCAAAAAACGCAGCAGTTTGATCTGAATCGCCGCGTCAATTTCGCTGATTTCATCGAGGAAAAGTGTTCCGCCCTGTGCCTGCTCGAAACGACCGATGCGCCGCTCATGCGCGCCGGTGAACGCGCCCTTTTCGTGGCCGAACAATTCGCTTTCGAGCAACGTCGGCGCGAGCGCGGCGCATTGAACCGTCACAAGCGACTGTTTTGCGCGGGGGCTGAGTTGGTGAATCGCCTTCGCAATCAATTCCTTGCCCGTGCCGCTTTCGCCCGCGAGCAATACCGTCGCCCGTGTCGGCGCAACTTGTTGGACGATTTCAAAAATCTCCTTCATCACCGCCGACTCGCCAATGATGTTTTCGAGGCCGAACTTCGAATCAAGTTGCTGGCGCAACGAAACGTTTTCCGTTTCGAGGTTTTGCTGCCGCAACGCGCGGGCGATGCGCATCTCCAACTCGTCAATTTGCAGCCGGCCTTTGGCAATGTAATCGTCCGCACCGCGTTTCATCGCGTCCACCGCCAGTTCCTCCGAACCGTAAGCCGTCATCAAAATGCAAACTGGCGGACGGGTGAGCGACTTGGCGCGCGCGATGAGTTTCAAACCATCCTCGTTCGGCAGGCGAAAATCCGTGAGCAACACGTCGAAATTTTCGCGCTCGAGCAATTCCATCGCGGCCTTTGCATCTTCGGCCACATAAGTGTCGTAACGATCCTCAAGCGCCGCGCGCAACCCGTCACGCGTCGGCTTCTCGTCGTCCACAATCAGCAATGTCGGTTTTTCAGTCACAGGTCTTCAATATTGTGTAAAATTCATCCGCGTCCAGTGGCGGTTTCAATCTTTTCTTCCAGCAAACGTGGCCTGCGTTCATGCAACGGCAGCCAGATACGGAATGTCGTGCCGCGTCCAACGCGGCTTTCGAGCTCAATGCGGCCTCCGTGCGCGCGCACGATGCGTTGCACAATCATCAGACCGAGACCGGTGCCCCTTTTCTTCGTCGTAAAAAACGGCTCAAAAATGCGGCTGATTTGTTCCTGCGGAATGCCGCCGCCGGTGTCAGTCACGCTGACCCAAACGTCATCCGCGCCCTCGCCGGTTTGCAACGTCAGCGTGCCGCCTTTCGTCATCGCATGCATCGCGTTTTTGACGAGGTTCACCAAAACCTGCTGCAGTTGCGCCGGGTCGAGCGGTGCCGCCGGCAACCCGGCCGCCAGCTTGGTTTTCACATTCAGGCCGCGATTGTCCAGTTCCGGCCGCAGCAATTCCAGGGTTTTTTCAACGATGTCGTTGAGGGAAACGAGTTTCAATTGCGGTGACACGGGACGAATCGCCTCCAAAAACTGGGTGATGATGTAATCCAGCCGGACAATTTCGCCCTTGGCCACGTCAAGATACTGCGACAGCCTGTGTGAAATTTCCACCGTGTCGGCCCCGGCGGCAAGTGTTTGTGAATGGGGTCCCGAAATTAAATTTGCCGCACCCGCGTTGAGTTTTTTTAATTCGCGCTCCATGAGTTGCAAATGAATGTGCAGTGCGTTAAGTGGGTTGCCGATTTCGTGCGCGACGCTGGCGGCGAGCAGTGTGAGCGCCTGGACGCGTTCGCTTTCGATGGCCTCGAACGTTTTCTGCCGCGCCTCGGTCGCGTCGTGCAAAATCAATGCCACGCCGGAACTGCCCGCCGTTTCGCCGCCGAGCGGCGCGGCATAAAGCAGCAGGAAGCGCGGACGCGGATATTGCACTTCAAACTCATGCCGTGCGACATGCGCACTGCTTTCAGTGTCAAAACGCGAAATGGTTTCCCAATCGAGTTCCGGCAGGAAACGCGTGATGTGCTGGCCTTCGGCGCCGGATTGCAAACCAATAAGCCGGGTGACGGCCTGGTTGAAGTAAAGAATGCGGCCCTGCTCGTCCACCACGAGCACACCGTCCTCAATCGTGTTGAATAGTGTTTCGAGAAAACTGCGCTCGCGCGCGAGCCGCTGAACAACTGTCTGCAAACCCTCCGCGTCCAGCCGCCCGATGCGGCCAAGCACTTTGTCGAGAAAACTGGATTTTGGCGCTGCCATTAAAGCAAATTCCCAATGAATTAAGAGTGACAGTTTGGCACAATTATGAAATCGGTCAACAAGTTAAATGGAAACTTTGTGGCACAGTAAAAGTGCATGAATTGATGCTGATTTGGGCTGTTCCCCGTCTTTTGCCGATGCCGGAAAAGTATCTTCGAGCGGGCCGGGCGTACTGTTTACGGCGGTGGAATGTTCAAAACCTGACCGACGTGAATCCGGCTGGGATTCATGTCCGGGTTCGCCGCCTGCAGCGCACTCAATTTCACGCCGAATTTGCGCGCGATGCCCACCGCCGTCTCACCGGCGGCAACCGTATGTGTGCGTGGTCTGGCAGTGGTCGCGGTATTGCCGGAACGGCCTGCATTCGCACCGGTCTGCCTAGTTGGCGTTGGCTGCGCAACGGCATTGTTCGGCGGCGGCGGCGAATTGGTCTTGGCCGCCGCCAACTGGCTCGCGTAATACGCGCGCCACCTGTTCACCTCGTCCTGCAATTGCCGGTTCTGGTCGGCCAATTGATCAAGCTGCTTTTGCGCGGCAGGCGCGCTGGACAATGGCGTCACATCGGCGGCCAATTGTTGTTTGCAACTGTAAATACGCTGCTTGATGACCTCCGCGTTGTCGGCGCCCGGGCACAGTTTCAAATATTGCTGGTAATGATAAATCGCCGCCACGGGGTCGGGCTCCTTTTCATCGTAAAGCCAGCCGAGTTCAAAATGCGCCGACGCTGAATGCGGATTCACCTCCAACGATTCCTCGAACGCCTCAATCGCTCCCCGAAAATCCATCGCGTTGACGCGGCTTTTGCCGAGAATATAATGCGGCTCTTTTTCCTCGTCCGACTGACTCTGTCCCGACGGCGCGCAACCGCTCAACACGACGCCGAACCACACGGCGCACGCGCTGAACAAAAGCCGGTTCCCAAATGACATGGCATGAATTTAAACGAACTTTTCGGCGGCTGCAATGGCGCGTTGGTTCAATGCGAATGGCAAAAGCGGGCTTGAGATTCCGCCGGTTGTGGCGCAACTTGGTATTGATTGCGCGCGTGGCGGAATGGCAGACGCGCCGGACTTAGGATCCGGTCCAGAAATGGGTGGAGGTTCAAATCCTCTCGCGCGCACCAGCGGCTTTTTCAACTGTTCATTCTTCGGGTATTGGGCGGTTTTCAATTGTTATTCCGTGGCAAGCTGCTAAATTGGGAGCGTTCCATAAGAATCCATGATCGCTGTGGAAAAACAGTCTGAGGAAAGACTGAAGAGTTTTCGTGCGTCCGCGCCGGAAATTGTGGAGCAACTCATCCGTCAAGCCGAGCACGCAGCAGCCAGCGATATTCACTTGCAAATGGATGGCAACGGTGCGGCCGTTTCGTTCCGTTTGGACGGATTAATGACGCCTGTGACGCAATTCCCAACTGATATCGCCGACCGTGTTTTGGGACGCATCAAGTTTCTCGCACGGCTGAAAACCTACCAGGAATCGCTGCCGCAAGATGGCCGAATCGATAAAAACACCGTGCATTCCGCCAGTGACATCCGCGTGGCAACGTATCCCACGGTAACTGGTGAAAAAATCGTTCTCCGGCTTTTCAACGCCAGCTCCGCCAGGGGATTGTCCGAACTCGCCTTTCCCGACGAAGCCGGCGCGGAGTTGAAAAGCTTCCTTCGCCAAAGTTCGGGTTTGCTTTTGCTCACCGGTCCGGCGGGCAGCGGCAAAACGACGACGATCTATGCCTGCCTGCGCCACTTGGCCGAATCGGGCGGGCGGCACATCATCACGGTGGAAGACCCGGTGGAACAAATCGTTCCCGGCGTGATGCAAACGGAAGTGAGCGAAGCGCGCGGACTGGATTTTGCGAAGGCCGCGCGGCATTTGCTGCGGCAGGACCCGCAAGTGCTGGTGATTGGCGAAATCCGCGATGAGGAAACCGCCAACATCGCCGTGCGCGCCGCGTTGACCGGGCATCTGGTGATTTCAACGTTGCATGCCGGTTCATGCCGGGGAGTATTCGAGCGATTGCTGGTGTTGTGTGCCGACCGTTCGGCCATTGCGGCATCGGTGGAACTGGTTTTGAACCAGCGTCTGATCCGCGCGCTCTGCCGCAATTGCAACGGCGCGGGTTGCGCAGCCTGCCTGCAAACCGGTTATCAAGGTCGCGTGCCGCTCGTGGAATGGTTGAGGGTGGATGAATCATTGCGTGCGCAGATTCGTTCGCAAGCGTTGCAAACCGTGACGCTGCAACACACGCTGGAGGAATCAGCACGCGACCTTCTGCAAAAACGCATCACCAACGAACCTGAATACCATCGGGTCTTCGGCCTATGAAATACGACGAATTTGCCTTTTTTAACCAACAGTTGGCGGCGATGCTGCGCGATGGCATCCCGCTCGAAGGTGCGTTACGCCGGCTGTGCGCCGACATGCGGCACAGCACCTTGAAATCGGAGCTACAATTGCTCGAAGCGGATTTGGCCAAAGGCGTGCCGTTGCGTGAGGCGGCGCGTGCCCGTCAACTGCCGGAGTTGTATCGGCAGATGCTTGAGGTCGGCGCGCAAAGCAATAACCTGCCCGCCATGTTGACGCTGTTGGCGGATCACTACCAGCGTCGGCACATGATTTGGACGCGGCTGAAAGGTTTGATGGTTTATCCGGCGATTGTGCTGGTTGGCGCATTTCTGTTGTCGTGTTTTCTGTCCTTCCTTTTGCACGCGGCCATTCAATCCGACACGACCGCGCTGTTCGGCAACTGGATTCAAACGCCGCGTATTTTAATTGGTATTTGGGCCTCGCCTTTCCTTTTGGGTCTCGCAGTCCTGGCGGTGCTGATTGCGCTCGCCACGCCGCCGTTGCGCCGCGCTTTGCGCTGGCGGCTGCCGGCTTTTAAAGAAGCCAGCCTCGCGCAAGTCGCATCAGCGATGGCGTTGATGCTGAAAAACGGCGTGCCGCTCGACAAGGCGCTGGGGTTGGTGGAGCAATTGGAAAAGGGAACTCCAGCCGAAACTGAACTAACCCAATGGCGGCAACGATTGGCCGCGGGTCATGGACAATTTGTGGAAATGGCGAAGGCTGGTCGGGTGTTTCCACCGCTCTTTCTCTGGATGGTTGCACATGCCGGTGAAGATTTGGCTACCGGTTTTGAGCGTGCGGCAGGTATTTACCAAGCCCGCGCCAACTATCGCACTGAAATGCTGCTCTATTCGGCGCTGCCTTGTTCGGTCCTGGGCTTGGGGCTTATGATTGTGACTCAAATTCAACCGGTTGTCTCCGTATTCGTCTCGTTTATGAGAGCGCTCTCGGGTTCTGATTGACAATAGGATAACAATGGAAATTGAATGATTTTTAACTTGTGAATTTCGATCCCGACATCTTGATCAGATTCATGGTAACGCTGTTTTTGCTCGTCATTTGGATCGCCAGCGTCTTCAGCTTTCTTTTTCTGATTCATTATCTGCTGACGCTACCGATGCGGCGCGCGGAACGGGCGCGACTGTTTCTGGACCTGGTCGAAACTGCCATCAAACACGGCCAGCCAGTTGAAGAATCCCTCATTTCCATTTCGCAAAGCCACGACCGGATTTTAGGAAAAAAAATCGACCGGCTGGCGGCTTGGCTGGCAAAGGGTTTGCGCCTCGGTGACTCACTGGCGAAAGTGCCGCAACTATTGCCGCCGCAAGTCAGCGCGATGTTGAGAGTGGGCGAACGCTTGGGTGACCTTCAAAAAGTGCTGCCTGCCTGCCGACAACTACTCACAGACGCCGTCTCCCAAACCCGTGGAGCTATCAATTATCTTGTTGTCTTGACATTCGTCATCACGCCAACCGGTTTTTTTGTGTTTTGTATCATCACAACGTTCGTGATACCGAGGTTTTTGTTAATTGCCGCCGATATGGGCAGCGGACAGGCAAATGCGGTCCGGTTTCTCTTTGATCATCGTGCAGTGATTATGGCCGTCCAAACCGTTTTGCTGCTTTTATTATGGCTGGCGGCGTTTATTTACATCGGCGGGCCGCGCGTCGTTTCGTGGTTCCCAGTTTTGGAGCGGGTTCATTATCGGCTGTCGTGGCGGCGAAAGCGGATGCAACGCGATTTCTCCACCATGCTCGCCATTCTTCTTGATTCCGGCGTGCCCGAATCCGAAGCGGTGACGCTCGCTGCTGAATGCACCGCCAACAAAATTTTCCGCCGCCGCGCCGCGCACACCGTGGATGGTTTGAAGCAGGGCATGAAGTTGACGGAAGCCGTCCAGGCAATGGATGATGCAGGCGAATTTCGCTGGCGGCTCACGAACGCGTTTCACGCACACTCTGGTTTCCTTCAGGCGCTTGCTGGCTGGCACGAAGCGCTCGATGCGAAAGCGTTTCAGCGGGAACAGGCCGCTGCGCACGGAATTACCACCGCCTTGGTTTTATGGAGCGGATTTTTCGTTGGCACAGTCGTTGTTTCTGTTTTCATGTTTCTGGTTTCCATCATCAACGCCGGGGTTTTATGGTGAACCAGATCCCACAGCGTCTGCGCGAACGTGGCATGTTGATGGCCGAACTGGCCGTCGCGATGGCTATCATTTTGGTTGCGGTGCTGCCGCTCGCGTTCTCCATCGGCCGTGAGCAAAAACTTCTTCGCGCTTATTACAACAAGGCGGTTGCCATGGAAATTGTGGACGGTGAAATGGAAGTGCTGGTTGCGGGTGAATGGCGCGCATTTCAGGAAGGCACACAACTATATTCGGTCAGTGCCGAAGCGGCCAAGAACCTGCCGCCGGGCGCATTTAAGCTTACCATCACCGGCAAACATTTGCGTTTGGAATGGCTGCCACAGAAAAAATACCAAGGCGGCA
>Ga0116128_1001392_pt1 | contig 10716 bp, 10 predicted proteins | sample June2015DPH_16_1_3_FD_88974 | JGI IMG/M metagenome (GOLD analysis project Ga0116128, IMG submission 88974) | Peatland microbial communities from SPRUCE experiment site at the Marcell Experimental Forest, Minnesota, USA - June2015DPH_16_150 | ecosystem: Environmental > Terrestrial > Soil >... | reverse complement strand
GTGATCGGCGTCGCGGGTGGTCAGGGAGAGCGCTTCTGCTCGATGAGACCGATTTCAAGCGCATAGCGCGTGAGGCTCGCGACATCGTGAAGATTGAGTTTGCGCATCAGATTCGTCCGGTGGTTGTCCACCGTTTTCACACTGATGCCAAGCTTGGCCGCGATTTCCTTGGTGCTGTAGCTTTCCGCCACCAGCTGAAGAATCTCACGCTCGCGATCGGTCAGGAAATCGGCACTGGCACTCGCGCCCGGGTTGGCGACGACATTGCGAAGCAACGCGGCGACGGCCGGTCCGAAGTAGGTGCCGCCATTGGCAACCGTTTCGAGCCCCTTCTTGAACTCGAAAAGGCCCGCCGTCTTTTCGACAAAACCATGCGCGCCCGCCTCAAGCATTTCCCGCACCAGGATTGGATTTTCGTGCCCGGAAAAAACGAGCACGCGCAGATTGGTCAGGACCTTGCTCAAGCGCCGGAGCAGATCCACGCCATTGAGGCCCGGCAGCTTCGCATCCAGGACAATGACATCGGGTTTGACCTCAACGCAGAGGTGGTAGGCGCTCTGACCTTCGCCGCTTTCGCCGACGAGCTTGAAGGAGGGATCCGTGCGGAGAATTTCCGCCAGCATCTCACGGATCGCGGTTTGATCCTCGATGATGACAAGTCGTTTCATGTTGTGCGCGCTCGCCCAGTCCGATATCAGCAAAGGGGTTCGCTGATTTGAACGATGCTTCAAAACTGGAGGTCACGTGCGGACAGCATGTCATACTTTCCGTATATTTTACAAGTGAAGCTTTGCAGACAAATCAACGCGGGCATGGGCACGCAGGGCGCCGGCCGGCCATGGCGCATCAGGGCGGCCGTGACCATGCCGCTCCTCCTCTCCTGGGGCGGATGCGCGTCATCTCCGACCCCGCCAGAGCCGGCGGTTTCGCCCTCCGCCGACGTGAATGTCAATGAGGCCTGGCGCGACGCGAAAATGGTGGCGGGGCGTGAGCCGGGACGCATGCCGGCCGTGGGGGCGGGTTCGTCGATGCAGCCGGTCTACGGCGATAACACCATGCTGGTCATCAGCCCCATCGACTACGATCAGCTTCGCGCCGGCATGACGGTGGCTTACGTGAATCGGCGGGGGGTGCGGGTGGTGCACCGTCTCGTGGAGCAGGTGGCGAAAGGCTGGCGGGTGATGGGACTCAATAATGATCGGGTGGATGACGACTTCGTGACGCGGAAGAATCTGCTCGGCGTGGTTTACGCGTCGTTTAATTATGACGGCGGTGAATCGCCTCCAAAATGAGGCGGGGCTCGCGTGGCCTATCCCCAGTCCGGATGCGTCCCTCCTTCAGCCCAGCGGCAACCGATGGGTGGTATGCCCGCCTTCGCCAAACCTTCGGCGCGGCAGCCTTCGCCGCAAGGCCGGCCGAGCGTGCGCGTCCCCGCGACGGCCGTGATCGGCCAACGGATGGCCTGCCAGCCGTAGCCCAGCGGGCGAAGGCTGGTGGGTCGACAGGGACTCGAACCCTGAACCAACGACTTAAAAGGACGCTGCTCTACCATTGAGCTATCGACCCCCAGACGAAGACGGACGGACTAGTTCTCCGCCCGGTACAGGCAAGGATAAACTGCCGGTTTGCAGTGCGGCGTGCAAGCGATGTTTTCCCAACGCGCCGACGACAACACCCGAAAGGCTAACAAGTTGGAACCCCGTGCAACGATGGTGCGTTACCTGGCGTCAAGGGAAATGTTGTGGTCTCCTTGACCCTCTCGCGAATTCTGCCATATCGCCATCACCGTGCCGCCGGAGGCCAAAAAAGTGGGAACAATGCAGAAATACGCCCATCAGAGAGAGGTTGAACGTATGTCGATGAAAGCCCAGGAAGTAGCGCTGGATCGGATGCTGATTGCCCGGTTCAGGGAGGGTGACCAATCCGCCTTCGAGCAGATGGTTTCCCGCTACTGGGATCGCATTTATACGATGGTGAACCAGCTGCTGCGCAATCCCCAGGATGCGGAGGAAGTGACCCAGGATGCCTTCATCCGCGCCCATCGCGGGCTGGTTAATTTCCGAGGCGAGTCGGCCTTTTCCACCTGGCTTTACCAGATTGCCACCAATCTCGCGCGCAATCGTTACTGGTATTGGTGGCGGCGCCGCCGGGACCAGACCATTTCCTTTGACCAGCCGATGGGGTCGGAAAATGAAACGACCCTGGCGGAGGTGTTTCCCGCGGAGCTGGAAACCCCGGAGGACGCGACAGTCACCCAGGAATTTGTGAATCGCGTGGCGGAGTGCATGGACAAGCTGAGTCCGAAACACCGTGAGATTCTCGTTCTTCGCAACGTCAAGAACCTGTCCTACGAGGAGATCGCCGAGATCCTCGCCATCAGCGTGGGAACAGTCAAAAGCCGGATCGCGCGCGCCCGGGAAAGCCTGCGCGACAAAATGGGGGATGAATTCAAGTGAAAGAATCCAAGTTCATTGAGCTGCTTAATCTCTATATCGACCAGCAGATTTCGCCTGAGGATGCCGTGTTGCTGGAGGAAGAGATTTTGAACAATCCGCGTCATCGACGGATCTACCATCAATACTGCAAGATGCACCGTGCCTGCACGCTGATCATGGAAAACATCAGCGCCCGCGCGGATCAGGCGACGACCGGCGTGGAGGAAGCGGCCAGCCGGGTCGTCGACTTCGGGCTGCGCCCGCGGCGCTCGGCGTGGGGATACTATGCCGCCGGTCTGGCGGCCGCGGCCTGCGTGGCCCTGGTGGCGGTGCAGGTTTTCCTGCGCTCGGATCGCAATTCCGCCCGTGGCAGTCTCGCGACGTCCCCGGCAGCCAGCCTGGTGTCGGCCCAGACGGGTCCGGCCAAGACTTCGGTGCCGGTGCATATGGATGCAACGGCTTCCTCCGCAAGCCGGCCGGCCGGATCGCTCAACGCCCAGCAACTGCTGGTATTTTCGCCGGGAAACGTTCCGAGCAAGACGCCGTCAATCATCGTCAAATCACCGGCCGACCATGCCTTGCCGCCGTCGGTGCTGCCGGTCTATGCCACCCCCACGACCCTGCGTCCGAGCATCGAGCAGTTTGTCTTTGAGCAGTCTCCGGCAATCTCCAGCAGCCCGATGATTTACCGCAACCGCCAGCAGATGGATGGACAGACGGAAATGACCGCTTTCCAATTCCAACGCTGAGTCGGGCTTCACTTCACGGCCTCCCCGCCGGTAAGCGCGCCGCCCGGCGCGCTTTTTTGTCAGCCAAGCGCTTTCTTGACGAGCTGTTCGGTGGCCGCGGAGGCACCAAGCGCAAGCCAGGCTTGGCGGACCATCTTGTCGGCCTCCGCGGCCTTGTAGCCGAGGGCGATAAGGGCCATCACGGCGTCGCGCTGATTGTTGGTGATCGCCTGGCCCGGGGTGGAGCCGGACAGGCTTCCCGCCGCGGCGGGTGATCCCGACAGGGGAGGGAACCGTCCCTTAAGCTCGATGACCAGCCGCTCAGCCGTCTTTTTGCCGATACCCGGACATTTTGCGAGGATGGCCACATCGCCGCCCGCAATGGCGCTCTGCAGCAGGGGCAACGAAAGGCGGCTCATGATGCTGAGGGCGACCTTGGGGCCGACTCCCGTCACTTTTTCGATAAGCAGGCGGAAAAAATCCCGCTCCTCAGCGCTCGCGAAACCGTAGAGCGTCTGTGCATCCTCGCGATAGACCACCAGCGTATGCAGCTTCACGGTGCCGCCCCGCGCCGGAAGTTTTTCCGCCGTCGTCACCGGAACATTCACCTCGTAACCAAGGCCGTTGACTTCCACGACCGCCATCAGCGGAGTCGCCGCGACCAGCGTGCCTTGAATGCTGGTGATCATCGCGCTCAATCCCTCAGGCCGAGGACGTCATGCATGTCGTAGACACCGGGCGGTTGGGAAACAACCCATTGCGCGGCGCGCAGCGCGCCGCGGGCAAAGATCGCGCGATCGGACGCCTTGTGCGCGAGTTCGAGCCTCTCGCCAAGGGCGGCGAAGATCACCGTGTGATCCCCCACGACGTCACCCCCGCGCAAGGCATGGATGCCCACCTCCCGCGGTGAGCGCTCGCCGGTGATGCCCTGCCGGCCGTGGCGCAGCGCGGCCGGCGTCAGCTTGCGCTCCTGGAGGATGATTTCGAGGAGACGCGCGGCGGTGCCGCTCGGCGCATCTTTTTTGAAACGGTGATGCATCTCGACCACCTCGGCGTCGTAGTCGGCATCGAGAATGTGCGCCGCCTTCTGCGTAAGATGGAACAGCAGGTTGACACCGACCGAAAAATTACCCGTCCAGACACAAGGAATCCGGGCCGCGAGGGCGAGCAGGCGCTTTTTTTCCGCTGCGGCGTGGCCGGTCGTGCCGATGACGATGGGCTTGTGATGCTTGCCGGCGAGTTGCAGCAGGGCGGAGGTGGCCGTCGGCGCGCTGAAATCGACGATCACATCGCAGGCGCCGATTCCGGCCGCCGGGTCGTCGCCGACGTCGGCGGTGGCGGCGATGCGCAAGCCCATGTCGCCGGCGGCGGCGATCACGGCCCGGCCCATGCGGCCTCGGGCACCATTGAGAAGGATGGAGAGGGGCATGGTGCGGAGCAGCTAGTTGATGAATGAAGCGAGGGTCTGGTTGAGCGTGGCGAAATTGGCCGCGGTCATTTCACACAGCGGCAGGCGCACCTCCGGCGAACGGATGCGACCCGCCGTAGCGAGCGCCGTCTTGATGGGCACGGGATTGGTTTCCAGAAACAACGCCTTGAACAACGGATAGAGCCGGCGGTGTAGTCTGGCCGCCTTGCGGTAATCACCGGCCAAGGCGAGATGGGTCAGCTTCACCAGTTCGCGGGGCAGCAGGTTGGAAGCGACGCTGATGACGCCTTCCGCGCCCACCGCCATGAAGGGCAGCGTGAGGGAATCGTCGCCGCTGATGACCGTGAGGTCATCACCGAGCGCCTGCTTGAGCTGGTCGACACGATCGACCGAGCCGCCGGATTCCTTGATGTAGCGCACGTGCGGAAACTTTGCCCGCAGGCGTGCCACCACCGTCACGCTGATCTCCACGCCGCAGCGGCTGGGAATGGAATACAGGACAACCGGTCGGTCGGTCGCCTCCGCCACCTGGGAGAAATGACGGAAAAGACCTTCCTGCGTCGGCCGGTTATAGTAGGGCGCCACGACCAGCATGGCGTCAGCGCCGGCGTCATGCGCCGCCCGGGTGAGGGCGAGCGCTTCCTGCGTGGAGTTTGAACCCGTACCCGCGACCACCGGCACCCGTCCCCGCGCCGCTTCGATCACGCATCGAACAACGTCCATGTGCTCCGCGTGCGAAAGCGTAGCCGACTCGCCCGTCGAGCCTGCCGGTACCAGGCCGTTGATTCCGGATTTTATCTGGAAATTCACCAGCGAGCGAAGATCGTCATAGGCGACCTTCTGCCGTTGAAACGGAGTCACAAGCGCAGTGAGAGTACCGGTGAGCGGGCGCCACTTCATATTTTATTGGATAAGATGGTGGAATGTAGCCTTGATGACCAAAGCAGACCCGGCTAGAAAAGCACATTCTTTTTTCATCCCACGCTCCCAACCGCACCGTCTATGGAACCTGTCGATCTATTTCATGAAGTCCTCAAGCTCGCCGTGGAGAACAACGCGAGCGACGTCGTCGCCAAATCAAACAAGCCCGCCTATCTTCGCCTCAGCGGCCGACTCAAGCCGGTCGACATGGATCCCATTCCCGGGGAAATCGTCCGCGGCTTCGTGGAGGCCACCATGCCGCGGAATCTTCACGCCATCTGGGAGCGCGACGGCCAGGTGGACTATGCCTACGCGAAGGAGGAGGTCGGCCGTTTTCGCGTCAACGGCTTCCGCCAGCGCGGCTCGGTCACCGTGGTATTCCGCTATATCAAAAGCCGTCCGCCCAACTTCGAGGAGTTGAATCTTATGGCGGATCCGCTCATCCGGCTGGCTAATTCCAAGGACGGAATTCTGCTGGTCTGCGGCGCCACCGGTGCGGGAAAGAGCTCGACGATGGCGGCCATGCTGAACTGGGTTAACCAGAACCTCGACCGGCATGTCATCACCCTGGAGGATCCGATCGAATACACGTTCACCGACGACAAATCGGTCTTTGAGCAGCGCGAAATCGGCATCGATGTGCTCGACTTTCCCGTGGCCATCCGCGCCGTGCTGCGCCAGAATCCGGATATCATCCTCATCGGCGAAATGCGCGACCGGGAGACGATTGAGACCGCCATTTCCGCCGCCGAGACCGGCCACCTCGTATTCTCGACGATGCATGCCGCCACCGTGCAACAGGCGATGACGCGCCTTTTTGAATTCTTTCCCCCCGACCAGATTTTGCAGGCTCGCCGTCAGGTGTCCGGCGCGGTGCGAGGTTTCATCTGCCAGAAATTGATTCCCGCGCTGGAGGGCGGAGGCCGGTATCCCGCGTTTGAAATCCTTGTGGCGGACAGCACCGTGCGGAATCTGCTGCTGGAGGGCCAGTTTGACAAAATCCAACAATTGCTGGAGGTGGGCGATGAAGTCGGGTCGCAGTCCTTCAACAAGGACCTCTACCGCCTGATCAAGGCCGCCAAGATCAGCAAGGCCGAAGGCCTGCGTTTCTCGCCGAATCCGCAAGCCCTCGACATGAATCTCAAGGGAATCTTCATCAAGTGATGCGACCTTCACCGCCGCGGGGGCGGCCCGCGGCCGACCGGAAAGACTTCCCGCGGTTCGATCGGATCAAGGCTTGGTTTTCCCCCGGCGGACCGGTTTAACCCCCGCTTTTCGCCATGTCGCGTGCACTTCTTTTCGCCGGCCAAGGCGCCCAAAAAGTGGGCATGGGCAAATCGCTGTACGAAAACTCCGTCACGGCCCGCTCGCTTTACGACGAGGCGAACCGCGTTCTCGGCTGGGATCTTGCCCGGATCAGTTTCGAGGGCCCCGACGCCGAACTCACGCAGACCCGGGTATGCCAACCGGCGCTGTTTGTGCACGGCATGGCACTCCATGCGATCCTCCGGGAGCAGGAAAAGCTCGGCGAGGTGAAGTTCGCCCTGGGCCTCAGCCTTGGAGAGATCACCGCCCTGACCGCCGCCGGCGTCTTCGCCTTCGCCACCGGCCTGCGCATCGTTGCGGAGCGCGGACGGTTGATGCAGGCGGCGTGCGAACAAACCAACGGCACGATGGCAAGCATCATGGGCGAGGAGCGGGAGAAGGTCGCCGGGCTCTGCCAGGAATTCGATGTCGAAATGGCCAACCTCAACTGCCCGGGCCAGATCGTCATTTCCGGTGAGAAAAGCAAAATCAACGCCACGGTGGCGGCCGCGAAGGAGCGCGGCATGCGGAAGGTGATCACGCTCAACGTCGCCGGTGCCTACCACAGCCGTCTCATGGAGCCGGCGCGTGCCGCGTTTGCCTCCTTTCTGGCGGGAATGCCCTTGGCGCGGCCGAACCTGACAGTTTTTACGAACACCACCGGCCGGCCGGTCGTTGAGCCGGCCGACATTCGCACGGCGCTGGCCCGGCAGGTCGTCTCTCCCGTCCTGTGGGAGGATTGCATGCGCAACGTGGCGGCGGCCGGCGCCGCGCAGTTCTGGGAACTCGGGCCGGGTGGCGTCCTCGCCGGTCTGGCGCGCCGCACCAGCAAGGACTGGCCGGTGCAGAGTTTTGCGGAGTTTGCCGATTTAGCCGCTTGAAAGCGACTGGGGGCGGCCTCACATTGGCGGTTTTCACGCACCCGACGCCCGGCGGCCGGGTCCTCCGGCCCATGCGCATGGACGTATCGCTCAAACGCAACTTCTGCATCATCGCCCACGTCGACCACGGGAAAACGACGCTCTCCGACCGTCTGCTCGAACGCACCCACACGGTAAGCCAGCGGGAGATGAAGGACCAGATGCTCGACTCCATGGACCTCGAAAAGGAGCGCGGCATCACGATCAAGAGTCATCCGGTGACCATGCATTATACGGCGAAGGATGGCCGGCTGTATCAGCTCAACCTCATGGACACGCCGGGCCACGTCGATTTCTCCTACGAGGTCTCCCGCAGCCTTGCCGCGTGCGAAGGGGCGGTGCTGCTGATCGACGCGGCCCAGGGCGTCGAGGCGCAGACCGTGGCCAACGCCCACCTGGCGTTCGCGCAGAAACTCAAGGTCATCCCGGTCATCAACAAGATCGACCTGCCGAGCGCCAACCTCGAGCTCTGCACCCGCCAGCTTGAGGACATCCTGACGATTCCCGCGGAGGAGGTGATTCTGGCGAGCGGCAAGGCCGGGATCGGCATCACCGAGATTCTTGAAGCCATCGTGGCGCGCGTGCCGCCGCCGCGCTGGGCCGACTACAAGGGCACGCGCATTCTCGTCTTCGATTCCAAGTACGATTCCTACCGCGGCGTCATCGCCCACGTGCGCGTGTTTTCCGGCACGATCAAGGCCGGCGAAATGATGATGCTCATGAGCACCGGCCAGAAGGCCGAGGTAAAGGAAGTCGGCGTCTTCCGCCCGAAGATGGAGCCCGACGTCGAACTCGGCGCCGGCGACGTCGGCTATATCGTCAGCAACATCAAGGCGACGGGGGACATCAAGATCGGCGACACCATCACCCACGCGAACCGGCCCGCCACCGCGATGCTGCCCGGCTACAAGGAGGTGCATCCCATGGTGTATTGCGGCCTCTACCCGCTGGAGACGCAGGACTACGAAAAGCTCAAGGCGGCGATCGCGCGGCTGCGGCTCAACGATTCGGCGTTCGTTTACCAGCCGGAAACCTCGGTCGCGCTCGGCTTCGGCTTCCGCTGCGGCTTTCTCGGCCTCCTGCACATGGAGGTCATCCAGGAACGCATCCGCCGCGAGTACGACGTGGACATCATCTCCACGTACCCGAGCGTCGTCTACAAGGTGAAAGTCCATGGCCGCGAAATGTTCGCGGTGGACAATCCGATCAACCTGCCCGATCCGGCCTCGCTCGAGGCGATCTACGAGCCGACCATCACCGCGTCGATCCACCTGCCCAACACCTGCCTCGGCGACATCCTCAATCTCATCATGGAGAAGCGCGGCGTGTGCGACCATACCGACACGCTCGACGCCACGCGGGTCATGCTGACCTGCACGCTGCCGCTCAACGAAATTCTGGTCGATTTCAATGACCGCCTGAAGAGCATGACCCACGGCTATGGCTCGATGGATTACGAACTGGGCGAGTACCGCGTCGCGGATCTGGTGCGGATGGACATCCTTGTGAACGGCGAACCGGTCGACGCCTTCGCCAGCATCGTGCACCGTTCCAAGGCCGAGGGCCAGGGCCGCGCGCTTTGCGAGAAACTCGCCGACATCATACCGCCGCAGATGTTCAAGGTCGCCGTGCAGGCCGCCCTCGGCGGCAAGATCATCGCCCGCGAGAACGTCCGCGCCATGCGCAAGGACGTGACCGCCAAATGCTACGGCGGCGACATCACCCGGAAGAAAAAACTCCTTGAGAAACAGAAGGAAGGCAAAAAGAAGATGAAGCAGATCGGGCGGGTCTCCATTCCGCCCGACGCCTTCATTCAGGTCCTCAAGAACCGTTAACCCCCTTTGACATGTTCGGATTTTTTGATTCCCCCGAACGCAAGCTGCGCGAGAACGCCGCCAACTGGCTGCAGCTCGCGGACAAAATTTTGCACTACCAGCGCGACCGTTTGACGGCGGCGCAAACGCAGGAGCTGTTGCTGAAAAGCACGGATTTGCAGCTCAGGCTCAAACAGCGGGCCGACGCCAGCAAGCTCAAGCAGGGCATCGAGGTGCTCGAAGGCGTATTGCGACAAGTCGGGGGCACGTTTTACCCCAAGTCGGCGATGGTGGAGAACGTCGAGTTTTTCCTCATGGCGATCATCATCGTCCTGGGCATCCGGACCTATTTCCTCCAGCCGTTCAAGATTCCCACCAACTCGATGTGGCCAAGTTACCACGGGATGAAGGGCGACAATTTCCCGCCAGGGACGGCGGCGCCCGGCATACCGGAGCGGGTCTTCCGGTTTGTCGCGTTCGGCGCGCAACGGCGCACAGCGGTGGCCCCGCACGATGGCGAGGTCTCGGCGCAGTTCTTCAGAGACGGCCGGATGGCTTACACGGTGCGGCACGGTTACAAGTGGCTGATCGTGCCGACTCAAGTGCATGAATACACCTTCTGGGTGGACGGCGCCGCGGCGACGGTGCGCGTGCCCGCGGATTTCAGCGATTTCGACCAGCTGGTCCAGGAGACGTTCTTTGGCAGCCACGACAACTTCATGCGCCAGGTTGACAATGCCGGCAAGAATGGCGGCGTGACGCGCGACGACATCCAGCTCCGGGACGACGCCGGCGACACCGCCGTCGCCTATCGGGTCAGGCTCGGGAAAACCGTCCGCGCGGGCGAGCTGATCATGCGCTTCGATATTCTGACCGGTGACCTGCTGTTTGTCGACCGGTTGAGCTATCACTTCAGGCGACCGCAGGTCGGGGACGGCTTTGTCTTTCGCACCCGCAACATTCCGGGCATCGGCGAGGACCAGTACTACGTCAAACGCCTCGCGGGCCGGCCAGGCGACATCTTGGAGATCCGCCCGCCGGTGCTCTATCGCAACGGCCACCCGATCACGGGAGCGGCGGCGTTCGATCAAAACGCGAGGCGCGAAGGACTGTATCGCGGCTATTTCAACGCACCGCCGGACGGCAGTTACTTGCTCAAGGATG
>Ga0116128_1001376_pt1 | contig 10807 bp, 17 predicted proteins | sample June2015DPH_16_1_3_FD_88974 | JGI IMG/M metagenome (GOLD analysis project Ga0116128, IMG submission 88974) | Peatland microbial communities from SPRUCE experiment site at the Marcell Experimental Forest, Minnesota, USA - June2015DPH_16_150 | ecosystem: Environmental > Terrestrial > Soil >... | reverse complement strand
GGGTTGTCCCACAAGGTCACGTAAGCCTTGCGATCCTCGGGGTCCCGCTTCAGCCGCTCGGCGCAGGCCGCCAGGTTGTCCAGGCCAAAATATTGCCGCAGGCGGTGGCCGTAATTATAGGTCTCGTCCGGGCGCTGCTCCCCCCGCAGGATGTCCTCCTGGTAACGCCGCAGGCTGTGGGGATCGAGATTGACGGCCTTAAGTTTATCGTCGCCCTCGAACCTGGGCTTTTCCACGACCACCTTGACGTGTTGCAGCTCCAGACGCTCCCCTTTCGGCAGGTTGACCCGACGGCCAAAGCGGCTGAGCAGATAGAGGACATCCTTCCAGGCCTCCAGGATATCTTCCCGCACCACCGCGTGGCCCCGGGGGTTGCTGGGGTAGTATTGCAACTCCACCTCGGGGAGGGAGACCTTTAATCTCTGAAGATTTTCCAGTCCCTTATAAAAAATTTTCGGTTCCCAAGAATCAAAAAATTCTTTGATGGACGAAATTGCCCGCTCTCCCTGCGGGTCGCCCAACAGCCTTACTTGCAGGGAACCTGAAAAATCGCCCGGGCGCACCAAATCGTCCAGAATTCTAGTGGTTTGCCTTATTCGGCAGGTCCCCACTTTTTTTTGCCCTTCAGTGACCTTATATCTTATAAAAGGTGAATCCTTCCTTTCCAAACCGAGGGTAATAAAGTTTCTTAACTCTTCATACGATCCGGAGCGATTATGGCCGCAAACCAGCAGCACCTGAATCTGCGGGTTGTACAGCAGATTCCTGAGCAGCTCCCTCAGACCATTGCCGTAAAGGTTGCCGAAGACCGCAATGGGGCTGCTGGCCGGGTCCAGGTCCGCCCCGGCCTGTCGGAAGCGCTCGCAGACATAATCCACCCGGGACCACAGGGTCACCACCCCGATGATCCCGTAAGGATTGATGATGGTGAGGCGATCCCGGAAATGGAGAGGCTCAAATTTGAGTCTGGCTGCCATGCCGCCATTATACTGCAACTCCCGGCTAAGGGAAAAGGAGATTACCGGGAATTTGACGAGCCGTTTTCCGGGGCTGGGACGACAGGGCAAAAGGCAAAAGGCAAAAGGCAAAAGGCAAAAGGCAAAAAAAAGGAAAAGGGCTGAAAGTTCAGTAATTTTTACTTTTAACTTTTTACTTGCAGAGGGCGGCTGTCCCGCCTTGGATTTTCGCAGAGGTCTCTAAATGGGGAACAGCCGCCCCGGCTGTTCTTCGGCTGCTATCAGCCATCAGCTATTTTCCCCTGAATATTGCCCTCCGGGAAAGCAAGACTTATCTTTTTGACTGAGCCTGGCGCCGCCGGTGGAGGAAAACCTGGAAAGAAGCTGTCCCTCTGCTCCAGTATCTGATAAGATAGACTAGGCTGCGAAGGGTTCGCCAAGACTTCCGTGGGCAGGGAGATTTCAAAGGAGGGCTGGGCATGGCGTCGTCTAAAGAAAGAGTGTATTTACGCAGTTTCCAGGAGATCGTGAAGGCCTTGAGTTCTCACCTGGGGGTCGAGCAGGTCTTGGAAACCATAGTGCGGGAACTCACCCAGACCATGGGCCTCAAGGGGGCGACCATCCGCCTGGTCCACCCCAAAACCAACACCCTGGAGCTGGCCGCCTCGGTGGGCCTGAGTGAGGGGTACCTGCAAAAAGGGGCGGTGGACCTGGACAAGAGCCTTACCGAGTCGCTCAGCGGCCGGCCGGTGGCCATTTACGATGCCGCCAATGATCCCCGCATGCAGTATCCCAAGGAGGCCGCAGCCGAAGGGATCGCCAGCATGGCGGCCATCCCCATGATTTTCAAGGGGAAGGTCATCGGGGTGATTCGCCTGATCAGCGGCGAACCCCGGGAGTTCACCCTGGAAGAGGTGGATTTCGCCAGTACCGTGGCAGAGATCGGCGCTCAACTGATCATCAACGCCAAGATCTATGAAGCCCGGGTCCGGGAACTCAACTTTCTTAAAGGTTTGCTGGAGGTCTCCAAGGCGGTGAATTCGACCCTGGAGGTCAAGAAGGTGCTCCATCTCCTGGTGAAAACCGCGGTCACCGCCCTGGACATCAAGGCGGCGGCGGTCCGCCTGCTGGATGAAACTCGCCAGAAGCTGGAATTAGTGGCTTCCTACGGCCTGAGTGACCGCTACCTCAACAAGGGTCCGGTGCTCTCCGACAAGTCCATCGCCGAGGCCATGATGGGTAAGGCGGTCTCCATCTACGACGTGGCCAGCGACGACCGGGCCACCTATCCCAAGGAGGCCATGGAGGAAGGCATCAAGTCCATCCTATCGGTGCCCATCACCCTCAAGGGCAAAATCATCGGGGTGATGCGCATCTACACCGGCAAGTTGCAGGAGTTTAGCGACGAAGAAATCACCTTCATCGCCTCCCTGGCGGAGCAGGCGGCCCTGGCCATGGAAAATGCCCGCATGTATCAGAAACTCAAAGGGGAATATGAGGAGCTGATGGGCGACATCTACCGGTTCACCGGTTTCACCCGCTTTTAAAGAGGGGCGTCACCCCGCAGGTGGGCAGGGGCGGGTTAACAACCCGCCGGTGTCACCATTTGATTATATAGTTAAATTAAGTAGTTAATTGGTTAAGGCAGCTTGGATTTTGGCCATTGTGCCCATCATTGTGCCAATCCGGGTTGCCTTTTCCATTTTAAGGGCCAGACAAGAAACCCTCAAAAGCAGATCCGTCATGCCTGGTCAAATTAGGGATGTAACGCCCATAGGTTCTGTAAACCATGGAGGTGTTTACACGGCCCAGTGTTCCGGCTATCCATTCTGGTGATTCCCCAGCAGCCAAAGCCCAGGATGCCCTTTCTGAACTCCTAAGAGCGGTTTTCTTTCCCTCCAAAATTTGCTTAAAGAGATAAGTTTTACCCGTGCCAGGGCCAGCAACTACTAACTTTTTCATTGATGGAGAATTTAGTACCTCATCAACATGTTTTTGCCTTTCTTGTTTTGCCCTTTCATATTTGTCTTTAGACATGTTATTTTTCATTATACTTCTCAATTCAAGAATGCAATTGTTGGCTGGCAAAACTGTTTATCTGGACATTACTTCTTCTGCGGCTCCCAACAAGCCTTGGCATTATCATAAACCATGGTTTTGCCATTTACCTCACACATCCAATGATTGCCGACTTTTCGCACGTTTTTGGCTTCAGGGGGGCAATCGGGGATAATTCATTCGGCGTCCCCAAATTTCCTTGACAAAATCAATTAATTGGCAAAATAATTATATCCTTACAACGATTAACCCAATATGTCAAAAAATTAAGGAGATCATTCCCATGGCCACAGAAAATTTGAAGCTCACCGCAGATATCATCATTTCCCATGCCTCTATGACGGAATTATCCACCAAGGAGTTAGTGGAAGAGATCAAGACGGTCTATTGCCTTTTGTCATCTTTAGAACCTGGTGTGATTCCAGAGGCCATGGTTCCTGAAAAAGCGCCAGAAGCCGAAGTGGGTAAGAAACCACCGATTCCGTTAAAGGATATTGTGACTCAGAAATACGTGGTCTGTCTGGAGTGCGGCAAGAAAATGAGGACTCTGAAAGCCCATATCCATAAAAAACATGGCCTTTTGCCCAAGGAATATTTTAAGAGATTTGGACTTGATCCGAAAAAATTCCCGCTTGTGTGTAAAGAATATTCTTCGCAGCGGAGCAAGATGGCGAAAAATCGGGGGTTTGGAAAAGCGGGAGGGAGGAAAAAGAAGGCGACGGCTTAAGTAGACGCTTAGATAAAACTTCCCTTATAGAAGCAAAATACCGAGGTCAAGAGAATGAAAAAACTCGGTTTTATGGTCTTGACTCTTGTGCTTCTGTTAGCGGTTGCTGCTGGGGCCGGAAACTTCAAAAAGTTCCAAACGGTCATGAATGACCAGGGATTTAACTATTTCAATACCCTTAATGGCTTTCGGGCTACGAAAAACCCAATGTTTCCATCTGGATGAGGAGTTGTGAAGGATACTGTTGCGAGGGCTTTACGCAATTGGAGAGGAATGGGCAGGTTCTGATTCGTACGGTCATACCTATAGCCGGATTACGGGAACAGCAATCAAAAATCGAGACTAAAGCATCAGAGGAGGAAAGTATGAGGGTAAGAACATTATCGGCTGCATTGGTTTTCTTTGTCTTGATCGGCTTCCTGGTCGGTTGTGCTTCGGTAGATGTGACGAAGACAGGTACGGGCTTCTACAACCCTACCGATCCCAACGAGGTGGAAATCCTGTTGAATCGATCTGAAAAACCCTATGAGGAACTCGGCACGGTAGTAGCCGATCACTTTAGCACAAGCGACACTGCCAAGATGTATAACGCCATTCGGGCCAAGGCAGCGCCGCTGGGAGCAAACGCGGTCGTATTAACAGGCCAAGGTACTTTTAGGTGCGGCTTGTTGCACAAGATGTGGGCGCAGGGTGTGGCTATTCGTTACAAGACCGAGGGTACACAGAAGTAGGAACGGAAAGAGCAAGGCAGGGTCCCCAAAGGCCCTGCCTTTTATTGGTCAGCGTCGACCTAACGATTGCCACTTCAAAAAGAAACATTTTAGAGAAGTACGCAAGAACCAGAACAATTTCCCCCATAAAATGGCTCGAAGTGGCCATGTGGCGAATGATACCAGTTCTCTTGGGTTTCGATGTGTACATGTCGAAATTCTCATTATGTGGTGAAGAGTTAGGTCGGTTCAAATGATAAGCCAGGGCAAAAATCATTTCAAATTTACCCTGGTCTTTTTAGCAACGTAATTTATTCAATTTCTTAAACATTTTCTGAAACGATATGGGATATAATGTGATGTTTTTGAATAACTTGATATAAATAAATTAATCAATTGTCTTGAATCAGACTTGATTTTGACAGTATCCCCGCAGGACGTGAGTTCTATTCTGAAAGAGATAATTTCCCAAGAGATATCGATCATGAAGAAATCTCTACTGCTTATATCATTTCTACTCGCCTTCTCTCTGTTCGCTTTTTTGCCATCCAATTCTCCAGCAAAAGACCTAAATCTTACCAATGTACCCGTCCAAATTTATTTCAGTCCACAGGGAGGGTGCACTGAAGCGATTGTGGCGGAGCTGGACAAGGCAAAAAGCGAGATCCAGAACATCAGGAATCAGAACGACAATGGAGGAAGTCTAAATGGAAGATGAAAAAAGAATTTCCCTTGGTTTTGAGTGCCCGAAGTGTCGCGAACATGCTGAAAGGCGCCTAAATTCACACGAGATCGAAACGGCTCTGGAAGTCGATGAGATAGATGTGGCTTGCATCAAATGTAGCTATTCTTGGGAACAGAAATTAGAACCACAACATAGGAAAAATCTCAAGATTTCACTCGGGCTACTGAAGAAAATAATGTGTCTTGAATCAGACTTGATTTGACAGTATCCCCCGCAGGTTGGTTTCTGTATCCTTTTTCCGTTAACCCGTCGCCGTCCACGTCGCCTCCGACGAGCCAATTTAGGGATGGAGTTTTCAGCCCGCCTCAAGATTCACGATTAATGTATCTGGCAAGCAGTTTGCTTTTATAAGTGTCATATTCTGAGCCATATTGGGCTATATTTTTGGTTTTCTAACTTTATGTGGTTTAACGTTTTCCTTAGAATGCCGTGACTATTTCAGGGCTGGGCCACAGAAACCATGGGCTCGCGAACCAAACGGTTATAAGGCCGCTTTATAACTTTGGAAGCGGATTGAGAGAAAGAGTGCGCTGGAGCAAGGTCAACCACCAAGCCTTCCAAACAGTTTTCCACCCGGCGACAAAATTCGCTGGCGCTAACCGGCATGATGATGTAATCGTTGATGTCGAGATTATATGCCTCCAGCGGAAAGTCCAAGCCCAGGCGGCTGCTAATCAGCATGACTTTGGTCAAGGGATTAAGCTTCTTGGCTCGCCTCAATACAACTAAGTTATCCCTTTCCTCCCGGGAAAGTTTGGCGATGATCAAATCGTAATTCTTTTTAACCAGGGCCTCCAGGGCGGCTTCTGGGCTCCCTAACGCCTTGATTGAAAACCCCCTATATTCCAATACCCAACGCATATTTCGAAAAGGATGAGAACCGTCGCCCAACAAAAGAATTTCATATCTGGCCATGAGCTTGCCTCCGGGTTCGGGGTGGATCAGCAGATGCTTTTAGCGCCAAGTGTGTTTAGCCAAATAAAAGCTTAAAATGGAGTTTTTATCAATCGGTAATTATGCCTATTTGTTAGTAGGTAAAACTACCTATAAATAATGGAACAGATTTTGGCCTTCCCATCATCTGTCGCGACTAACGTTAAAATCCACTATCTTTGATTTTTGGCTTATTTTTTTTGAAACTACCATAAACCCAGTTGACCTTTAGGAGCAGGTCAAATCTGCTGGGCACCAACCTCAGTGGTTTTATCTTTGAGCAGGAGTATCAGCGACAGAAGGACCGGACTCCAGTGAACGAAATGGCCCGGGAACTGGATAAATTTTTCCAGGCGATCCCAAAGGATAATCGCTACCACCTGGAATTGAGGACAGATTTATATCTGAGAGATCAGGTGCTTGAGTTTTGGAAAGGTATGGGGTGGGGCAGGTATTATCTCAGTGGACGTGGCTGCCTCCATTGAGAAAACAGTTGGCCAAAGCCAAGTAGGTTCTTTAATGCGGGTAATGAATGTGTGATCCGGCTCATGACCTCCTGCGCTTTGTCCGTTAGGCCTTGCCGTAATTAAACCGGTTCCCCGTCACTTTACCACGCCAGCTCCGGCTCTTGCAGCCTCTCCGTCCTGAGCTGAAGAACTACCCGACACGCCAATGGCGCCAATGATCTTGCCGTCCTGGATAATCAGCTCGCCGCCCTCAAGGGCACTGACGCCGTCCAGGGTCAGGTATTGGACATTGCCTTTGGTGATGACGTCCTGAAGGGCCTTAGTGGGGCGTTTGTACTGGACCGAGCACTTAGCCTTGTGAAGGGCTACTTTGATACTGCCCCATTGAGCGACATCAAAGCGCTCGAGGTAGACAATTTGGCCACCCGTATCCACCACGGCGATGACAACATTGATCTTCAATTTAGCCGCTTCCTCAGCGGCCGCTTCAGCAACCTTCTTAGCCGTTGCCAGGTTGATGTTCGGCCCATAGGGATTTGGCATCTGGGCCATGGTCGAGGTGGCAGCGGCGAAGAGCACCACGGAGCATATAGCTGTAATCATTTTCAGTTTTCCCATACAAGTGTCCTCCTTGCGTGAATTCCCCGGATATGGTAGATTGAATATAACACCCAGCGTACAACAAGTCAAGGAATTGTGGTGCACCTGATCAAGACTAATAATCATGGTGTCAATCTGAGAGAATGTAAGGGTTACTATTCGCTGACCTTGCTGACGACATTGCAATTAATATGTGCACTCACCATTTTGCCATTCCTCCAAGCTTAATAGTATATTGAATCTTGAGATGCATCTGATTGATTTGCGGATGCTTCTTTGGCTTTGTTGATAATATGGGTCATCTATGGAAGAAGGTAAATCCGGGTTTCCCTGATATTTGCCTTCGATAACAATGAATTTGGGACAGGAGAATGCTGTATCCTCTAATTCGAGATTATTCAACAGGAGAGCGTATTGGGGAAAATTATTTGGGGATTTCCACAGCCTTACCCTGGCTCTGATTCCTATCCACAATTTCCTTGACAAAATCAATTAATTGGCAAATTAATGACATACTTACCTGGATTCACCAAATATGTCAAAAAAAATAAGGAGATCATTCCCATGGCCACAGAAAATTTGAAGCTCACCGTAGGAATCATCACTTCACACGCCTCTATGACGGAATTATCAACACAGGAATTAGTGGATGAAATTAAAGACGTTTACAATGTCCTGGCTTCTTTGGAAGGCGGCGCTGAGATGCCAGAGGTCATGGCTCCGGAAAAGGGTGGAGAGGCGAAAGTGGTGAAGCAAAAACCTTCAATTCCCCTCAAAGATATAGTCCAGGAGAAATTTGTAGTTTGCCTTGAGTGCGGGAGAAAGATGAAGAGCCTAAAAGTGCATTTACAAAAGGGTCATGGATTGACGCCCAAGGAATATTTCTGGAAATTTGACCTTGATCCAAAAAAATATCCGCTCGTGGCTCGGGGATACTCGCAGCAGCGAAGTCAGATGGCCAAGGCCAGAGGATTTGGTCAAGGGGGAGGGAGAAAGAAGGCAAAGGCTTAAGTAAACCCTTCAATGATCTGGCTTTTGAGAAGACTGTTCAATCCGGGAATGAGGTCGAAATCGAGACCTCGTTCCTGAGATAGTGAGCTAATCCCAGCAGCAAAATTAAGGCATTATGAAACCCGCAACCTTGGTCGCAACTATCTTCTTTTTCGTGGTGGCTGTCCTGCATCTTGTGCGCCTTTTCTATCATGTTGAATTGACCGTGAACGGCGCTGCGGTGCCCATGTGGTTGAGCGTCTTTGGCTTTCTATTCACCGGCGGCTTGGCCATTATGATATGGCGGGAAAATCGGCACAAGTAGCGGCCGAATCTTTCCAACTAATACCTTCTTAAGCTGCATAATCTCGATTTATAGGATACCGCATTCTCCTGTCCAATTTCATTGTTATCGAAGGCAAATATTAGGAAAATTGGGAGAAGCACAGGGCGCATTCGGAGGGATATATTGGAAGGTAGGATATCAGGAATTTACGGGGGAGATTGATTTTTCTAAGGATTTTGTGCTATCATGCCGCCAAAGAGAATTATTTTGGATAGGGAAGAGGAACCATTTCGGGATTGAACTCGGTGAGAGGGCTCCACAAAATTTTTTTTATGACTGCGGTGGCCAAGGCTACTGCATAATCTCGGTATATAGGGGTGTGGGATGGAAAACATCGTCAGCCGCGGGTCTCTCTCAGCGCATGCTCAAAAATTAAAAAATTTAGCAGATTATCAGGAAGGCTCGGTGGTGAGTAAAACAATAATTGATAAAAGCACGGGGACAGTGACTTTTTTTGCTTTTGATAAAGGCCAAGGCTTAAGCGAGCATACTGCACCTTACGATGCTTTGATTCATATTATTGAGGGCGAGGCGGAAATTACTATTGGTGGCAAGCCAAATAATTTAATAGAGGGCGAAATTATTATAATGCCAGCAAATAAACCGCACTCATTGCAAGCAGTAGAGAAATTTAAGATGCTTTTGATTATGATAAGATCTTAGAAAAGATTATATGTCCTGAATCAGACTTGATTTGACAGTATCCCCGCAGGTTGGTTTCTGTATCCTTTTTCCGTTAACCCGCCGCTGTCCCAGTCGCCTCCGACGAGCCAATTTGGGGATCAACGTCGGGGCCAGAGTTTTTTGCCATGGCCGGTGGTAGTCTGCGAACCAAGGGGTGGTATGTTGAAAATCTGCGAAAAAGATATATTTTGAGGGAAACTCGGGCTACCGTTCATTCAGCAAGTGATTGGGCTACAAAAAGAGGAACTTCTCAGGAATCAAACCCCGGATAGATGGTTTAAAAACCTATTTTCAAATATGGATGCCAAAGCTGGGGCATAATCTAATTTAAAAAGATTGATTAGGAAAATCCCTGGGGAGCGCCGCAATGAAAAAATCCTTGCCTTTATTTTTCTTTTTAATGCTTTTGGCAGGGTGCGCCTCCGTCGGCAATCAGGCGATTACCCAACAGGGGAACTTAGATCGCATTCAGGAAGGGAAATCTACCAAAGCGGATGTCCAGAATGTGGTGGGGACGCCAGCCAGAATCACCCCTTTGCCCGAAGGGGAATTATGGGACTATAGCTATTCCCACACAAGCGTCAATCCGGGGTATGGGGTTTCGAATGAGACCCAGCAGCTTTCGGTGCTCTTCGACAAACAAGGGATCGTCCGTAAAATCCAGACCGGAAACGATTTGGGATATAATCTGAAGTTTCTGAAAAAATTGCTATTAATGAATTAATCAATTGTCTTGAATCAGACTTGATTTTGACAGTATCCCCCGCAGGTTGGTTTCTGTATCCTTTTTCGGTTAACCCCCTCCCCGGCGACGAGACCCTATGATCCCGATTATTTTCATTTTCCAAATACAATAGCGATGACAGCCAAAAATATGCCGCCACTCAAAATGACATACCAATTCGTAACAATTCTATGCAATTTATCTGTCATAGAAAAACTCCATTTAGATCAATTAAATTATAAAATCTTATAATGTAAATAAAAGGTTTTGATGGTAATATGGTTCATCGCTGGGAAAAGCTAAATCAGGATTTCCCTATAATAGCAAGCAACAGCAGAAAAGACATTTTGTGTTTCGAGAATCTCCATTTTTTTCTCCCCCAACCTCGATTTTTAAACAAAAAAGCCGGATTGTCCTTTTTCAGGCAACCCGGCTATCTCTTAAAGACCCGTGGCTTTCCGTCCCCGCTTCACGGCAGGTTTGGCTTTTTCTGTATCGTATTAATAAGCATGATGGTTAAATCTGTCAAGCTCTTTTTAGGAATTTTTAAAAAATTTATGGTCATTACAAAAAGCTCTGCCACAGGCTTGGTAGGCTAACTGACAAGGATCATGGAGGATCTCTGTTTGCTCATTTCCCTACCAATTCCCCAGCAAAAGACCTAATCCTCACCAATACACTGGCCCAAATATACTTCAGTCCACAGGGAAGATGCACTGAAGCGATTGTGGCGGAACTTAATTTCCTTTCATAACTCAAGAAGCAGCCACCAAGGAGGACTCTATGCTGTCGCAAATTCCCATCGAATTGAGCAAAGTGAAGCCCGGTGATCTGGATAAGGAAATCCTTCGGGCCGCCATCATCGGT
>Ga0116128_1001366_pt1 | contig 10844 bp, 9 predicted proteins | sample June2015DPH_16_1_3_FD_88974 | JGI IMG/M metagenome (GOLD analysis project Ga0116128, IMG submission 88974) | Peatland microbial communities from SPRUCE experiment site at the Marcell Experimental Forest, Minnesota, USA - June2015DPH_16_150 | ecosystem: Environmental > Terrestrial > Soil >... | reverse complement strand
GTGACCACGGCCACGGCGCCGCGGTTGATGGCCTCGTCGATGAAGATCGCACCGTCGGTGCGCAGGCCGGGCAGGGCGAAGAACAGGCTGCCCGGCACCACGCGCCGGCTGTCCATGGTGAGGCCCGAGATGGGACGATCGAGACTGCCCTTGACGGCAACGACCTCGTCCGCGGGAAAAAAATCCTGAAGTTTGGGTGCCATTTTGAAGATCTGGCGGCGGACGTGCCTGCCGCCATAAATTAATCCACGCGGGTGCGGGCGAAAGGCATGGATGAGGGTGTAGTTTTGAGGAAGGTAGGCGATCACCAGCGGTCTCCTTGGAGGGCGAGGCGGTTGCGGGGAAATTCGGTGACGGGCTTGATGTCGAGGTACTGGATGAGCCGCAGTGCCACGTTGCGGAACGACGGCGCGGCCACGATCCGGCCGTAGGCGACACCCCCGCCTGGCATCTGGGCGTCATCGACGATCACGGAGACGACCACCTGCGGACGGCTCGCCGGGAAGAAGCCGACAAACGAAGCCACGTGGTGCGTGGTCGAGTATTTCCCGTCGATGACCTTCTGGCTGGTGCCGGTTTTGCCGGCGACCTCGAAGTGCGGAATGGCGGCTTCGGGTGCCGTGCCGTCGGGCGAGGCGACCCCCATGAGCAAGCGCGCCATCGTCTGGGCCGTGCGCTCGGTGATGACCCGCCGGTGCGGCTGATCGCCAAGGCTGAAGACGAGGTCGTCGTTCTCATCGCGCACCTCCCGGAAAAGCTGCGGGTGCTGGAGCACCCCCCCATTCGCGATGGTGGCCATGGCATAATGAATCTGCATCGGCGTGGCCGCGACCGCCTGGCCCATGGGCATGCGGGTGATGGTCAGGCCGTCCCAATCCTTCGGCGGCGCGAGCAGGCCGTCGACCTCGCCCCCGAAGGGAAATCCCGTCTTCTCGCCAAAGCCGAAGGCGCGGGTGTAATCATAGAACCGCTGGTCGCCCAGCAGCATGGCCAGGTGGGCCGCGCCCCGGTTGCTGGAATGGCTGATGATCCCCGCCACCGTGAGGTCCTGAAAGGGATGATCATCCTTCGGCAGATGCAGATGACGGCCGCGATACTCCACCTCGTTCGACCCGACATCAAAGACGCTGTCCGGCGTGACCAGCCGCTCGTTAAGCGCGCCGCTGATGGCGACGATCTTGAACGTCGAACCGGGCTCAAAAACGTCCGTCACGGCGTAATTGCGCAGGGCATCAAGCGGCGCCTTGTTGAACTCGTTGAGGTTGAAAGTCGGATAATTGGCGAGACCGAGGATGAAGCCCGTGTGCGCGTCACTGACTATGATGGTGGCCTTCGCCGGCGCGTATTTCTCCGCGATCAGCTGCAACTCCGCCTCGATCATGTGCTGGATGTACATGTCGATCGACAGCTTGACGTCGTAGCCGGCGATGGGCGGCACCTCGCGCGTCTGGAACTGCGCCTGTTCCTGGCGACGGCCGTTGCGCTCCGATTCGCGCCAGCCGTCCTGGCCGCGCAGGAAGAAATCCATGTAATGCTCGACGCCGGCCGCGGGCACGTTCTCCTTGTTGACGTAGCCGATGAGATGCGCGGCCAGCGAGTTGTGGGGATAGAACCGGCGGTAGATGCGGTTGCCATAGACGCCGCGGATCTGCAGCTTCTTCACCTCATCGTAGGCGTTCTCGTCGACACCTTCGGCGAGCTTGATCCACTGTACCGGCTTTGCCTCGCGTTCATCATCTTCCGGCGTCGCGAGGAAACGGCGGGCCGCCGCGGCGCGGATATCGGCGGCGGTGATGCCCAGCAGCCGCGCCAGGTCCGGCCAGCGGGCTTCGTCTTCCGGGCGGAGCATATGCGGGTCCAGCCCGATGTCGATGAGCGTGCGGCTCGTGGCGAGGATCTCCTTGTTCGCGTCGCAGATGTTGCCGCGGCGGGCGTTTTCCACGACAAAGGTGCGGCGCGCCTGCTCGACGTATTTCAGCAGCTCCGCGCGCTGCCACACATGCAGGTCGACCAGGCGCGCGGCGACGCCGCCGAAGCAAAGGAAGATGCCTGTGGCGAGGAAAACGATGCGGTAGTTCGACGCGAAACCCTTCGACATGGCCTTCAGCGCGTCCCTCCGCGGCGGAAAACAACCGGTTGAATCTCGGCGGTGAAAAGCCCCGGGTTGCGCCGGCCGGCGAGCCACTGATCCACATTGACGGGACCTTGCTCGCTTTGCTCCTGGCGCGGCGGGACCAAACCGAGACGCATTTCGGAATTAAGGCGGATGAGCGTATCGGGGCTTCGCGCGGCGGCGATCTCGGCGGTGAACTGGTCAAGCTTCCGCTGTATTTCGGCGAAGTCCGTCTGCAGCTTCTTGTTCCGATCGGCGGCAAGCGAAATCTCGTGACGCAGCCACACCGTGCCAAAGCCGATCGAGCCGGTGAAAACGAGCATCACCAGCGTGTAGACCAGAAGCTGGTTGATGAAGGCGTTGGCGGTGGACGTGTTCATGAGGCGGAGGTCGAGGGGGGCGTGGCGATGAGTTGAAGCTTGCGCAGAGCGCGGAGCCTGGCGGAACGGCTCCGGGGATTGGCGGCCAGTTCGGTCTCCCGCGGCATGACCGGACGGCGGGTGAGCGGCTCGGCGAGCCGGGTGCGGAGTTGCTGCGGTGTGGCGTCGGCGGCGCTTTCGGGCTGGCCGCACCAGCGGCGGAAGAGCTGCTTGACGAGGCGGTCTTCGAGCGAGTGGAAGCTGATGACGCAAAGCACGCCGCCCGGCACAAGGCGGGCAAAGGCGGCGGGCAGCGCCCGTTCGAGCGCGCCCAATTCGTCGTTCACCGCGATGCGGATGCCCTGGAAACTGCGCGTGGCCGGATGAATCCTCGCCGCATGGCGGTCGCGGGCCGGAATGGCATCGGCGATCAAGGCGGCGAGGCTGGCCGTGCGCTGGAGCGCGCCGGTGCCGCGGGCGGCCTCAAGGGCGCGGACGATGCGCCGCCAGTGCGGTTCCTCGCCATATTCCCGGATGGCGCGCGCAAGCATCTCGGCAGTGGCGGTCTCCAGCCATTGCGAAGCGGGCACGCCGCTGCGCGGATCCATGCGCATGTCGGCCGGCGCGTCATGACGGAAAGAGAAGCCGCGCTGCACGTCGTCGAATTGAAAGGAGGATACGCCAAGATCGAAAAGCACGCCGGCGAATGCACCGAGATCCAGTTCGCCGAGCCGGCCGAAGTCACGATCGAGGAGCGTAAAACGACCTGCGAACTCCTCGCGAAGCGAGGCGGCGCGCGCCTGCGCCGCCGGGTCGCGGTCAAGGGCGATGACCTGCGTGTCCGCCGCGGACTCGAGGATCGCCCGCGCATGCCCACCCCCGCCGAACGTGCAGTCGAGATAGCGGCCGGCGGCACGCGGGGCGAGGAACTCCAGCACCTCGTGCAACAACACCGGTTGGTGGCCCTTGCTCATCGCCGGCCGGGAAAGATCATGGGGCGCCGTGAGCATGAGAGGTGGCGCGGTTCTCAGTGGAAACAGTGGCCTCCACCGCAGCGCCACCCGTCGGACCAGGCTCCCGGCGGGGCACAGGGCTCGGGCTCGCCCGAGGCGTTGCCGTGGTGTCGACCGGCGGCAGCCCCCCCGGCACACGCATCATTGGCGAATAGGAACGGCGGTGACCGAGAGTCCAGAGGTTGATGCTGGCGGTGCGATGAATCGGAGAATTGTTCATGGCGAAAAGGTGCGGGGAATCAGATGCCGGCGCGCCGCATGAGATCGCGGTAGGTTTGGGTGTCCATACGCCGGCCCTTCACGTCCCAGCGCTCGGGGCTCCAGATCGCGAATTTGCTGAGCGAGCCGGCCAGGACGGCGTCCTTCGAGATGCCGGCGTGGCTGAGCAGTTCCTGGGTAAGGCCGATGCGGCCCTGCTTGTCGAAACGCAGCGTCTGCGCGTGGGCAAAAAGCTGCGTCAGGACATCCTGTGCCTCACTGTCACTCAGATTTTTGGCCGCGGCCTTTTCGTAGAGGCGATCGACCTCCGGAGGTGGCAATATGGAGATATAACCATCGGGGTGAGGCAGAGCGACGAATTCATCGTCTGCGGTGTGCGCAATGCGCCAGCCCGATGGAATCGTGAGCCGATTCTTGTCGTCCAATGAATGCCGAAAGTGACCGGTGTAACGCGGTTTGGTCGTTGAAGACATGGGGAAGGGCCTGCTGTGTCTCCCAAGATGCCCCACTATTCCCCACTTTTCCCCACACAGTCAAGAAAAGTTCGTTTAAAAACCGCTTTTGACCGGGATTTTCACGAGGTCATGCGGACTCCGCCTCGAAGACGTGCGGCCACTTGGGGTATTTACCCTGTAATTCGACCGCTCGGCCAAGTACGAGCGCCTTAATTCATCCCCTGCTCTTCCGGCGGTTTCACGTGACTGAAGGTGCACCAGATGATGAGATCGTAGACGCTTTTCAGGCTGCCACTGATGATAAAGCACCAACCGGCGAGCATCGGTACGCCCATAAGCGGCCCGGCGGCAAGTGGCCCAAGCGCGGTGCCTGCTTGGCGGATCGTCGTGGTGATGCCGTTGGCGGCCGAGCGCTCCGCGGCCGGCACGATGGCGTTCACGTAGTTCTGGCGCGTGGGCACGTCCATCTGCGCAATGAGGTGCCGGGCGAGCAGAACGCCTACCGCCAGCCCGAGCGTCGGCATGAACGGCACGAGGATCAGCAGCACGTTGGACGGCAGATGCGTGAACACCATCGTGTTCAGGAGGCCAAACCTTTTCGCCAGCGGCACCGCGGCCAGTGCCGAGAGGCCGGAGAGCAGCGTGGTGCCGAAGAAAATCCCGCCGAGCGTCGTGAGATCGATCCCAAATTTCCGGTGGAACCAGTAGGCCACAAAGCTCTGCACGATGAAACCACCGCCGAAGGCATCGAGCGTGAACAAGGCGCTGAGTCTCGCCACATGTCCCCTGGCCTCATGCAGTCCATGCCACGACGCGGCCCGATGCCGGATCAGTCTTGGGCGCCTCCACCTGGCGTCCGAGCATCCAGAAGATCATAAACAGGGCGCCGCCAAACACCGCGTAAAGCCAGAGCAACGCCCGGTAGCTGGCCAACGGCGTCCAGCCCCGGTGCTGCAGGACGTTCGCCAGCCAGCCGCCGGCCAGTGCACCGAGGGCGTTGGCGGTGAAACCGAGCACATGCGACCACGCGAACACCCGCGTGCGATCCTCGTTACGGATCACTTCCGCCAGGCACGCCTGCTCAATGGCGAGGAACGGTCCGATCTCGTTGTCGCTGGGGCTGAGCACGCCGATGATGGCTGCCACCAGCAGCAACCAGAAGTTGTCGAGCATGGCCATGCCGACACCACCGAACACCATGAGCACGGCGCCCAGCAGCAGCATCCGCTGGCGCCCGAGGCGATCGGCGCGCGTCGTGATGGTAAGTGAAATCACTGCGTCGCCGAGCAGCGTGAACGTCAGCAGCACGCCCACCCGCGCCTCGGAATAGCCGAGCGCCCGGAGGTAAAGCACCAGCACCAAGCCCAGGAAACCGTAGGCGAAGAGCCGGAACATCCGCGCGGCGAACAGCAGTGCGAAATCTTTGGACGCGGAGGTGGGCAGAGGCATGGCGCGTTCTGCGCCAATGGAACGCTCCAGCCTCCAGCGCAAGCGCAGCCGCACAAGCTGACACGGCAGACCCCCCACCGCGCAACCCCTGCCTCTCCTACCCGCTCATGGCGAGCAGGAGAAGCCACTTAACCTGTCAGGGCGAAAGAAGCTGCGGCCCAACAGGGACGAGACGCGCATGGACCGCGGCTAAGCCGCGGGTTTCGCGGGCGCAGCGTCCGGCTTCGGTTGGTTCGCTTTCGCCGCAAGCATCCACAGCCAGACACAGAGCAGGCCGGTGATTACCACGGCGGCGGCGCTGAACCAGCGATGAATGTAGAATCCCCCGACATGCAGTTGGACACGGACAATAATCCGCAACAAGTGCCCGAGACACATAAGGCCGAAGACCACGCTCGCAACACGCAGTCCACAGGTTGGTGAGTTCATGATACAGTCCTTTTCTGGGGTTTGCCCGCCGGGGCGGGCCGCACGCTTAGCTTGGGAGCCGATCAATACCGTTTCTTTCACCAATCAAGGGATCGTTCAATCCTGATTTGCGTCCGACGCCTCGTTGGGAGCCAACGGGGAATTTCGCCCTAAGCTTTGGGTGCACGGACCGCGGCAGCCGACAGGCGGCGCTTCCGTCAGGCGCTTGGTGGTATTCTGGGAACAAGGAGATGAAGGGCGAACAGCGACAGAACGTACATCATCGAGGCCCCGGCAAAGATCGTGACGTAGCTGCCGGTGGTTTTGAGCACATAGCCAATCAACTCGGCAATGGCGGCTCCCGTGAGATAGGAGACGAATCCCCCCAGGCCCACGACCGAGCTGATCGCCTGCTTCGGCATCGTATCGGAGACGAAGCTGAACAGGTTGGCCGACCACCCCTGATGGGCCGAACCGGCGATCCCGACGATGATCACCGTCAGCCAGACGCTGGGCACGTAAGGCGCCAGAAACACCGGGACGACGGACACCGCGCAAAGCAGGAGCGAGATCTTGCGGGCGGCGTTGATGCTCCAACCGCGGCCGATGAGTTTTGCCGCCAGCCAGCCGCCAGCCACGCCGCCAAACGATGCAAGCAGATAGAACAGTGCCGTCCAGTTCCCTACCGCGGTCAGCGTCAGGTTGTAGCGTTTGCCCAGAAAATCGGGCAGGAAAAACATGTAGATGCCCCAGACCGGGCCGGCGAGTATGCTCGCGATCAAATAAGCCCACACCGCGCGGTAGCCGAACAGCGAAAGCCAGGGCACCGACGTCTTCTTCTCCTCGGTCTGCGACCGGCCGCCTCGGATGTAATCCCGCTCGGACGCGGAGAGTAATTGGTGTTGGTCCGGCGCGTCGTAAAGCAGCCACCACGCGACAATCCAGAGCAGCCCCAAGGCGCCGGTGACGTAGAAGGTCGCCGGCAGCCCCAAGCGGAATACATCCACGGCACGGCGATCGGGCAGATGATCGCGCCCACGTTGGTGCCGGCGTTGAAAAGCCCGGTCGCCAGCGCGCGCTCCTTCACCGGAAACCATTCCGCCACGGCCTTGATGGCACCGGGGAAGTTGCCCCCCTGCGCCAGTCCCAAGGTGACCCGGGCGGCCATGAAACCGAAAACGGTCGTTGGGATGGACCAGGTTAACGTTTTCGCCGCCGAAGAAGCCCACGGGAGGGAAACGCTTAAGATGTCGCTGGCCGGGATAAAGGAACAGAGACCGTGCGCGGCTGCCGCGATGCTCCATAGCAGAACCACTGACGGAAGGCCGCGTTTCACCCCCATCCAATCCATCATCCGCCCGCCGAAAAGGTAACCGCACGCATAGGCAAATTGAAAGGCTGCCGCGATGTGCGCGTAGTCGGTCTCACCCCAGCCCAGTTCCCGGCTGAGCGGCATCTTCAGGATGCCGATGATGTTCCGGTCGATGTAGTTGACCGCGACGGAGAAGAACAATAGGCCGCAAATCACCCAACGGAAGTTGCCGCCGGCCAGAGGGAGGGACTGGCCAGATGAAACCGGACTGGCCGCGTTGCCGTGGGTTGGGTCTGGTGCATCAGGTGATTTTTCCCGGTGGGGGTGACCGGCTGCTTCAGCAGGTCATCCACCGGCGGAAGCGTCAGCCTTGACGAGCGGCGTGTCGGCATGCGGGGCGCGCGTGCGCAGCCGCGCTGAATCGATCTCCGTGGCGTTGTGGAGAATCAAGGCGGGGCCTTTGTCAGTGTCGATCACCACATCCAGAAAGGAAATCCCCTTCGCATTCGTGCAGGTGAGACCGGTGGCCGCCTGCACGTGGACGTTGCTGAAGGTGATATTCTCGACCGGCAGCTCGCGCAGCCCCGTGATGGCACCGGCATCCCTTGCCCCGCGCGCCGTGATGTTACTGAAGAGGAAATCGCGGTAGCGCGGCGTACCTTCATCGACCGGATGGATTTCATCAGGCGTATCGCCGCTGGTATAGAAGGTCGTTATGACGAAAGGGTGCGGCACGTCCTGCATGACGATGTTCGACGCCGTCACCCCCTCCACCACGCCGCCGCGTCCGCGCTGCGACTTGATCCGGATGCCAATGTCGGTGCCCTGGAAAACGCAGTTGGTCACCGCCACATTCCGCACGCCGCCGGACATCTCGCTGCCAATCGTAACGCCACCGTGCCCGTGATACATGACGCAGTTGGCGATGGTGATGTTCTCATCCGGCCTGCCCATGCGCCGCCCCAGCTCATTCACGCCCGACTTCAACGTGACGCAGTCGTCGCCCGTATCGATCCGGCAATTGAGAATCTGCACATTGCGGCACGCCTCGGGATTGATGCCATCGGTGTTGTGCGCATTCGTCGCCGGAGCCGTGATCGTGATCCCGTCGACGCGCACCCGGTCGCAGAGCGTAGGATGCAAATGCCACTCCGCCGAATTGCGCAGGTTCACCTGTTCGATGACGACATCCTCGCAGCGGACAAGACGGATGAGATGCGGACGTCCGCGTGACAGTTTTTTCGCCTCCGCAAAATCCTCCGGTGTCTGCGGACCGGGTGGATACTTCCTGGGATCATTAAGCCGGAGACGCTTCCACCAAATCGCCCCTTGTCCGTCGATGGTGCCGCGTCCGGTGATCGTGATGTTCTCGGCATCGGCGGCATAGATGAGCGGTGCCATCACCTCCTTATCGTCGCCCCAAACGCTTGGGGTGGACGGATAATCGTCGGGATTTTCGCTGCCGAGGACTGTTGCGCCCGCCTCCAGCTCCAGCGTCACGTGGCTCTTCAAGACGATGGTCCCGGTCAAGTACCGGCCGGGCGGCACATAGACGGTGCCTCCGCCGGCTTTGGCGCAGGTGTCCATGGCTTGGTTGATCGCGACGGTTTCGAGCTGCCGGCCGTCGCCGACCGCGCCGTAGTCACGCACATTGAATATGGCGGGGGGAGTCGCCGCCGGCAGGAGCGGAGCCCCGCCAAGCAGCAATCCGAGGAGAAAAAGATGTTTGGAGTTCATGGGATTGGTTGCGAACTTGGGCGTACGGAACAGGTCTGAGGTGGGCGCCGCAGGGGGCAACGGGCAGAGCGGAGAAATCACCGGTGCGTCCCGCCGGTGCCGGGGTTCCACCCGTCCGCCCCTCCGAGCACGTTTTCGACGGTGAACCGGGCGGCTTCGGCGGCGGTAAGTTGTTTCGCCCACGGGACGCGCGCCGCCGGACTGCCGCCCGGTCCGGTGCTGTTGAATTCGGCGTAGCGGGCGGTTTTCTCGACCTCGGGTTTGTTCCAGTTGTGCCAGCCAACGGGACGCACCACTTCGGACATCTCGGTGTTGAGAAAAACGACATGGGCATAACCGCGCCACGGGCGACCGAGGTAGGTCTTCACCTCGGGCGATTCACCGGAGATTTGGCAGTGCGAGAACACCAAGCCGTAAGGTTGGCTGTCCGGCGTCGAGGCGGCCGTGATATAACCGTCCCGCAGGCAATGGATGTGGCATTTCTCGAAGAAGGCGGTCGCAGCGCCGAAGATGAAATCCACGTGTCCTGTGATATAGCAGTCCTCAAAGTACTGGCGGCCCCGGTTCACCAGGACCGTATCCTGCCAGCCGAGGAAGCGGCAGTGGCGTAAGACCACGCGGTCGCCGTCGACGCGGATGGCCAGCGCCTGCCCCTGCAGTCCGGCGGAGTTTTCAAAAGTCAGGTTCTCCACCGTGAAGACGTCCGCATCGATCAAGGCGGTGGGCGTGCGGAACGTGCCGTTCGGTTTGCCATCATGCCCAAGGACGTTCGCATACAGGCCGTAGGTGATCACCGTCTTCACAGGATCCTCGCCGACCAGGGAGACGAAACGTTTCTCATGCTGCGCGTAGATCAGCTCCTTGTAGGTGCCCGCCTTGATGTAAATGACCCAGCGAGGGCCCGGACTGCTGAGCTGCGGCGCGGCATTGATGGCCTCCTGCACCGTTTTGAACTCACCGCTGCCGTCGGCCGCGACCACGGCGTTGGCTTGCGTTGCCCAGTCAACGCTTTCACTGGCCGAGGCGGATCCAACCAGCAGCAGGACCGCCGCCCATCTCGATGGCATGCTGTGTTTCATGTGCGTTTGCCTTCTGTTTAACCGGTGTTCGTCGCCGCTGCTTGGGGCGGACACGTAGTGGAAGAGAATTGGGCCGTTTAAAAGCCGCAATCTCGAAAGCGCGTAGCCCAGCCAGAAGAGAAGCCAGCGAGGACAGCCTCGCTGGCTTCCAAAGACGTGATCATGTCGGCTACTCAGGCCGCGACCGGTTTCGCCTCGACGTCGGCCATCGCGAGCTTGGGCGCGAGCAGCTGCACGATGCCCATCGCGAGGATGTACGCCAGGCTGGCCGCCAGAAAGATCGGGAAGTAATTGCCGGTCTCGCCACGCGCCACCGCCGCATCGCGGATGAAAGCGACCACCACGAAGAGCACCACGCCGCCCAGCGCCCCAATGAAGCCGCCCAGGCCGGTGACCGAGCCAATCACGCGGCGCGGGAACATGTCTGACGCCAGGCTGAAGGCGTTGGCGGACCAGGCCTGATGCGCCGACGCCGCCAGCGTGATCAGCGCCACGGCGACCCACGGATTGCTGGTGACCGTGGCAAAGACGACCGGCATCACGGCCAGCGCGCAGATGAGCATGGTGGTCTTGCGGGCCCGGTTGGGCGCCCAGCCCAGTTTCATCAAATGGCCCGCCAGCCAGCCGCCGGCGACGCTGCCGACGGACGCCACCACGTAGATGATGGCCACGGGCGCGCTCCGCGACTTCAGGCTCAAGT
>Ga0116128_1001353_pt1 | contig 10914 bp, 5 predicted proteins | sample June2015DPH_16_1_3_FD_88974 | JGI IMG/M metagenome (GOLD analysis project Ga0116128, IMG submission 88974) | Peatland microbial communities from SPRUCE experiment site at the Marcell Experimental Forest, Minnesota, USA - June2015DPH_16_150 | ecosystem: Environmental > Terrestrial > Soil >... | reverse complement strand
GAATCGGTCCAGGATTGCCGGATAGGGTCGTGTGATCCATCCGCGGCGCAGTGCGCCAGACCCGGTTGGCTGCGACACGCAAGAAAGTTTCGCCGGGAAGCAAAAAATTCGGTATATTAAAGACTCCGGCACTATTCCAGACGCACGCGGGCCTGCTCCATTTCAATAGGCCTTTTTATGAAGGACAGGGCGATTTTCTTGAATGGAATCGCGTAGCATTTGTGTATTTTGGACAAGAAAGTTGCATTCTGCACGGGCATTTTTTCATCGAGAAGGTTGCCATGCATACTTCGAATACTCGTCTTCATATCCCACATCCGCAAGGGCTCTACCATCCGCGGAATGAGCACGATGCCTGCGGAATGGGACTGGTTGCCAGCATTCGCGGAGAAAAAAGTCACGCCATCATCCGCAAGGGCCTCGAAGTGCTCATTAACCTCACCCATCGCGGCGCGGCAGGCTGCGATCCGGAGACGGGCGACGGCGCGGGCATTCTGATTCAGATTCCGCACACCTTTTTTACCCGCGAATGCGGCGAGCTGGGGATGCAGTTGCCGGAGCCGGGCGCCTATGGCGTGGCCATGTGTTTTCTGCCGGTTGAAAAGCACAGCCGCCTGCAGGCCGAGGGCGTCCTGGAGCGCATTGCGCAGGAAGAGGGGCTGAAGGTAATCGGCTGGCGCGATACGCCGCTGAACGGCATGGCTGTCGGCCGCGAGGCGCGCGCCTCCCAGCCCTACATTGAGCAATTATTTCTGGGCCGTCCCGCGGGCATGGATGAAGAGGCCTTCGAGCGCCTGCTTTACCGGGTACGCCGCCGGACAGAAAATGAGATTGCCGATTCGGAGATTGAGGGCAAGGAGTTTTTCTACATTCCCTCGCTATCCTGCCGCACGATTGTCTACAAGGGCCTGATGCTGGCGCCGCAGATTGAGAAGTTCTACTTCGAGTTGGCCAATCCGCTGGTCACGAGCGCGCTCTGCGTGGTGCATCAACGCTTCTCCACCAACACCTTCCCCAGCTGGAAGCTGGCGCACCCTTACCGCTATGTGGCGCACAACGGCGAAATCAACACCATTCGCGGCAATATCAGCTGGATGAACGCGCGCCAGTCGGTACTGGCGAGCCCGCTATACGGCGACAAGATCAATGATCTCTTTCCGGTCATCATGCCCGGCGGCAGCGACTCAGCTTCGCTGGACAACGCTGTGGAGTTCCTCTATCAGTCCGGCCGCTCGCTTCCCCACGTGATGGCCATGCTGATTCCCGAGGCGTGGGCGGGCAATCCCGACATGGACGAGGACAAGCGAGCCTTCTACGAGTATCACGCCTCGCTGATGGAGCCGTGGGACGGCCCGGCTGCCATCGCCTTCTCAGATGGCCGCGTGGTTGGCGCGACTCTCGACAGAAATGGGTTGCGCCCCGGCCGCTACATTGTCACCAAGGACGATCTGGTGGTGCTGGCCTCGGAGGCCGGCGTGCTCGACGTGCCGGCCAGGGATATTCGCAGGAAGGGCAGTCTGCAGCCTGGCCGCATGTTCCTGGTTGATACGGTTGAGAAGCGCATCGTCTCCGACGCCGAGATCAAGAAGCAGCTGGCCAGCCGGCAACCTTATGCAAACTGGATCAAGGAACAGCAAGTCTTGCTGGAGCAGTTGCCGGAGCCTTCGCGGATGATTGCCCCCAATCCCGAGACCTTGTTGCGCCGCCAGAGGGCCTACGGCTACAGCGAAGAGGATTTGAGAATTCTATTGGCGCCGATGGCGTCGAAGGGCGAAGAGCCGGTCGGCTCCATGGGCAACGATGTACCCCTCGCCTGCCTCTCCGATCGCCCGCAGTCGCTGTTCAATTACTTCAAGCAGCTTTTCGCGCAGGTCACCAATCCGCCTATCGATCCGATTCGCGAAGAGATAGTGATGTCGCTGATCAGCTACATCGGCACGGAGCGCAACATATTAGCCGAGGCTCCTGAAAACTGCCACACACTGAAGCTGCCGCATCCCATTCTTTCCAATCGCGATCTGGAAAAACTGCGCCGCGTCTCCACAGGCGATCTGCTGGCCACCACAATTCCCGCGCTGTTCCGCTCCGCCGATGGAGAACAGGGCCTGAAGCGCGCACTTGAAGAGCTGAGCGCCCGCGCTTCGCACGCCGTGGAATCCGGCTACACGCTGCTGATTCTTTCGGACCGCGGCGTCGATCCCACTTATGCGGCGATTCCCAGCCTGCTGGCCATGGCCGCTGTGCATAATCGCCTGGTGCAGGAGAAGACCCGCACCCTGGTAGCGCTGATTATCGAGAGCGGCGAGCCGAGAGAGGTGATGCACTTCGCTCTATTGATTGGGTATGGGGCCAGCGCCATCAATCCTTACCTGGCTATTGAAACGCTGCACGACCTGAAGCGGCTTGGCCTGCTGCCGCACAATATAACCGCCAACCATGCGGAAAAGAATTACATCAAGGCCATCAACAAAGGACTGCTGAAGACCTTCTCGAAGATGGGCATCAGCACCCTGCAAAGCTATCGCGGCGCCCAGGTCTTCGAGGCGGTTGGGCTCAATCAGTCGCTGGTGGAGACATACTTCCCCGGAACCGCCTCGCGCATCGAAGGCGTGGGGCTGGACGTTCTGGCGCGCGAGGCGCTGCTAAAGCACGCCTTCGCCTTCCAGCCGCTGACGGAATCTGAAACCGAGCTGGTTGTCGGAGGCCAATATCAGTTCCGCGTGGACGGCGAGTATCACCTGCTGAATCCGGATACGATCAGCAAGCTGCAACACGCCGTACGCCAGAACAATCCGGCCACCTTCCAGGAATACACGGATTTGCTGGACGATCATAATCGCCACTTGTGCACGCTGCGCGGACTGTTCCAGCTCAAATACGCGGATCATCCGTTGCCGCTGGAGGAAGTTGAGCCGGCCAAAGAGATCGTGAAGCGCTTTAGCACCGGCGCCATGAGCTTTGGGTCCATCAGCAAGGAAGCGCATGAGACGCTGGCCATCGCCATGAACCGCATCGGCGGGATGTCCAACACCGGCGAGGGCGGCGAGGACGAAGAACGTTTCAAGCCGGACGCTAACGGCGACTCGCGGCGCTCGGCCGTCAAGCAGGTGGCCTCGGGCCGCTTCGGCGTTACTACGAATTATCTGGTCAACGCCGACGAGTTGCAGATCAAGATGGCGCAGGGCGCAAAGCCCGGCGAGGGCGGACAATTACCCGGCCACAAGGTGGATGCGATCATCGCCAAGGTTCGCCACTCCATTCCCGGTGTTGGCCTGATCTCGCCGCCGCCGCATCATGATATTTATTCCATCGAAGATCTGGCGCAACTGATCTACGACCTGAAGGATGTCAATCCCCGGGCGCGCATCGCCGTAAAACTGGTTTCAGAGGTAGGCGTAGGCACGGTAGCCGCGGGCGTCAGCAAGGCGCACGCCGACACGGTGCTGATTTCCGGCGACAGCGGCGGCACAGGCGCTTCGCCGCTCAGCTCCATCAAGCACGCCGGACTGCCATGGGAGCTGGGCCTGGCTGAAACACAGCAGGTGCTGCTGCTGAACGATTTGCGCAGCCGCATCAAGGTGCAGACCGACGGCAAGCTGCAAACCGGCCGCGACGTGGTGATTGCAGCGCTGCTGGGCGCCGAAGAGTTCGGCTTTTCGACCATGCCGCTGGTCTCCATGGGCTGCATCATGATGCGCAAGTGCCACCTGAACACCTGCTCGGTGGGCATCGCCACCCAGGACCCGGTGCTGCGCGCTCGCTTCAAGGGCCAGCCCGAGCACGTGATCAACTTCTTCTTCTTTCTCGCCGAGCAGGTGCGCCAATACATGGCCAAGCTCGGCTATCGCACCTTCGACGAAATGGTGGGCCGCGTAGAGAGAATCGATGCCACCATCGCCAGCGATCACTGGAAGGCCAAGGGCATCGACCTTACATCGATTCTCTACACGCCCGAGGTGCCCTCGCGAGTGGCACGCCATAAGGTTCAGGCACAGGATCACGGGCTGGACAAGGCGCTCGATCACATCCTCATTGAGAAGGCCGCGCCGGCGCTGGAATCCAAAACGCCGGTAACGGGAAGCTTCGACATCCGCAACGTGCATCGCACCGTGGGCGCAATGCTGGGCGGCGAAATCGCCCGCCGCTACGGATCGGCAGGATTGCCGGATGAGACGATCCACTTCAAGTTCAACGGCTCGGCGGGCCAGAGCTTTGGCGCATTCCTTCCCAGCGGCGTTACCCTCGAACTCGAAGGCGAGTCGAATGATTATTTAGGCAAAGGCCTCTCTGGCGGGCGCATCATCGCCTATCCACCGAAGGACTCCAGCTTCTTGCCCGAAGAGAGCATCCTGGTGGGCAACGTGGTGCTCTATGGCGCAACCAGCGGCGAAGTCTTTCTGAATGGAATTGCCGGCGAGCGCTTTGCTGTGCGCAACTCCGGCGTGACTGCGGTTGTCGAGGGCGTGGGTGACCACGGCTGCGAGTACATGACCAACGGAACGGTCATCGTGCTCGGACTCACAGGCCGCAACTTCGCAGCCGGCATGAGCGGCGGACGCGCTTTTGTCTACGACGAGCAGGGCGACTTCTCCACGCGCCGCTGCAACATATCCAGCGTCGATCTGGAGACGCTCAGTTCCGATGAAGAAATTGCCGAGATACAAGACCTGCTCAAACGCCACCGCGACCTGACCGGGAGCCCGCGAGCCGCATGGATCCTGAAGCACTGGGCGAAGGCGCAGAAGCACTTTATCAAGGTCTTTCCTCACGAGTACAAACGCGTGCTCGGCATTCAGCGCGCAGATATGGCTTATTCTTCATCCACAACTTCGCCGTCTCTGGCGGAGGTAGTTGAGGTGCACCATGGGTAAGGTGACAGGATTTCTGGAGATTGAACGCGAACAACCCTCTCGCCGCAAAATCGAGGAGCGGCTCCAGGATTGGTTCGAAATCTACGAGCCGTTTCCCGAGGAAAAGCAGCGCAAGCAGGGCGCACGCTGCATGGATTGCGGCGTTCCCTTTTGCCACACCGGTTGCCCGGTCAACAACCTCATCCCCGACTGGAACGACCTGGTTTACAACGGCCGCTGGGAAGCCGCCATCCGCAGCCTCCACGCCACCAACAATTTTCCCGAGTTTACGGGGCGCATCTGCCCCGCGCCCTGCGAGGCCGCCTGCGTGCTCGCCATCAGCGAGCCGGCTGTCTCCATCAAGCTCATAGAGCGCAGCGTGGTGGAGCGCGCCTGGGATGAGGGCTGGATTCATCCCGAACCGCCCGAGCAGAACACCGGCAAGCGCGTAGCCGTGGTGGGCAGCGGACCAGCCGGCCTGGCCGCGGCACAGCAACTACGCCGCGCAGGCCACTCGGTCACTGTGTATGAAAAGAACGACCGCATCGGCGGCCTGCTCCGTTACGGCATACCCAACTTCAAGCTGGAAAAACACGTCATCGCCCGCCGCATTCAGCAGATGCGCGCCGAGGGCGTCACCTTTATCACCAATGCCCATATAGGCGGCAACGTGCCTGTCGAAGAGCTCACCGGTCACTATGATGCGATTTTGCTCTGCGGCGGCGCGGAGAAGCCGCGCGATTTGAATATTCCCGGGCGCGAACTGAAGGGCATTCACTTTGCCATGGAGTTTTTGTCGCAGCAAAATCGGCGTTGCGAGGGCGACGTCATCGATCCCTCCATCTCCATCAGCGCCGAGGGCAAGCGCGTGGTCATCATCGGCGGCGGCGACACAGGAGCCGATTGCCTGGGCACCAGCCTTCGTCAGCACCCCTTGAGCATTCACCAGTTTGAGATCATGCCCAAGCCGCCGGAGCAGCGCGATGCCTCAACCCCATGGCCGATGTGGCCCTTGCAATTGCGCTCGGAAACCTCGCACGAAGAGGGCGGCATCCGCGACTGGAGCATCAACAGCGTAAAATTCACCGGCGATAAAAACGGCTTCGTCAAACAACTGCACGCGGTGCGCGTCGGCCCTCCGCCGAAATTCGAAGCTATCCACGGCACCGAGTTCACCCTCGACGTCGACCTGGTGCTTCTGGCGATGGGCTTTCTTGGTCCTGTGCGCTCGGGCATGATTGAGCAACTCGGCGTGGCTCTGGACAGCCGCGGCAACGTAGCCACCGACGCCGACTACAGAACCTCAATCGAGAATATCTTTTCCGCCGGAGACATGCGCCGCGGCCAATCGCTGGTGGTCTGGGCTATCAGCGAAGGCCGCAAGGCCGCAGCGTCTGTCGATCGCTACCTGGCCACCATTCCTGAACCCGTCGCCCAGCACCATCATTCCCCGGCCTGAGCGTAAAGTTAGAACTATAAGTAGACGCCGAGCGATGATGGAGCGAATCAAGGTGTTTTGGGGGCGAATAATGTGTCGTTAAGGCTTTACTTCCTTGCCTGAGACAAAGACACGCGGCCTAAAAGGTGCGGCGATAAAGTACGCAAGTTCGCGGTAATCACTGAATTCATGGATAAGAAAATCAGCATCCTTGCCTGCTTCCAATGACCCCACACGGTCGCCTAAACCAAGGCTGCATGCCGCGTTCAGAGTTGCAGCGGCCAGCGCTTCGGCAGGGCTGAGGCGCATCTGCAGGCAGGCCAGCGACATAATAAACGGCATAGATGCTATTGGAGAGGATCCTGGGTTGAAATCGGTAGCCAGGACAATTCCAAGACCCAGCTCGATCATCTTTCGCGCGGGCGGATACTGCTCGCGCCCTAACGCGAAGACCGATCCCGGCAAAAGCACTGGCTGCACAGAGGCTTTGCGCAGCAGGTCAAGCGTTTCGGCAGTCACGGCCTCCAGATGATCGGCGGTTGCCACGCTTAATTCAGCGGCCAGCGCAGCTCCTGTTCCTGGCCGAAACTGCTCGGCGTGAACACGCAGATGCATGCCGTGGCGGCGTGCAGCGGTGAGCACACTGCGCGCTTCATCGATCGTAAAGGCGTGATCATCGCAGAAGACATCACAATAAGTGGCCAGTTTTGCAGCCACAACCTCGGGAATCAACTCCTCAATAATCCAACGGACATACTCTTCACGACGATCCACGAACTCCGGAGGAATCATGTGTGCGGCCAGCAGAGTAGAGACTATGCGCGCCGGACCCTCGGTATTGAGTCGCGCGAGCACGCGCAACATGCGCAACTCCGTTTCACGTTCCAGACCGTATCCCGATTTGGCTTCGATGGTCGTCGTGCCGGAGCGAAGCATCCAGTCGCGATGGCGTCGCGCCGCCTTGAGCAACTCCTCTTCGCTGGCCGCACGGGTCAACCTCACGGTGCGCAGAATGCCTCCGCCGGCCGCGGCAATCTCCTGATAGGTGGCCCCGGCGATGCGCTGCTCGAACTCCGCGGCGCGATTGCCGGCAAAGACCAGATGCGTGTGCGCATCGACGAAGCCTGGCGTCACGCAGCAGCCATCGGCGTCGATGATTGTGGCCCCGGAGGGAATTTGCGAACGAAGCTGCGAGTAAGGCCCGGCTGAAATTATGCGGCCGTCGTCAACGAACAAAGCGGCGTTTTCAACGATGCCCAGTTCGCGCAGCTCCTTGCCGACGCGCGGACGCGCGGGTCCGGCGAGAGTGACCAGTTGGCCGATGTTGATGATGGCTGTAATCATGGTGAAGTTAACTCATGGGATACATAGGAATGAGCTTATCGCTCAGTTTCTGATAGACTTCGCATCCCGCAATGAATTCGTCCGGGATGTAGAAAGTTGAGGGCTGCTCTGGGTCATAATTCACGATAAATCTTCTGTCGATCATCTCTTTGATTAGGTCATCTGCTTGATCGCCAGTGGCCGAAAGAGCAAAACGTCCTGAAAAATACTCTCCATCGACTACATAGGAGAATGCAAAACATGGAAGTTCAACCGTTGAATAGCGGCGTTGCGCTACGATATCAAGACCTCCCGATTGGATGGTGGCTTCAGTCTGCGGCCATCCCTTTGCTTTTATCACGCGATCTTTCTGCCATATCCGCCAAGAAACCAGCCCGCCCAGCACAGTTAAGATAATGCCTACAACGAATAAACTATCCATCTATTAAACCCCCGCCATGGGCATGCGAATGCCGCGCTCGCGCGCAGTCTGTCGCGCCAGTTCGTAGCCTGCATCCGCGTGGCGAACCACACCGAGGCCGGGATCGTTGTTGAGCACACGCTCAATTTTGCGGGCCGCCATGGGAGTGCCGTCGGCCACAGTTACCTGTCCGGCATGCAGCGAGTAACCCATCCCCACGCCGCCGCCATGGTGGAAGCTAACCCAGGTAGCGCCCGAAGCGGTGTTGAGAAGCGCGTTCAGAACGGGCCAGTCGGCGACTGCGTCAGATCCGTCGAGCATCTTCTCTGTCTCGCGATAGGGGCTGGCTACTGAGCCGGTGTCGAGGTGGTCGCGACCGATGGCCACCGGGGCTGAAATCTCTCCCTTGCGGACCAGGTCGTTGATCGCCTCACCCATGCGTGCTCGCTCACCGTAACCCAGCCAGCAGATGCGGGCCGGCAGCCCCTGGAAGGCGAAGCGGCCAGGCGCAAGGTGCAGCCAGCGGGTAAGAATATCGTTCTCCGGGAAAAGTTCAAGAGCCAGCGCGTCGGTGCGGGCAATGTCTCGCGGATCGCCGGAGAGTGCCACCCAGCGAAACGGCCCTTGTCCCGTGCAGAAGAGCGGACGAATGTACTCCGGCACAAAGCCGGGAATCAGAAAGGCATCCACGCAGCCGGCATCGAAGGCAAAGCGGCGAATGTTGTTGCCGTAGTCGAAAACCACTGAACCAGCCCGCTGCAAAGCGAGCATTGCATTCACGTGGACAACCATGGTCGCCGTCGAACGCCGCACGTACTCGCCGGGATCGCGTTGCCGGAGCTCAACGGCCTCCTCCAGTGTGAGTCCCTGCGGAATATAACCGTTCAGCGGATCATGCGCACTGGTCTGGTCGGTCACTACGTCTACCAAGACGCCCCGGCGCGCGATTTCGGGCAGCACGTCTCCGCAATTGCCCACCAGGCCTACAGACAACGCCCGTCCCTCGCGCCGCGCCGCCTCGCAAAGCCGCAGCGCTTCATCCAGGTCTTCAGCAATCGTGTTGCAATAGCGAGTGGCCATGCGGCGCTCGATGCGGCTTCGGTCCACCTCGATGACCAGCACGACTCCATCGTTCAGCGTCACTGATAATGGCTGAGCACCACCCATGCCGCCCATGCCGCCGGTCACCACCAGCTTGCCCTTCAGCGACCCGCCAAAGTGCCGCTCGGCGAGCGCCGCAAAGGTCTGGAAGGTTCCCTGCAGAATTCCCTGCGTCCCGATGTAGATCCAGCTTCCGGCCGTCATCTGCCCGTACATCATCAAGCCTTTGCGGTCCAGCTCGTTGAAGTGCTCCCACGTGGCCCACTTACCCACCAGGTTGGAATTGGCGATGATGACCCGCGGCGCCATCTCGTGCGTGGGAAAGACCGCAACCGGCTTGCCCGACTGCACCAGCAGCGTCTCCTCGTTGCCCAGACGCTCCAACTCGCGGACGATGGCGTGATAACACTCCCAGTTCCGGGCGGCGCGACCGATGCCGCCGTAGACCACCAGGTCCTGAGGCCGCTCGGCCACCTCCGGATCGAGGTTGTTCATAAGGCAGCGCAAAGCTGCCTCCTGCTGCCAGCCCTTGCAGCGCAACTGGCTGCCTCGGCGCGCGCGAATCGTCGGAGCCATAGTCGTTGTCATACGATCTGTTCCTTTGAAGAACTGCTGTCGCACCTGCTCGCAGTCCCCTAAAAAGCCATACACAGCATACTACCGAAGCACAAGCGGCGCTTGCACGATCTGACAGCCCAGTTGCCGGACCGAGCCGCGCTCTTTATCCTTATTCCCGTGCCCAACACTCTTATTGAATGCGTGCCCAACTTCTCTGAAGGCCGCGATGCGGCCAAAGTGGATGCCATCGTCGAAGCCATGAAGATCCCCGGCGTCTATCTGCTCGACCGGGAAATGGATGCCGATCACAACCGCTGCGTCATTACGCTGGCCGGCGAGCGGGAAGCCATCCAGGAAGCAGCCATCCGGGGCGCCGGCAAGGCAGCCGAGTTGATTGACCTCACACGGCACCAGGGCGCGCACCCGCGCATGGGTGCGACCGACGTCATTCCCTTTATCCCCATCGACAATGTCACCCTGGAAGACTGCGTGGCCATGGCCAGGCACGTGGGAGCCGAAATCTGGAAGCGGTTTAAAATTCCGGTCTATCTTTACGAGGCCGCCGCGACTACGCCGGAACGGCAGAATCTGGAGAATATTCGCCGCGGCCAGTTCGAAGGCATTCGCGACGAAATTGCCACCAATCCGGCGCGCAAGCCGGATTTTGGCGAGCCGCGCGTGCATCCGACGGCTGGGGCTACAGTGGTGGGCGCGCGCAAGCCGCTGATTGCCTACAACATCTTCCTGAACACGCCCGACGTGGAGATCGCCAAGAAAATCGCCAAGGCCGTGCGCTATTCTTCGGGCGGGCTGCGCTTCGTCAAGGGTGCGGGATTCCTGGTGCGCGGCAAGGCCCAGGTTTCAATGAACCTGACCGATTTCGAACAGACTCCCATCCACCGCGTCTTCACATTTGTGAAGCAGGAAGCGGCGCGCTATGGCGTCCTCCCGGTTTCCAGCGAGATTGTCGGACTTATTCCTAAACTGGCCTTAGAACAAGCAGCGGAGTGGTTCCTGCAAGTGGAGAACATTGACTCTTCACTCATTCTTGAAAACCGCCTTGCCGCGGTGATGTGCGGCAAATCAGCCATCGGAGGCCTGCGCGCAGGGGTTGAACCTTTCATTGAACAACTGGCTGCTCCCACTGCGACTCCCGGCGGTGGTAGCGCCGCCGCGGCTGTAGGAGCCATGGCCGCCGGCCTTGCCGGAATGGTCGCGACTAT
>Ga0116128_1001351_pt1 | contig 10929 bp, 11 predicted proteins | sample June2015DPH_16_1_3_FD_88974 | JGI IMG/M metagenome (GOLD analysis project Ga0116128, IMG submission 88974) | Peatland microbial communities from SPRUCE experiment site at the Marcell Experimental Forest, Minnesota, USA - June2015DPH_16_150 | ecosystem: Environmental > Terrestrial > Soil >... | reverse complement strand
CCGGCGCCGTCACCTTCAATGGGCCCTCCGCCTCGAGCGGAACGCTCGCGCCGCAGTTCCAGAACTTCACTCAGTTCATCGAGGCGGTCCTGGCTGCGAATGCCGGGATGCTCGGCAAGCGGTCCTATATCACGAGCCCGCAATCGATGATAAATTGGGCCACGGTGCCGAAGGCGGCCGCCGGAACCACGATCACCAACGCGGCGTTCATGCTCGAGTTCAAGAACGACCCGGATGGCGGCCAGGGCCACAGCGTTCTCGGCGAGCGCGTGGAATCCACCACGTACCTGCATACGTTGCCGAGCGCCTATTCGGCTTCCGGGTTCACGCTTCCGGTTCCGGACGTGGTTCTCTATGGGCCGTTCAATCAGTACATGTTCATCGAGTGGGCCGGCGTCGAGTGGATCTACGATCCCTACACCCAGGCCGCGTCGGACCTGATCGTTTTGACCGCCCGCCTGTATGTGGATGGTGGATGCCGCCAGCCGACGGCGTTCGTCACTTCCTCGAACGCGGGCAGCGTTCCCTACGTCGCCTGATTCAGAGCCTCTCCCTTCGGACAAAACCAAAAGTAAGCAGACCCCGTCGCGGCCGGGCCAATCGCCGCAATCGCAAGCCCTAAAACCATCCTCCCATGCTCGATCTAACCGCCGAACTGGCCATCCTCCAACTTATCCCGCTTCAAGCCGGGACCGGCACGATCACCGGGCCCGCCGTCGCGGTCAACACGCTGAACACCGGCGATCTCGACCTGGCTTCGCTGAACGTGATCGGCGGATCCAGCTACGGGACGATCACGGTCCAACTGCAGCAGTCCGCGAATGGCACGTCCGGATGGGCGAACATTCCGACGACCGCGCAGATGCCGAACACGGCCTTCCCCGTCGTTTCGGCCGCCCTCACGTCGCCGTCCGTCATCCCGATCGATCCGCGCGCGATCGGCCCGTATATCCGGGCGGTTGCGACGGTCGCCGGCGGCGTCACCGGGTTCCAGATCGAGGTCCAGCTTTTCGCGCGGAACCTGCAGATCGGGTTCCCGTCGACTTCCGGTTGACCCCCAGTGTTCTCCTGGTAATTGCGCCCGAAGGCCGGCCGTTCGATCGGCCGGCCTTCTTTTTCCAATGAATACGATCTATGACGTCATGCGCCGCGGCCTGAAATATGCCGGCGAGCTTGGCGATCGAAAGATTCTCTACCGGGGCAAAGAGATCGAATGCACGGTCCTCTTGGGCAACACGTCAACGACGCTCGAGCATGGCGGACTGCAGACTGTCGCCGTCGTCCACGTCAAGGTTGTGCGCGAAAGGATCCCGATCGGAGCCGATGGCGAGCCCCATACGAATGAGCGCGTCGACTTCCCCGCCAAAGCGGAGCATGGCCTTGTCCCGCGCCAGTTCAGGATCGAGGAAGTGATCCCGGAGGAATACGCGTATAATTTCACGCTGGTCGACCCGTCCAAGTAGGAGCTGCTCCGATGGCAGGCATCCGGCTCAACTTCACGATCGAGGCGGAATCGTTTTCGCGGGCGCTGGCGAATTACGCCGCGCAGGTCCAGAACGACAAGACGCGGACTGAAATCGTCCGCGATCAGATGCGCCTCGCCATCCGCGGAATCATCGATCTCACGCCCTTCGAGACGCTCGCCCAGGGCCGCCAGGCTGTGCATACTCAGCTCTTGCGCGCCGTGAAGCCCTATGGCGGAGAGGATGGATCCTTCAGCCACATTGAAAATGATGGCCTGCGCGCGCGCCTCCGGTCCTACTTGGCCAGCTCGCAATTCGAAAAAATCAAAGACGTATTCGCGAAGATCGGATCCAAAGGATACTACGCCGGCTTTCAGATGCTCGACTTTTCCGAGCAGTTGCATCACCAGGCGCAAAGCCGCCGCGGCCGCGTGGAAACCGAACAGAACATCCTCACGCCCCAGGTCAAGGAATGGCAAATGTACCTCGAGCGCCTTCAGGGCAGCGTCGGCCGGGCCCGGGGCGGTTGGGCGCAGTCAGCGGAGGCGGTCGGCCTCGAGCTTCCAATGTGGATCGCGCGCTGGCGATCCGGCGGCGCCGTCAACGCTCTGATCGAGCCCGGCAGCGTCACCTTCACCTTTATCAATCGATCGATCTTCATCCCGGATTACCGGGACAAGGTTGAAGTCGCCCTGGCCGGCCGCGAAAAGGCTATGGCGGAGGATCTCCGCCGAATGTACGCCGGCGCCGCGACGCACGCCGGCTTCGGCCGCTGACAACCCCGGATTTTTATGCCGATCACCGGAGCAAGGCGGTCCGCCTGCAATACCCTCGAGAAAGCCTTTGCGGCCGCCTTCCAGGCCTATTTCGTCGGCGATCCGTGTTTCATCGTCTCGAACGACGTGTCGACGGGCGCGACCAGCTCTATTTTCGTCGCCGCCCAATCCGTCCAACGGCTTCTGTATCCGCAGGTCTGCTTTATGTGCATCGAGGCGGAGGAACAGGTAGCGCGATCGAATATCTATATGGCGACGCTTCACATGATCATCGACACGGCGCTGTCCGAGCGGCCCGATGACTATGACTCTCTGCTGGCCTTGCATCAGGAGCGCGTCGACAAGTGCCTGAACCTCCGCGACAGCATCTCGCTTCTTCAGTCGCTCATAAACCAGCCCGCCAGCCCGCCGCCCAATGCGGATCAGCTGGCCGTTCCGAGCATGAACCTCATGGGCCTGGGCAAGATCCTCCGGGAGAATAACGCCAAAGAGGCTAACCGGCTTTGTTTCGTCTGTTCATTCGAGGTCGGCTTTCAGCCGATCTGACACGCCAGCACCAACGTAAACCTACCTTCCCATGCCCGCTACCATTCTTGCAAAATCCGGCGTCACCCTTCTTTTCGGCATCGATGCGGTCATTGCCGCCCTGACGGGCTATATCGCCAACGATGCGGATTATGATTACACTTCAAAGCGCGCGGAGGCGCTCGACTCGAATGGATCCACGGTCGCCGTCGCGTACTATGATCAGATGATCGACCTGAAGGTGAACGCGCTGCTGATTTCCGGGACCGTCCTGCCGACGCCCGGAACGATCGTCACGGTCGGAAGCAGCCCCGGCGTCATGTACGCGACGGAAAAATCCTCTCAGAAAGAGAAAAACAACGGCTTCACGTTCGCGACCCTCGATCTCAAGCGTTGGGTTGACAATTCGATCCCGAACTGAGGCGCTCCCTTCCCATGCTCGACCCGCTTTTCAACGAGGCATGGGTCCACGCTCCGAAGGGTCACACGGTTCTCGGCCGCGCGCTTCACCCTCTCTGCGCGCTGGATCTGCTGGAACTCGAGGCGATCAATTCGCCGTTCCTTCTGGACGGCGCTCGCATCGAGGTTCCGCATCTGCTTCTGGCGGTCTGGATCCTGTCCAATCCGCATCCGGAGGATGGCAGCCTGGGCAACCTCGAGCCCTCTGAGGACTGGATCAAGAGCCTGGCCGGCACGGTCAACCTCGAGAAAGAATGCGGCCGCATGGTCGCTTATATCGAGGACTATTACTCGCTCCCGGAAGTCATGCGCGATATCGCCGAAAAGCCGCGCACGCCAAGCGGATGCCCCTGGATGCTTTCCAAGGTCATCACGATCTGCCGATATCTCCATGTCCCGCTGCGCGACGCCTGGCTCATGCCGATCGGGCAGCTCGTTTGGTACTGCGCGGCCCTCGAGGAAATGCAGAACGAGGGAACGCAGATCGTCGGCGCTGAGCTGCGCGCGGACATGGAGAAGGCGAAAACGGCGTTCAAGATAATGGCGCGCCAGGATGGCGAATCGGATCAGGCTTACGCGGCCAGGCTTGGCGTGAGCGCGGCACAGCTCAGTGTCATGCTCACAACCGGAGTGAAAACCAAACATGGCTGAGGAAGTCAGAATAGTCGCCAAGCTCGACACCAAGGACGTCGACAATGGGGTTGACCGGATCAACCAGGCGACCGCGCGGATGCGCCAGGCTGTGTCGGACCAGGCCAACATTCCGGCGTCGGACGCGGACAAGGCCGGCGGCAACGTGGCGACCGCCTTCGCCAACGGCTTCATCAAGCGCCTGGTCATCCGCGATGCGATTTATGGGATGCTGCGCGGCCTGACGAATGTTGCCTCAGACGTCGGCCAGGATATCGCGGACGCCCTGGGGTCCAAGCTCCCGAAGGGCGGCTTCCTGGCCGGCTTCGAAAAATGGATCGCCGACGGCGTTTTTTCGATCCTCGAGGGACTGATCCCGTCGCTCGCCAAGCGCGACGTCATCACGCGCGGCCAGAATATCGCGCAGATCCAGTCCGACGAGGAACAGCGCTTTCGCAACGAGCTGTATAAGGAAGATCCGACGACCTTTCACAAGGCGTCGTCGACCGTTCAGGATCAGCTCAACATCCAATATCAGGCGATCGCCCAGGCGAAGGTCGCCAACCAGAAATTTCATGAAGCCTGGGCGGAATTCCAATCCCGCGCGCGCGAGCCCCAGGGCATCACGGAAAGCGCCGGCGCCTACTATCTCCGGACGCACAAGGACTTCAAGCAGCCCGCCGGCACGATGAACGATGAGGTTTTGGCGGCCGTGATCGCCGATCGTGAAAAGGATATCAAGCAGCTCGAGTTCGAGAAGGGGATCGCGGAGAAGCGCGACACGATGGAAAAGTCTGCGGAGCGCAAGGAAGCGGCCGCCGAAGTGAAGCAGGAGAAGGCTGAAGCGGCCGCTGAGAAAAAGGAAAAAACCGCCCAGGAGCGGGCCGACGAGGCGCGCGCGGCCGTCGAAAAAAAGCAGGAGGAATATCGGCTGAACGAGGAACGCGCCGACATTTCGAAAAAGCCGGCGGAGGTCGACCTGCGCAGCACGGAAAAGCAGCTCGACCATCTCAGGGCCACGTCGGCCGTCATGATCGGCGGCCAGCTCTTCGGCCGCAACGATTCCGCGATCCAGCAGGTCCGCCTTGCGACTGAGCAAGTCAGCGCCCTCCGGACCATCAATGCCACACTCGAAAAGATCCGCCAGGAGAAGGCTGAACTGACGCTGATCTAATAATGACCATGAACCTCTATGTCGATACGACCGCCGGCGCCCTGGTCCTGAGCCCCACCAACGCGCTCCGCTGCCTGCCGCCGGCCCTGCGCGCCGGCGACAAGATCCCGATCGTCGCCGCGTTCCTGCAGCGCAACCCGCAACCGCTCAACACCGGCGTTCCGGTTTTCAACTATTTGGATTTTTCGTCGTCGGCTGTCGTCCTCACGATCGGGGCCCCGCCGTGCGATCAGTTGGGCGGCACGTTCACCCTGACGTTTGGCTCCGATACCACGCCGGCGCTGGCAGCCGATATCAGCCAGTATGAGCTTTCCGTAGCGCTCAACGCGCTCGCATCCGTCATTTCCGCCGGCGGCGTCATCGTCACCGGAAATATCGGCGGCCCGTTCACGATCGCCTTTATCGGGAACGGCATCCAGTCGGCCTTCACGGCTACGTCCGCGGCCCTGGCGCCGGCGGCATCGATCTCGATCGGGACGTCCATCGCCGGCACGGTCAACAACCCCGCCGTCCAGGTCATCACCTTCGTTCCAGCTCCGATCGCCCAGGTGACGAGCTGGACCGCTCAGCCGTCTCCTGCCATCACCGTGACGCAGCTTCAGGGCAATGTCATCCAGCGCGTCGCCATCCCGGCAGGAACCTATGGCGGCACGTTTACGCTGACGTACAATAGCAATACAACGACCGCGATCCCGTTCGCCGCGCAGATGGACGTCGTTGCGGCCGCGCTCAACGCCCTCGCCGGAATCACCGGGGCGACCGTCTGGCCCGGCCAGAATTATTGGGATATCACGATCCCGGGCGCCGCCTATATTTTGACCGGCAGCGCCGCCGGCCTTCTATGTCCGCTATTCCTGACTGGCACTCTGGATCTCACGCCGCAGTCCGTCGCAAACGTCGCCGATCGAAACGGCTATCTGCGCGGCCTGCCGTTCCTCATTCAGACGACCGCCAGCAGCAAAACGCTGACGGTCTATTCCGGATGGCTCTGATCGCCCGCAATGTCCTCCCCAACTGAACTTCGCGGCGCCGGCTTCTTCGGCCTGGTCCTCCAACCGGGCGAGAAAACCGTCATCAAGCGAAACGGGATTGCCGAACGGACCAGCATCTTCATGTGCTTCGGCTATCCTCCCGGCGTCCCGGTTCCTCTTTATACGCCGTATCCGGATCAACCGACAGGCGGCTTTGTCTGCGATGAAACGACGATCGAACAGGTTCCCGGGGGATTCTATAAAGTCACGGTCAAGTGGGTTAGCCTCTACCAAGGCGCGACTTCCTATACTACCTACGAATCCAAGATGATCCAGGTTCCGATCGATCAGAGCCCGGACTTTACGGCGATCGCCGGGACGCCTTCATCGCCGCTGAACGGCGCGGCATTCGATGACAATGGGATCTTCCTCGGCTTCAGCGCCGATAGCGATTACGCCGGCGTCGTCAGCGCCTTCATCGAACAGGATCTTTTGATCGTCCGCGGATCCGGATCCTCCACGCCGACGCTCAATCCGAGCCTCTTCTGCGAGTCCTATAGCGCGACCCTTCGCGGCGCCATTTGGGAGTACGAGATCACGTACAATCTCGATATCGACGTCGACACCGGGATCCCGAATACCTGAGTCATGGCCTCCCCGGGCGAACCCCTGCGCAGCGTCTGGACCGCCGACTTTTACAACCGGCTGGTCGAATTCATGCGCACCGGCCAGAAGATCACGATCTCCGGCCGCGGCTACGCGTCCCGGAGCAAGGATGGCGTGACGATCGCGTTGCCCCGGATCGTCGGCGGATCCGGATCCACCGCCGTCAATCCTCCCTGGTTTCCGTTCACAACCCAGGACGTTCATGGCAACTACCAGGCCAATTTCTACGCGGGCACCGTCGGCGGCATCGTCCCGTCGAATATGTTCTCGCCCGTCTCGCTCACCCAAGGCGTAACCAACTATCTCTACCTCGCCTGCACGGCCTCCGGAGGCATCATTACCGGGGCGACGATCACGGCCAGCACGTCCGCGCCTACGATCGCCGCGTCCACGTCCGGAGCCCCGCCGACGTCGTTCAACATTCCGATCGGGATCTTCAACCTGAGCGGAGCGGCGCCGGTCCTCAACAATGTCGTCGGCTTCGGAAACATTTGGGTCCAGCCCTATGTCTCGCTCCTGACGACGGCCGTGACTCCCACCGTCCTGACTTCGCCTTTCACGGTCACGTACAATTGGGCATGGGGCGCGGGGAACTGATCCCATGTTTCTAACCTGCTTCACCTATCGGAAGGCGACCTGGAATCCGGATTGCTCCTGGACCGGAGGATTCGCCATTCTCGAATCCTCAACGCGTGTCACCAACGGAAACGCCTTTACGGAACAGATGGTCAGTACGTCGACGAAAACCGGAAGCCCCACCAGCACCACTTTCAATTTCAGCGGGACAGCGCAATTCATCACCACGGTAAACCTCACCCAATATACCTCAATATTTGAGGGACAGAGCGGTTCCTATTTCGTCAACACGGCCAACAGCGCGCTTTTCACGCTGTTCAGTTACACCATCACCGCCCAGGGCGATCTTGTCACGAATGGCCTTCAAGTCGGCGGACCGAATGGCAGCTCGTCCTATTACAGCTATGTCCAAGCCGGAACGACGACCCAACGCGTAAGCGTGAGCATCAATGCCCTGACGTCGACAAGCTCTTATGTCTCCCTCGGCACTACTACGAGCAATGCCAGCTATTCGACCTATATCGGGACGACAACGTATTTGACCAGCATCAAGTCCGGTACGATGACGACCAGCTCAACGACCTCGACTCTTTTCTGGTCGCTTAACTCCCTTAGCACGTTCAGCGCCGGCACGGCTTCGATTAGCACCTCGAGTAGCGCGTCCGCCTCCGGGACTCATAATTCGCAGACTATTTCCTCCACCGTCACCGGCACAACCGCGGCTACCTCGAATCTCGTTTCCACCTCCACGGCGACAACCAGCGTCACTCAATTTTCCACCGTCAGCTCCGGCGTCATTCTGACGACGACCGCGACGACAACGACGGTCACGGCCGCGACGACCGCGACCTTTTCGGCGAACACAACCAGTACTATTTCCGCGGCTACTCCGGCCTGGTGGGGTTGGAGCTATGAGCAAGGCACGCTGCTTCTGGCGACCGGGAACACTGGATCGGACGATCTCCCGATCTGGCTCGAGCAAAGCAACTGGACTGGATCCGTCGCCGGCCTCTGGAATTTCTCGAGCGCGACACAGACGACACTCTGGCCCTCGCAACCGACGGGCCAGGTAGCCGCGGCCGCCACAGCCCAGGCGAGCAACCTGCCTCCGACAACGACAACGACGGTCCTGACGGCCAGCACTTTCACCTGGTATGGTTCCTCGACAACCGGAGTTTCCACGGCAGGATCCTCGATCGTCCCGTTCTCGCTTTCGACGTCCAGCGGCCCTCCGACGGCCTCAATCCCTTTCGCGCGCGCCTCTGGAAGCGTCACGTCCTGGGCAAACCTCTCAGCTTCGGAGACAGGCACGATCCTTACGCCGATCAATACAACGACGTCGACGTACCTGCAGACCGGATCCACTTCCGGCAATTACACGCCGGACATCATGACGGTCATGATATCAACCGTCAGCGGCTACACAACCGCGACGGCCTACACCCTGACGACCCTGACGGCCGGTTACTTCACAACTTCAGCCGCGTCCGGATCCCCGAGGAACGTCCTCACGTCCACCGGATTAACAACGGCCTCGATGCAATCGGCAACGACGACCAATTCCGCCGATGTTTGGTTTGCTGATTGGAGCAACCCCGTCCAGACCGTTAGCTCTACCACAGGGACGTCTACGACGTCGACCACTTCAACATATAATCCGATTTCCACGACGATCAATGCCAGCGGGTATCTGGCATCTACTCAGATCACGATCACGTCCACGCTTTCAACCATCAATATAATAGGCGGCGGGACTAGCGGCAATTTCACGCAAAACCAATTCGCGGCGCCGTACCTGATCCCAACCCTTGTCACGGCTCTTTCGACAACCGCTGGCCTGGCCTTCTACCAACCCGGATCCGTCGGCGTCTGGTCCGCCATTCCCTCGCAGCAGGCTTTTGTTAATCCTTCCTCGAGCAGCGTGACTTATCAAAGCGCCAGCGCCGCGGCCGCCAGCTCCGCCAGCTCGATTTCCATGCTGGCCGCGGAAAGCGGCCTGTATCGCAGCATCAGCCCGATCAGCGGTCCCATCCTGTCCACGTCAACCGGCCTTTGGGTTTTCGGATCCAGCCCGTCGACCTTCACAACAACGGGCACGATCACGCTGTCCACCAACTCAACTCAGACCGCAACCAGCTCGACCGGGAAAGTCTCGAGCAATTCGTGGACCGGGCCATCCGTCACCTACAGCAATCCCGTCACCAGCACCTTTATGGAATCGGCCGGCTTCAGCTTCGCGACGTCGGACACCCATACGGAAAGCTGGCTCGGCGCGATCACTCAGATTTCCGGATCGATCACCAAAACCAGCAATTATATTTCGACTCAGATCGGCAATGCGCCCGTCACCTGGACAAAGAACACAACCTCCGGGACCGTGTTCCAGTTTTTCCCGGGCGCCGGCGGGACATGCAAATTCCATCCGGGCCCTGTCACCCTGAATGTCTCCGGCGCGGCCGTCAGCCTGGCCGGCAGCTCAACGAGCTGGTCGACCGGCACTCCCAATTTCCTGCAGGTTGTGATCGGCGGATCTTTCACAACGAGCAGCTCGGCGACCAGCTCCCTCGCCGGCGCCGGCGCCTATTCGGTTTACACTATCCCCGGGATCGCTTCCGTCGTCACTTCGCCGGCCTATTCGATATCGACCTGCCGCGATCGCTTTGTCCATGCCCTGACGTCGGCGACCCGATTTTGGCTGACGCCGGATCCTTTCCCTCTTCCCCTGCAGGCGACCCATCCTCAGCCGGCTCGGGAGGCTTGAATCCAATCTGTATCGCCCAACCTGACAGCTTTTCACTGACATGAGCGCGCCGATCATCCTCTACCTGGACACAACGAACAAGCGCCTGATCGCCAATTTCCTTTCCGGCGTCGCTCCGTTCCAGGGCATCACGCTCGAGGCTGGCGACCTGGTTCCGGTCCAGCTTCATTTCCTGACGCAAAACCCGTCCTCCGGGACCAGCGGCCAGCTCCCGTATGCGTATGCTGATCCTGCCACTCTGACGCCGATTGGGATGGCGATCGGGGAAATCGGCCTGCAGCCGACGGCCGGCACGTTCACGGTCACTTTCAATGCGTCAACGACGTCCGCCCTGGCGTACAATATCAGCGCCTCCGCCTTATCGGTCGCCCTGAATGCGCTGGCCCCGATCATCTCCCTCGGCGGCGTCACCGTTGTCGGCAGCGCCGGCGGTCCCTGGACCGTCACCTTCACGGCGACCGGCGCGCCCGGGTATGAATTCGTCATCAATGCCAGCGAGCTTGCGCCGGTCAGCCAGGGATTGACGGCCGTTGCGATCGCCGGCGCAACCGGCGTCCAGGAGCAGGAAGTCTTGACGCTCCTGCAGAGCCCGGCCGCCCTTCAGAACACCTGGACCGCGACCTATGGCGCGATGGCCGTTACTCGGGTCCAGGCCGGCGGGTCCGGAAACAACGAGATCCAGCAAATCACCGTCCCGCAGGGAACCTATGCCGGATCCTTCCAGCTCAGCTTCGGCAGCCAGGGTTCCACCGCGATCCCGTACAATACGAGCGCTTCAAACCTGCAGACGATCCTTCAGGCGCTCAGCTCGATCGGCGCCAACAATTGCACCGTCATCCAGGTTTCTCCCGTCAGTTGGAACGTCACCTTTGTCGGCACGCTGGCCAACGCCGGCCAATCGCTGATCGTCGCGAACTCTGCCGGGCTT
>Ga0116128_1001339_pt1 | contig 10986 bp, 11 predicted proteins | sample June2015DPH_16_1_3_FD_88974 | JGI IMG/M metagenome (GOLD analysis project Ga0116128, IMG submission 88974) | Peatland microbial communities from SPRUCE experiment site at the Marcell Experimental Forest, Minnesota, USA - June2015DPH_16_150 | ecosystem: Environmental > Terrestrial > Soil >... | reverse complement strand
GCGGCGCGTTCTTCATCGTTGAGCTGAATCTCGACGATCTGTTCCAGACCCGCCGCGCCCAGCTTGCACAACACGCCCATGAAGTAGCCGTTGATGCCGTACTCGCCTTCAAGGTAGGCGGCGCAGGGAAGAATCTTCTTCTTGTCCTTGAGGATGGCCTCAGCCATCTCCACCGCCGCCGCCGAAGGCGCGTAGTAAGCGCTGCCGGTTTTGAGGTATTTAACAATCTCGCCGCCGCCGTCGCGGGTGCGCTGGATGATGGCGTCGATGCGCTCCTTGGAAAGCAGTTCGGTAATCGGGATGCTGGCTACAGTGGTGTAGCGAACAAGTGGAACCATATTGTCGCCGTGGCCGCCAAGAACCAGGCAACTCATGTTTTCCACGCTCACCTTCAACTCCTGGGCGATGAAGCTCTTGAAGCGGCCTGAATCCAGAATCCCGGCCATGCCGAGGACGCGTTCGCGGTTGAAGCCCGACAGACGATAGGCGGCCTGTACCATCGCGTCCAGCGGGTTGGAGACGACGATAAGAATCGACTCGGGCGAATATTTGACCACATTCTTGACCACTTCGGTCATGATCTTGAAGTTGGTTTGCAGCAGGTCGTCGCGGCTCATGCCGGGCTTGCGGGGAATGCCCGCCGTGATAATCACAACATCGCTGTTGGCCGTTTCGGCGTAATCGTTGGAACCGGTGATGTGGACGTCGGATCGTTCGATGGGAAGAGCTTGAAGCAGATCGAGCGCCTTGCCCTGCGGCACGCCCTCCACCACGTCGATCATCACCACATCGGCCAATTCCTTGGCCATGAGCCAGTGAGCTGCGGTTGAGCCGACATTGCCGGCGCCAATAATACTTACCTTCTTGCGCATTTCATCCCTCCTTGGGGAATGGTTAAAGCAGGGAACAGGGAATAGGGAACAGAAAACTCTCTCTCACTTCTGCAATTTGTTCATTATAGCGACCAGCATCCGGCTAACCTCGCCGGAAAGACTATCTGCCAATTGTCTTGATTCTTCCGAACCAAAGCCCAAAGCCTCAGAAATCACAAGCTGTGTTTGTAATTCGCAGTTTGAACCCCGCGCATGGCCAAGAAATTGAAGATATTCTCCCGTTGTCGATCTGCCATATCCTTCGGCAATATTGCTGGCGACAGAGACGGCTGCACGACGCAGCTGATTAGTTAGGCCGAATCGTTCTGATGCCGGAAAAGAAGAGGTGTGTTTGTAAATCGCTACGGTCATTTGAACAGCCCGCTGCCACACCACAAGATCCTTGAATGACTCGCCCATATCCAGTCCCCGCTTCCTGTTCCCTGTTCCCTATTCCCTGTTCCCTGTATTTACATGTTGCCGATGATGCGGGTGGCAAATTCGCTGGTGCCCACCTTGGTGGCGCCAGCGGTCTGACGTTCAAAATCGTAGGTCACAAACTTCTGTTGAATGGTCTTCTCCATCGAAGTCTCGATGAGTTTGGCCGCTTCCTTCCATCCGATGAGCTCCAGCAGCATCACGCCCGACAGAATCACCGAGCCGGGATTGATAACATCCTTATCGGCATACTTGGGCGCGGTTCCATGGGTGGCCTCAAAAACCGCATAGCCGTCGCCGATGTTGGCGCCGGGCGCGATGCCCAGCCCGCCCACCTGCGCCGCTGCCGCATCGGAGATGTAGTCGCCATTGAGGTTGGTGGTAGCTAATACGCTGTAGTCCTCCGGGCGCAGAATAATCTGCTGGAAGATGGAGTCGGCGATGCGGTCGTTGATGAGCAGCTTCGACTTCCACGCGCCGTTGCCGTGCGACTGGCCGAGGGAGTTGAGGATGTTCTTGACTTCGGCGCAGATGGCGTTTTGGTATTCCGGCGAAGCCATATCAAGGCCCGGCTCGATGAGCGCCGCGTTCTGCTCGATGGTCAATCCTGGGTTGGCGTCCTTGTTGCCCAGAATCCAGCTCTCGCGCTCGGTTACGGTCTGCGAGCGGAACTCCTGCTGGGCAACTTTATAGCCCCACTCGCGAAAGGCGCCCTCGGTGAACTTCTGGATGTTGCCTTTGTGCACCAGCGTGACGGTCTTGCGGCCGGATTCCAGGGCAAATTTGATGGCGGCGCGAACCAGGCGCTTGGAGCCGAAGATGGAGATGGGCTTGATGCCCACGCCGGAGTCGGCGCGCATTTTTTTCTTGGTTTTGGACAAAAGATCGTCATTCAGAAAAGAGATCAGCCGGGCAGCGTCTGCCGAGCCCTCTTTGAACTCGATGCCCGCGTAGACGTCCTCGGTGTTTTCGCGGTAGATGACAATGTCCAGCTTCTCGGGGTGCTTTACCGGGCTGGGCACGCCCTGGTAGTACTTCACCGGCCTGACGCAGGCGTAGAGGTCGAGCGTCTGGCGCAGGGCCACGTTGAGTGAACGAATGCCGCCGCCCACCGGAGTAGTGAGAGGCCCCTTGATGGAAACTCTCAGGTCGCGCGCGGCGGCCACCGAGTCGTCGGGCAGCCAGTTGCCGAAGCGCCGAAAGGCCTTTTCTCCGGCAAAGATCTCAAACCAGCGAATGGCCCGCCGGCCTCCGTAGGCTTTTTCTACTGCGGCGTCGAAAACCCTCTGCGAGGCCTTCCAGATGTCGCGCCCCGTGCCGTCGCCCTCTATGTAGGGAAGGATAGGATGGTCGGGCACGTCGAACTGCCCGTTTTGATAGCCGATCGGCTGGCCGTTCTTGGGCAGCTCCAGCCCGTTATAGGTGGCTTGCATGGTTAAGGAAGACCTTTCTTTCACTATGTTAGAGGAGGAGGCTGGCCTGCAGGATTCAGGGATTGCGATGTGAGACGAGGAGAGATGGATCCAATGCGGAACTTCATTGAGACTGTCGAGTCGAAAGCCCATTCGGTTCAGTTTATTGCTGCTTATAAGTCGAAATGAGCCTGAGGAGCAAATAGGCGCAAAGCCGCGATAAACTTGGAGTTTTCTTTGGGGCTTGCCACAATAAAACTGTAATCCTCTGCTTGGTGTCGGTACATGATTTGTACAGAGTCTGTAGTCCCAAATCTGCTGATGCTATTCACATCTGGCCATGAGATTTCCTTCTTCTTCCAAAATTTGCGCTGGCGTAGACTGACCGTATCCAGTTGCCAGTAGATGAAGAGTTGAATGAGAACGTGAAGCAGAGCAACTAGTATCAAAAATGACCCGAGGCTCGCATTCAAAAAAGAAGAGGAACGAATGCCTAAAATCAATACACATAAGCCGACGCACACATACACGCAGATTAACCATGTTGGCAATCCGGTTTTTGTGCGAAATCTCATGCGGAAAGAATAGCTCCATCAGTCAAACAGGTAAAGGGAATTATGATGCAGATTCAACAGTTTATTCCTATTGACATCATGATGCCTTCCAGACTAGCATCATGATGTGCGGACCACACTTACCATTGACGACGACATTGCCGTGCTCGTGGAGCAGGAGCAGCGGCGCTCCGGCGACTCCTTCAAGGGAACGGTGAACCGGTTGCTGCGCCGTGGACTGACCGCTGCCCACAAGCCGAATACGAGCGAACCCTTCGATGTGAAACCCATGCCAATGGGCCTGAGGCCGGGACTTAGCTACGATTGCACCGCGGAGCTTCTTGAGGAAGCAGAAGGGCCGTACCACCGGTGATTGTTCTGGATGTGAATCTTCTGCTCTACGCGTATGATGACACGTCGGCCCATAATTCTGCCGCGCGCGCGTGGCTGAAAAAGGCCTTTTCGGGGCCGGAGTTGATCGGGCTGCCCTGGCAAACGATCTGGGCGTTTCTGCGGCTCTCCACGAACAGTCGTATCTTTACAAACAGCATATCAATGGAGATGGCGATCAGCATTGTGCAACAGTGGATGGAGCAGAAACAGGTTCGCCTGCTTGTGCCGGGAGAGCGTCATTGGTCCATCTTCCAGCGGATGCTGGTAGAGGGACAGGTTCGCGGTCCCCTTGCCACCGATGCAGAACTGGCCGCTCTCACCATTGAATACGGCGGAGTGCTGCACACCACGGATCGCGATTTCGCCCGCTTTCAGGGGCTGCGGTGGGTCAACCCGCTGCAGGAATCCTGAAATCCGCCCCTCAAATTGCAGCGGCTCGAAATGGTCCTGGCTGGGGCAGCCTCCGGTGGGCGGGTTAATCCGCACCGACGTGTGACAAAATGCCCAAAATCCTGCTTGACGACCGTCAAAATGCGTTAAACTCATGCGGGAACCTATCCTAAGAGTCACCATCTTCAAACCCACGGAGGACACATAGAAATTGGGAAAAAGCATGGTCCCGAGTAAGATGTTTTTCACCAAGGGCGTAGGCAAACACAAGGAGCGTTTGAGCTCCTTTGAGTTAGCCCTTCGGGATGCGGGCATCGCCTCGCATAATCTAGTGCGCGTTTCCTCCATTTTTCCGCCTTACTGCAAGGTGATTCCGCGTAAGGAAGGCCTCAAATACCTGAGTCCCGGCGAAGTGGTTTTTGCGGTGATTGCGGAGAACTCGACGCGCGAACCGCACCGGCTGCTGGCTTCCAGCATCGGCGTGGCCATTCCGGCGGATCGCAACGCCTACGGCTACCTGAGCGAGCATCACAGCTTTGGTGAGACCGAGGAGCAGGCCGGCGAGTACGCAGAGGAGCTGGCGGCGGAGATGCTGGCCACCACCCTGGACGTGGACTTCGATCCGGACAAGAGCTGGGACGAGAAGAAGGAGATTTACCGCATCTCCAACAAGATTGTCCGCACCAGCAACGTGACGCAATCGGCCGTGGGCGACAAACGGGAAAAGTGGACCACCACGATTGCCGCAGCCATCCTGATTCTGGAAGAGTAGGGCTTGCATCTGGCGGAGCTTTGAGGCCAATCTCGCAGGGCGGGGTTGGCCTTGCTGCATGGCTGCGGAGGAATATTCAGCGATCCATGGCAAAGACGCGCAAATAAATGGAGACAGATCATGTATCAAAAATCCTCATTTCCTATGAACTTTTTAGGGCTCAAACCGCCTCTATCAGATTTTGCGAATGCAAGAGTTCTGGTATGGCCGGTTCCCTTTGAGAAAACGGTAAGTTACGGCTCTGGAGCCGGTGAGGGTCCGGCAGCCATTATCGAAGCTTCACGATATATCGAACACTATGATGAAGATTTTGGAGGGGAGACAGCGCAGATTGGAATTCATACGCTGCCAGCTATTAACACGGATTATGAACCGGACGAGATGATGCCGCTTCTCGAACAACGTGCGGCGGAACTGATAGCGACAAATAAGTTCTTTTGCATGCTGGGAGGCGAACACTCCATTTCAGCACCTGTGGTAAGAGCGATGTTCAAGAAATATCCGAGATTGTCAGTGATGCAGATTGACGCTCATGCCGATTTGCGCGACTCCTACGAAGGAACCCCATTCAGTCATGCATCAACCATGCGCCGTATCGTGGAAGTATGCCCGGCGGTTCAGGTCGGCATCAGGTCTATCTCAAAGGAGGAGGCGCTCGCAGTTCCGACTCTCCATACGAAGATCTTTTATGCTAAGGACATAACCGGCCGCTCAGAGTGGGTGGAGCATGCTGTTAACTCACTTACAGAGGACGTATATTTGACGATAGATATCGACGGTCTTGATCCGAGTCTTGTTCCGTTCACTGGGACTCCAGAGCCCGGTGGTCTGCAGTGGTATGAGGTTTTGAATTTGATTCGCCATCTCGCCCGTTCGCGAAACATTGTTGGAATGGATCTGGTCGAATTGTGCAGACCCAAGGGAAACAATGCCGCAAGTGTTCTTGCCGCGAAGCTGATTTACAAGACGCTGGGGAGCGTTTTCGAGCGAGAGATACCCAGCATTCACAAAGAATCGAAAGTATGATAGACGATCGCATAGCCATGCAAGCCGCGCTCGCCGAAGCCCGCCTTTCCGCGGAGGCCGGCGAGGTGCCGATTGGCGCTGTTGTGGTCAGCGATGGAGCTATCATCGCGCGCGGGCAGAATCGTGTGTTGCGCGATCTGGACCCCACGGCCCACGCCGAAATCGTCGCCCTGCGCGCGGCGGCTGCGGCGCTCACGAACTATCGTCTGACAGGCTGCATTCTTTATGTGACGCTGGAGCCCTGCGCCATGTGCGCCGGGGCCATGATTCATGCCCGGCTCGACCGCCTGGTTTTTGCCGCCGCCGACCCCAAGGCGGGCGCAGCTGGTTCGGTGCTCTCCGTGCTCAACCATCCGCAGCTTAACCATCAGATGCAAGTGGAGCAGGGAATTCTGGCCGAAGAGGCGTCTGAGTTGCTGCGAAATTTCTTCCGCGAGCGGCGATAGGGGTAAACTACCCGCATGAAAGTGATCATGTACGGGGTTACGTGGTGCGGGGATTGCCGTGCGGCCCGGCGGTTTCTCGACTCCCACGGCATCGAGTACACCGAGATTGACATCGACCGCGACCGCGAGGCCTCGGCCGAGTTGGTGCGCCGCGTAGGCAAGCGCGCCATTCCGCAACTGGTGATCGACGGAGAATGGTTCCAGCCCTATAAACCGGGCCAAGGACTGCTGATTGAAGAGTTGCACCAGCGCCTGGGAATTCCTCGCGTCTGAAAGTTATCTCCTTGTATAATCAAGGGTTGGGGCAGGGCCGACAAATGCGGCTCTGGCAAGGAGTCTCCCTTGATTGACCGCTATACCCGCCCGGCGATGGGCCGAATCTGGAGCGATGAGAACAAGTATCGCTGCTGGCTCGAAGTGGAGTCGGCGGCAAGCGCCGTGCTGGCCGAGGACGGCATCATTCCCGCATCCGCAGCCGTTGCCATCTCCACCAAGGCAGGCTTCAATGTTGCCCGCATTCAGGAGATTGAGGCGGAGGTAAAGCACGATGTCATCGCCTTTACCACGGCGGTGGCAGAAGACCTCAAAAACCAAGGCCTGGACGGCCAGTCCCGCTGGCTGCACTTCGGGCTGACCTCGAACGACGTAGTGGACTCGGCGCAGGCGCTGCAAGTGAAAGAAGCTTCGGTGCTGATCCGCGCCGGCCTGGTGGAGCTGCTGGAGGTGCTCAAGCGAAGGGCCATCGAGTTCAAGCACACGCCGACGATTGGGCGCACCCACGGCATTCACGCCGAGCCGACGACCTTCGGCCTCAAGCTGCTCAACTGGTACGCCGAGATGGAGCGTAACATGGTTCGCTTCAACGCGGCGGCCGAGGATATGCGCGTCGGCAAGTTCTCCGGCGCGGTGGGGACATTTGGACATTTAAAACCGGAGCACGAAGAGAAGATCTGCGCGCGACTGGGACTCAAGCCGGCGCTGGTATCCACGCAGGTCATTCAACGCGACCGCCACGCGGCCTACATTGCAACGCTGGCCATCATAGCCAGCTCTCTAGACAAGATCGCTGTCGAGGTGCGCCACCTGCAACGCACCGAGGTGCGCGAGGCGCAGGAGTACTTCAGCGAGAAGCAAAAAGGTTCCTCGGCGATGCCGCACAAGAAAAATCCGATTACCAGCGAGCAAATCAGCGGCCTGGCGCGCGTGCTTCGCGGCAATGCACAGGCGGCCTTTGAAAACATTCCGCTTTGGCATGAGCGGGACATCTCGCACTCTTCGGTCGAGCGCGTCATCTTCCCCGATTCGACGATTCTGGTGGATTATCTGCTGGCCAGGACGACCGACCTGATTGATCGTCTGTTGGTCTATCCCGAGCGCATGAAGAAGAACCTGGAAAGCACCGGCGGGCTGATCTTCTCGGGGCAACTGCTGCTGGATCTGGCCGAGGCCGGAATGTTGCGCGAGGACGCTTACCAGTTGGTCCAGGCTCATGCCATGCGCGCGTGGAAAGAGGATTTGGTCTTCCGCGATGAGGTTGCGCGGGATGCGACGATCAGCAAGCTGCTCAGCCCAGAAAAGCTGGCAAAGACCTTCGATTATACGCGGCAGTTGGGCAATGTGGACGCGATCTTCAAGAGGGTGCTAGGGGAATGAACATTATTCGCGACTAACAGGGTTGCACATTCCGCTTGATGGAGGGCAAGTCATGAGTCGAACAGCTCGAATTATATGCGTTTTGATCTGTGTGTTTGTAGCAGTTGAATTTGCGCGGGGGCAAACGAGAAACAAACCTCTCCCAGCAGAGCAATCTGAATTTGAACCCAATGATGATGATTATGGCTTCAAAGGAGCACAGCGTCCATCGGATGCTGTGCTCGATGCACTTTTGAAGACTCCCGAAGCAGACGAGATGAGGGAACAATTAGAAAAACTTGATCGCGAGGATTTGCGCAGTTTGTTCGGTGTGGTCAAAGTTCATCTCAGAGATTTAAATGAGACAGACGAAGTGGTGATCGGTAAGGATCCAATGAGCGGAGCCGATAATGATTGGTTCTGGATCGTCCGCGATATGGGTGATCATGCTCAGGTTCTCCTCTTTGCAAGCGGAAACGGAATCGATCTCCTGAAAACCAGGACGAATGGCTATAAGGATATCGAGAGTTACTGGGGGTCCGCAGCCGGGGATGCTATCTACCATCTTTACCGGTACGATGGGATGGTTTACAAGCTTGCATGGGAGCACAAACGCAAATTTGACGTACGCTAAGAGTGGTCATGAATCTAATTGTCGCACTCACCGGCGCATCGGGCGCGGTCTTTGGCCGCGAGTTGCTGCGCGCGCTGGAGGCGGATGAGCGCGTGGCACGCGTCCACTTTGTAGCTTCGGAGAACTCGCTGCGCGTGCTAGCCGAGGAACTGGGCGTGAGCGGCCGTAATGACCTGCTGGAAAAGCTCCTCGGCGCGCCGCCCACCAAGACCATCCAGCACTCCGACGCCGACATTGGTGCGGCCATCGCCAGCGGCAGTCATCCATCGAACGGAATGATCATCCTGCCCTGCTCGATGGGTACTCTGGCGGCCATTGCCAACGGCCTGGCCAATTCGCTGATTGCCCGAGCCGCCGACGTCACCCTCAAGGAGCGCCGCCCGCTGCTGCTCTGCGTGAGGGAGACGCCTTTCAACCGCATTCATCTCAGAAACATGACGCTGGCCGCAGAAGCCGGCGCGGTCATCTTCCCCTGCATTGCGGCGTTCTACAACCACCCCGTCGACTCCACCGAGATGGCTCGCCAGTTCGTATGTCGCGTGCTGGCCCACATCGGCTTGCCTCAACCGGGAGCCTATGTATGGAAGGCGGAGGAATAGGGAAGAGGGAAAAGGGAATAGAGCCTGTCTATAGAGTCGTTCGGGAAAGCTGCTTATTGCCAGTTACTTCGAGGGTCGTTTCTACGCCATCTTCAGGCTGTTGTAAAGAGGCTTGTTCTGTCGCAAACCTGTGTGTTGCGAATAGTTTGCGTTGGGCACGTTCCACTCGATAGGTGCGGAAGGCTTCACGAAAAAGCTCGCTGATGGTGCGGCTCTCCTCGTTGGCAACGGCAACCACCTGTTTAGCCAACTCCTCAGGAAAGCTGATGGTAAAAACGTGGGAAGCGCGGGTACGTGGGGCGTTCATTTCATGATTATTACATATTAATACAATGTCATACAAGCGCCGAGAACAGCTTTTTGACTACACTCATCTACCCGGTCAGGGATTTTTCACGACCCGGCCTTGACAAGGGAATTCTTAACTTCCCTTACAACTTTGCTTGTCACGGAGGGCAGGGCTTTCTATAATCCATCAAAGACCGCATAGGAAACCGAGGAGGCATGGTTTGCCCATCCACCCGGTGCATGACCGTCCAAAAGAGCGGTTTTGCATTCCGCGAGCGATTGTTTGAGTATTGATCTGTATTTTGGCAATTCCCAGGAGCCCTGAATGAAGAAATTAATTTTCGCATCTGTGATGGCATCGGCGTGCCTGAGTCTCTTTTTCACGCCCGTGCTGCGTGCCCAGGATTCGACCATCACCATTAAGGATCCGGCAGAGTACAACACCTACCAGGGATGTACCACGCAAAGCGATCCCAAGGCCAAGGCCGCTTGCATGGAGAGCTTTTTGCAGGCATATCCGCAGAGCGTCGTCAAGGGAGCAGTTCTCGATGATCTGATCACTATTTACGGGAACCTGAATGACCCTGACAAGCAACTCGACGCAGCTCGCCGCCTGCTTCAGGTGGATCCCAACAACATGAAGGCCATCTTTATCTCGGTCTACCTGAAGAAAACCCAGTGCGCCAAAACCAACGATTCGCAGACCTGCGACGATGCCGCGGCGCTTGCGCGCAAGGGTCTTCTGGCGCCCAAGCCGGCCGCCATGTCCGACGCCGACTGGAAGAAGTTGACTGCTGGTACCTACCCGGCTTTTCACTCGGCTATCGCATTCGACGACGCGGTTTCCAAGAAGGATTTCAAAGCCGCAATCGCCGAATACACGGCTGAATTGATGCTGTATACGGATGTTCAGACCCAGCAGGGGCCCGCATTGCAGGACACGCTTTTTCTTGCCAAGGCGTATTCCCAGCCCGGCTCCAAGGATCTGGTTAAGGCGATCTGGTTTTACGCTCGCGTGTGGAACTTCGTTCCGCCCGCAGCCAAACCCAACATTGAAAAGTTGCTGGAATACTACTACAAGCAGTACCACGGCAACCTGGATGGCCTTGACGACACCAAGAGCAAAGCCGCACTCACAACCTTCCCGGGCGACTTCATCATCAAGCCGGCTCCAACACCAGCCGAGCTTGCTCATCAAGCGGTGGTGGATACTCCCAACCTGAGCGCCATGAACCTGGGCGACGCGGAGTACGTGCTGGTTAACGGAAACAAGGAAGATGTTGATAAAGTGTGGGCCGCGCTGAGAGATCGGGCCACGCCGGTTCCGGGCATTGTCATGGAAGCCAATGCCTCGGCGATGAAGGTTATCGTAACCCAGGGCGTCAAGCCGACCGACTATATCATCAATCTGCAGACCCCGGTAACTTGCAAGGCATTCCCGGCGGCCAGTGCCGTACTGAAGGAGGAGGAGGATTACATCCTTAACTCCGGCATCAAGTCGGACACTGATAAACTGAGTGGGCCCTTCAG
>Ga0116128_1001305_pt1 | contig 11142 bp, 9 predicted proteins | sample June2015DPH_16_1_3_FD_88974 | JGI IMG/M metagenome (GOLD analysis project Ga0116128, IMG submission 88974) | Peatland microbial communities from SPRUCE experiment site at the Marcell Experimental Forest, Minnesota, USA - June2015DPH_16_150 | ecosystem: Environmental > Terrestrial > Soil >... | reverse complement strand
CTCACCGGTCGAAAGGAACTTCCCGACACGCTGCCACACGCCCTTCGCCAGTTCCTCGACGGTCAGCGGTACTGGCTCGGAAGGTGCCCCACTGGGCATGCTTTCGCTGTGGCGGCACAGCGTCTCGTCATAGCGGGCGACGAGGCGGTCGGCAGTGCTGCGTGGGATGCCTTGTTGCCTTAGCCAGCCCCGCCACTGGCTTGCACGCCCCCGGTCGGGACGGCAGAGCAGGGACTTCATCTCATGCAGGCGCTCCGCCAGCCTCGCACGGATTTGGCGGAGTTCTTTGGCGGTGGTCTTGCGGTCGGTGCTGAGGCGGACATGGTCCGACCACAGCGTGGTGATTTCCTGCGTCAACTGGTTTTCAATTGCGCTGTCATCAGGCTGAGTCGTGCCGGGCTGGGCCTCGGCCTGCGGTTCTTGGGCGACGTTATTCTCGACTGTTTCAACCATTGCGTCTTCCATTTGCGTGTAGACCTCTCACTCAGATTTGGGAGCTAAAATCGGGGCATCGGATTTGGCCCCTACATGTGAGGCAGATAGTTGTTTTTTTGTGGTTAACCGTGATTGGAGGTTATTCCCGCATCAAAGCGGCGGCTACAGGAGCGCGGCGATTCAGCGGAGGTGGCGGACGCGCTGGCGGACACGGGCAACGACTTCGCGTATGTGGCATATGCCTACGGGCTGCGGGAGGAAAGGGTGCGGCATATCCTGGGGAAGTCGGGGACGTCCCGCAGGACGGGGCCGACCGAATGCCGGACGCCGCCCCCGCTGGGGAAGGAAGATGCCCAGGGATGGCCCCTGCGGCTGCCGAGGAAGGCTGCATGCCCGGCATCCAGGATGAGGCCCCAGTACTCCGGCAAAAGGGAGCCGTGGGAGCATGTCCTGCCCCTCCTGCGGTAAAATCCACGCACAAAAAAGTTACACAGATTTTACATGAGATGGGTTTTCCCGATGCTATCGGGAAAACCCTCCGGCAGTGATTGCACGTCCGGCGACTATCGAAAGTATTCTATGTAGGAAAGGAAAACCAAAGAAAGGATATGCAGTTATGGAACAAGCAATCGAGAAGGGGATACCGCAGCCCGCCGAGCGCAGCGCCAGCGTAAGGTACGGGGTCCTGGACAGGATGGAGGTCGGGGACTCGACCCTTTTCCCCGCAGGGACCAACATCGCCAGCCTGGCAAGGTGCATGGCATACCGGAAGATGAGGTACGGGAAAAGGTTCGTCCACCGGGCGGTCGAGGGCGGGCAGCGCAGGGTATGGAGGGCGGCATAATGGCTAATCGGGAATTCCCCCTGGAGGTCAGGATACCCGTCTACTATTTCGACATGCTGGCGGACGGGGAGATAACGGGCAGCATGCTGCTCACCATGGCGTGGCTGTACAGGTGGTCCGACTGGGACTGGGGAAAGGCTAAGAAGGTATCGGCCCAGGGATTGACCACCGTTACCAACGACGCTTACCACAGGAACACTTACCAGGACGCCCTGGTCAGGTGGGAACAGATGGGGCACATCACCCGGCACCTTACCTTGGGGTCGCACAAACACTATCCGGTCACAATCCACAACTACAGGAAAAGGTATATGGTCCGTGATAAGGAAACAGGGGAGTCCGTGTGGAAGACATGCATGATAAACAGATGGAAAACCGTGACTTATGAGGAATTCCTAAACGGAGTCCGTGCGGAAGCCTTGGATGAAGCACCTGCTGAAGCCTTGGATGAAGCCTTGGCGGAAGCACCTACTGAAGGTGTGGAGAGAACCTGCATATACAAGCAGGATAACCAGCAAGAGGTCCAGCAGGTAAACTTGCACGACAACGTGCAGGAGGGAGGAGGGTCTTCGGCCCCGCCCCCCATCGCCGCCGCAGGCGAAACCATAAAACAGAAACCCCTGTGGGAAGCTTGGGACGAGGATGTGGACGGCATCCCTGCTCCGCAGATACGCCTTGCCCTGCTGTACCACCTCAGCCTGCACCCCAAGTACAATCCCAAGCCGTACTGGAGGAAGCAGAGGCTTTCCCTGTCCAGGATAAGGCTGAAGGCCCGGGAACTGGTGGACGACATGGAATACGGCTGGCAGCCGCCTGAATGGCAACCTCCCGGCGAGAAACCGTCCGTCCCGGACGATGATGCCGCCGCAGCGGCGGGCATATCCGCCCTGGAGGACGAGGAGGACTTCGGCAAGGCTCCCGTCCAGAAAAAAGGTACCATCGAGGACATCCAGGCATGACCCCTGCCATCCCCTCCCCCCCAACGCCGCCCGCCCGCCCTGTGGCTCCGCCACGACCGTCGACCGATCGCATCATCGAAGACATTGACGACCTGCCGGACTCGTCACTTGTGCCCGTGACCCCGCCTACCCCTGCGGGCTGACGGGACATCAGGAAGGTGCGGGACTTCTGGTGGGAGCGTGAGACCCTTGCGGACGGGTCCGTCCGCTGGTGGTGGCTGACCCACGACGCCAGTCACAGGCGGCTGAACGAAGCCGAACCTAAGCATATCGCCGACTTCGGGCTGGAAAAGTCCTGGAAGGCTGCCGCCGTATGACGGCGTTTTGCCGGATCGTGCCCGCAGAGCCAGCCCGTTGACATCCCGAGCAGCCTTGCCTTGGAACACTCCGTTCCTGGAAGACCCCCTGGAAGATACGGACCATTGGATTTGATTTTTTGGAGGACCAGCGTCTGGCTGGAGGACTAACGGAGCCGACCGGATCCTCAACCGAGAACCGACAGACCAGGAACCTGCTGACCTCCTGATCCCCTATCCAAACCCCTTCCGTGAAGTGTGTGGGTTTCGGGTATTAGGGGAAAGGAGGACTTACAGAAGTGGAAAAAGTCCTGCGAACCGAACCACCGATTCGACTAAGCATCTGGCCATCGGTCCAAGGAGGGAAGCACATGAGCGACCTCGAAATCATCGAGCAGTGGGGCAAGACCAACGGCGGCACGGCCAAGGACATACGGACGCAGTGCCCGGAGCTGAAGGCGGGAACACTGAGGAAAATCTCGGAATTGTGCGAGAAGCTTGTCGCCGAGGACCGCCTCGCTGCGAAGAGAGTCCCAGTCCGGGAGAGCCGGTATGTGGGGCGTTCATTGGAGAAGTCGGTCCGGTATATGTAGATTGGCTCTTGGCGGATGCAGAAGCAACTTAGCCGGACCCGGCGTCCGCAAGAAACCGCCCCGGAAGAGTCGCGGCATGAATCCCGCTCGATCCCTCCGACGGCAACCATGTTCCATGGCTACAACACACATGGCCGCCTCTACTGCGTTCCGGCTGCCGGTTCACCTGCTCACCGCAGAGCCCGGAAGGCTTTCTCGCACCGCCTGCTCATCCGCTCGACATTGGCCTCGTACAGGTCAATCCCGACGAACCTTCTCCCCAGCAACACTGCGACCTCCCCGGTTGTCCCCGTCCCTGCGAACATGTCTAGGACTATTCCGGGGCCCATGACCGGCTTGTCCTCATGCGTCCAGCCTACGGTCTTGGGATATCTCGGAACGTACTGCCGGGCGCTGTCGTTGCGCCCCGATTTCTCCCGGAGGGCTGCCAGCCTCTCACTTTCCTCATCAGCGGCAGTGATCTCGTGCATATGACGCTCTTGCCAGCGGGAGAATTGCCCATAGACCGTTATGAACTTTCCCTGTCCCTCAGAGTAAATTGTCTGCTCGACAATGCGCTGCCTCGGCTTTACCTCTCCCGCATCATTGACCAGCCATTCCGGACAAGTCATGGCGACCGGTCGTTCGATAAGCTCCTGTGGGAAAGCTGCGTGATGGTTTTCCCCTTTGCGTGGGTTGTTCATGTACCAGACGTTGGAGATGCTTCTCCCTTCGAGCGACGTGGCGCATCTCATCCTGGTGCTGTAGGGATGCTGCTCGATTGGAGTCATCGTACCCTCGTGAAAGAACTGCTCAGAGTCACGGGGGATGCGGACCGCAGACACGTCCGACCATGCTTTCTCAGGGTTGACGACAAAGCGATAGAGGGCCTCCCACCCGTTTCCGTTGAGGCGGTCCTTTGCGGGTTCAATCATGCAGTGGCCGATCGCCTTGCCGTCCACGAGGGCCACCTCCTTCGCCCACACGACCTTGTCCATGAGGAAGAACCCAGCACGCCGCATGGCGATGGCGAAGCATTCAGGCACTTCCAAAAGCTCCTTCTTTGCGCCACGCTTGTCGCCGATGTTCACCCAAACGCTCGCCCACGGTCGCAGCGGGATTTCCCTGAAAACGTTGACCAGGCTGGCCACGTAGGAATCGACCTTGACCAAGCCCTTTCCGCTCCCGGTCCCCCTCCCGATTTCCCTCGGGTCGTCCCCATATACGCGCTGGTTGAAATAGGGTGGTGAAGTGCAAACACAGTCGAACTGGATTCCTCCAGCCTTGAGCTGGCGGATTGTATCCATGGCGTCTCCGCAGTAGACCTGGTAGGGCTTCGAGCCGAAATCGGGAACCAGTGTGGCATTTGTCATGCCCTCCTAATACTGTCCCAGCCAGAAAACCCTCTTGATGGCTCTCCGGCTCGGGTCGTCGCCCTCGTGGCGAGCCTCCGCTCCTGCTACTACCGCTGGGACCACCTCCTGCGGACCTACAACAAGTCGCAGGAAGCGGTCCGGCAGGAGCGCGAGCTGGCCGCAAAGCGCGGGGATCACGAGGAGGAGCCCGTGGGCGGCGGAAGCCAGGAAGGCGAGGTCTTCTCCGGTATGGAAGACCAGGAGTAGGACAGCGGGATGGCGCCGGCAGCCGAGGGGAAGCCGCCCTACGGCCCGTGCCCATGGGGCTGCGGCAAGCTGATTGATGCGTCCGTGCGGGTCTCTTTCGACAAGCACAAGGACGCCTGCCCCGAGCTCCAGCGGAACCTGGAGGAGAACGGCGAGCTCGAGCGCCAAAGCGAGGAGCAAGGTCAGGGAGTGCGCCCGTTCGAGATCGATGAGGCGGAGCGAAAGGTCATTCCCGCCTCCGGGGCTATGCTGCATCAGCCTCCCGCAAGCTCGCCTGTGGACCCTGGGGAGCCAGCCGCCATCTCATGCCCGTGGGGCTGCGGAGATCGTTAGGTAACCGCGAGAACAATCCTGCGATTCATTAGGAAGCCAAAGACCGGATCCGCCCCCGGCGAGATTTTCCATCTGGTCGAAAACTGGTTGCCGATGGCGGCAAGGGTCGGACTCACAAGCAGGCACCGCCGATGTTCAGCCTGACTTCGGCTGGTCCTAGTGTTGAAACCTCCTGACCGAGGTCGTTCCTCCTGATGACCAGTTGCTCCAGCCTAACTCCGTGGTCAATGCCGCCAGTGCCCAGACCGGTTTATTTTGGCGATTCTCCCAGTTCCTGTTGAGCCTCAGCCTCAGCTATTCTCTTCTTCGCAAGGTCAAAGTATTTCTCGTTAATCTCGAAGCCGATGAAATTGCGATGTGTGTTCACGCAGGCAACGCCAGTGGTCCCGCTGCCCATGAATGGGTCCAGCACGGTATGCCCCTCAATGCTAAACACCCGGAGCAACCGCTCCATCAAGCCGCCAGGCTTAACGGTGAGATGGTCAACCTTTTTCCTGGAGTTGGGCTTGGCATACCTGAAGATGGTTGTTTGCTGCCCCTCAGCAAAATCTGGCCATATCAGCCCCGTGCGCCACTTCTTCCAATTCTCCACGAAGGTTCCCTCTTTCGGCTTTTGGGCCACTAGGATTGACTCGAATATGGGTCGCAACTGCGGAGTCTTTCCGCCGACCATGGACGCAATCAGGGCGTCCTTTTCTTCTCTGGTGAGGTCCATTTTTTCCACGAAATGATTCATGGTAAAAGCCTTGCCCTGCCCGCCCCCATGCTCCCACATGAGCAGGTCCCGAACCTCGAAGCCAGCGTTTTCGACCGCTGTAGCCATGCGGTGATAGAGCCGGGGCTGCATGCAAGCCAAGAGGAAGCCTCCAGCCACCAGCACCCTCAGCAACTCGGTGGCAACCTCGTAAATAAACGCCTCCAGCCTTCGGCCTTGCCGAGGGTCGAACTTCATGCCCACGGGTAGCCCGCCAATGGCTCCCGCTTTCTCGACCTTCTGTTTGAGTTTTTCAGGGGACCATGCGTCATCCATCCCGTCGATGAAATATGGGGGGTCGGTGAGCACCAGATTGACGCTGGCATCGGCTAAATTTTTCAGTCCCTCCAAGCCCAAGCAATCAGCATGATACAAACGACAAGTGCCTAAGGGTTTTGCTTTCTTCCCTTCCTCTTCATCGGAAACTGTCCCCGCCGCCACTTCGCTCTGCTGCGCTTTCACAGTTGCTTCTTCTAACGCCATTGTTCTTGTCCATTACCGCTGGGCGGCACCTTGCAGCCGCCGCTTTCTGGGCTTTGGTCACTACTAGCCCAGGTGCGATAAGGAGGAATACTCAAAACGGAGAGGACTCTTCGTTTTTCCCTGACTCTTTGGGGTGACTTAAGAGATAGGGGACATCCCTTGCAAGATGGGCGAGAGAAGGGAACGGGTTGGCGGGCCAGTATGCCTTGCGATGGTCTTGTTGGGTGCGGCGCTGGACAGGGTCACCCAAATCGTCGAAAACGAAAAGCCCAACCACGCTTGGCTGGGCAGTTTGCTTTGCGAGGGACCATGGCCGGAGGAATCGGGACTGGAGGAATCGGGACCCCAAGGAAGCATGGCCTGGGTCCTGGACGGAGGGGGGAAGGAATCCCGCTAACGCGTGCCCCGAGCAGGTGACCGCCATGAGATTCTGCGGCTGGTGGGAAGGTCGAAGGCCCGGGTCCGTTCCAGCGAGATTTTCCCGATTGGCTAGACGCCCTTTGCCGCTGGGCGGCAAGTTGCCGGCGCCCCTTGCGGCACAGCTCTAATACGCCGCCGATTGTGCGGCTGATCGAGGGTCGGTCACCGGAGGCACGATCCCGGCAACGCGCGGCGCGTTCAACCTCTCGCAGAACTCCTCGGCCTCGGCTTTGGTATTGAAGACCTCTTCGGGGAGACTGTCTCCCTCCCGGATGACGAGAAAGTGGACGATGTCGCCCTTGACGCGCTTTTTCACACGGCACGGCTTTGCCGCGGTAGCCATCCTGGGAGGCAACTGACCGGGCTGGGCACCTGGGTTCTTATGGACATCGCGTGCCTCGGGCTCATACTCATACCTGCCCTCCCCGTTCCGAACGAAGCCTTGCGCCTTGATGGCGGGATGGTCGAACGCGCCCCACGCTCCGCGCTCTTCCTCCTCGGGACTTAGGACAGGCGGGCAAACCATGACCTTGACCGGCGCCGGCGGCTTCCCCGGGACCGGTCTTCTTTCGATAGGGGAAACGCCTGGGCTCTTCTGGCTGGGGAGATGGGACTCGGTCCCGGCGCCGCTTGACTGGGGGGCGACTGGCGCGACCGCCCTGTCCGCGCGGAGCGCCTTCTTTTTCTCCCGGTGCCTCCGCGAAGCCTCGCGCTTTTGAAGGCGGCGCTTCTCCGATGCCTCACCAGACCGAGCCCCTGCGGTTCCTTTTGTCTCCGCCACCTTATGGCAAGCGGCTCCAGCTGCCTTCAGCCGCCCCCCGCCCGCGCTGTCCGGGCTTTGGGACTCCGCTCCGGGTCCAGACCCAGGCTCTCCGGGGCTGGAAGCAAAGCCCGCCTCGGCGTCCTGCGCGGGACGGGCTCCGCTGCCGGAACCGTCGTCCCCATCGGTCGGCGTCGGTTTCAACCTCTGGACATGTCCAGGGGTGGCGTCTGCCGCCGGGCTCAGTGCCATGCTCCCGAGCGGTCCCCCATTCTTCTTGGCAAGCCGCTTGTCCCGCTTCCGCTTTTCCTCCCTTGCCACTTCCGGGGGAACGCTCGAGGTCGGAGGCAGGGGCTGGTGGAGGCGAAGCTTGTTTACGAGCGCCTTTGCCTGCGCCCGGACACGCGCATCCGTTGCCGATGACGAAATCTCCGTGATGAACCCGAGCACTTCGGCGAAAAGGTCCGGGGGGACGGGCATCAAGGGCGCAGGCTCATGCTCCGCCGCCGCAAGTATCTGCTTCTCCACTTCGCCCTCGGGATTCCGGCTGGCAATGTCCATCGCCGCGGTCGCGATGAACTCGTAGCGCTTCTGGACCGTGGGGTCTTCCGTCCGCCGCGGCTGGGGGCGCTCCGCTCCGCTATCCTCCCCAGGCTCGACGTCGTCGATGTTCGAGCCTTCGTCCGTGAGGAGCCCGTTCGCCTTGGCGAATGCCCTCAGCTTGCGGTCGGCTTGCTTCAGGCTGTATGCGACGCATATCTCAGCGAATGCAGCCCAGGTAGGAGCGCCGAAGTTTTGAACATTATCTTCGGGGGTCCTGTCCTTGCCCCCATCCACGTCCGTGCGGTAGCCAGGATTGAGGAGGCGCTGCTTCGCCTCGTAGTAGTACGCGATGTTCTCCTGGAACTCGCGCTGCGCCTCGTCGCGCTCCTTCTTCGCCTCCACGTCATGGGCAAGGGCGGCGCCGACATGCTGGGCGATGCGCGCGGTCGGGGCCTTGATTACTGCCCCAAGCTCCGTTGATGTCATCGCAATCGCCCTGTAATATTGTTCCTGCTGGGGCGACATCTTCTTCTTGGCTGTAGAGTGGGACTTTCTGGAGGGTGCGGTTGCGCTCTCCGCGGTCGCCGCTCTCTTCGCCCCTTCCTCAACGGAAGTGGTGCCGACCGCCATATTGCCTTGCTGGTCTTTCACAATTGCTTCGTCTGTTGACATTGTTTTCCTCCATGCAGCCAGGCGGAACATTGCTGGCCGCCTCCCCCCGAGCTTTGGTCACCAAACTTGTTAGGGCGCGTCAAGGTGAAATACTCCTCGGAAAGGACTTGGAAAGGATTTATTTCGATTTCCCGAAAAGTGACTGAAAAGGCAGGGGATATCCCCCCCTAGCAAGGGGGCGGGAGAGGAGCGGACCGGCAGAGAATCATGCCTTGGGGATGGCCAGCCTTCAGGAATGGCCAGTTTCGGGGGATGGCCAGGCTTCGGAATGGCCAGTTGCGGGAATGGCCAGTTTTGGGAATGGTCAACTTCGGGGATGGTCAGCTCTGGAAACTTCGTTACCTGGGGAAAGGGTACTCTGGCTGAGACCATAACGCGTGCCCCGCGCAGGTGTCCGCGATGGATATCCTGCGGCTGGCGGGAATGCCAATGATCCGGATTCGCCGCGAAATCTCTCTCTAAGGTGAATGGTCGGACTCAGCCGCCTGGAGAGGGGTGGCGCGTCTCGCCCGCTACGCCCCGAAGGGCGTTTCGTCCATTTAGGGCTCATCAGGCGGGATTCAGTTACGCGACAGCTTCCTCAACCGAGACTCGTCAATGGGTGCATGCGGCCCCATTGTGATTATTCGCCCACCTTTGATGGCGTGGACGTGGTCGCTGATGTCGCTCGGTCCAAGCTTGGCGGCCTGCGGGTGCTTGTACCAGAGGGTCACGGAGCCGTCGTTGTTGATGGCGTTGGAAATCCCTGGGTGCTGAGCTGGTCAGATCATCCACTCTCCAGAAATATATAACGGCAGCCTGACACGGCATATTCATGCCTCAAGGTGCCATGGCCGGGAGGCTCATACCCGTTTGACGGTCGGCTATGCTGGTCTGTGTGGGCGGGGGGACGGCGTGATTGGTCAGCATTTTCGCGTGCGGCGAATGTGGCAGGACCCACGGTGGGGCGCACACTGGGAATTGCCCGGTTGCAGGGGGCTGACCAAAGGCGCGCCTTGCGCATTTGCCCTCGGCGGGACACCGTTCGGCTTACTGAACTCCTAACCCAGTCTACTCAGCGGGTCACCGGGTTACGGTCTTTTTCCGTCTGCGTTCCCTCAGGAACGGTTCGGTTCGAGTATTAGATGGCATGGCCCTGGTCCACTCGCCAGAGCGGCCAGGGTCCAGCACGACGGAAAGTCCAGGTATGCTGAGCATACCTGGGTAGCCAGGAAAAGGGAGGAGGAGACAAGATGGATGACAAAACGCCAGGTATGCTGAGCATACCTGAGGAAGGAAGCAAGATGGCAAGCGAGGCCGTCACGGCGCTGGCGACCGCCCCAATCCAGGGGGAGGTCGTCCACCCGTGGGATGGGATGAAGCCAGTCAGCCGCGAGATGGCGAGGATGCTGACCAGCGACCAAGTGCTCCAGCGCCAGAGGGCGATAGGCGCATTCACCAAGGTCTACAGCGGGGTGGTGAGGGACAAGGTGCAGGAGTTCAGGGAAGAGATAGTGGACTTCATCCGCAGGGTCAAGGACGGGGAGATTGCGGTCTACGACCCCAAGGACCAGCGCTGCGCTGGCATCAAGGAGGCGGTGCCAGTAGTCTACGGGTTCAGCTACTCCTACCTGTGCGAGATACTGCGGGGCGGCAAGAAGTCGCTGCCTCCAAAGAAGAATAAGAAGGAGGAGAAGGAGGACAAGCCACACGCTGACGCTGAGTCGCAGGCTATCCCCATACGCTACCCCACGAATAAGGAGGAATGGAAGCACGTCTTCCGCTGCCTCAACCAGGAACAACGTCAGGAGGTGCTGGAGGCGATACAGGAAACGATAGACGAGATAAAGGAGGAGGAGATAGCCAGGGAGGCTGGCTCCCTGTCGCTCCCTGGAGACTACAGGGAGATGGACTTGGCGAAGGAAAGCCCCGCCTACGCCAGGGCACGCGCGGAATGGAGGGGGCAGATAGGACCCGCCCAGGCGCTTGAGGCGGAGGCGATTGAGATGAAGTTGAAGGACCCCAACGACCCCAGGCTGCCAGAGATGCGGAAGAAGGTGGACGAGGCGTGGGAGAAGGTTGAGCCCTTCTACCAGAGGATGAACGACGAGGAGGGGAAGGTAGAGAGGAAGCGCCAGCGCGTCTTGGCTGCGAAGAGGGGGAAGGAAACCAAGCTGCGCAACATAAAGCTGAGGCAAATTCAGAGGCACCTGAAGTTCTACACGACCCAGCACCCCAAAGAGGGGGCACGCACGGCTGAGGACTGCCGTCCGTATCTGCGAGTGGGAAACGAACCCCCAGTGACCCTTGAGTATGTCAGGGAATTGTTCAGGGCGGGGGCGGAGAAGGAGATGTGGTTCCTCCTGCCAGACGGCAGGGCGATGCTCAACGATTCCGCCGCGCGGGCGGAAGCTGCGAAGGACTGGGAGGAGACAGACAAGAGAATCAAGGAGGGGGAGGCAGCCAGCGT
>Ga0116128_1001273_pt1 | contig 11308 bp, 13 predicted proteins | sample June2015DPH_16_1_3_FD_88974 | JGI IMG/M metagenome (GOLD analysis project Ga0116128, IMG submission 88974) | Peatland microbial communities from SPRUCE experiment site at the Marcell Experimental Forest, Minnesota, USA - June2015DPH_16_150 | ecosystem: Environmental > Terrestrial > Soil >... | reverse complement strand
GGGCATCGCCGATATTGCCTTCAGCGCGCGCCAGCTGCTGCACTTCCTCACCCGAAAGGTTGCCGCCAACGCTGACGATCGACAATTCGCCGCCACATGCTTTGGCGAGTTCCGCCGCGACATCCACTGCGCGGTCCGCCCCGTCCGAGCCGTCGGTAGCTGCCATGATGTGTCGCATCTCCTAAGCCTTTCGGCTCCCGTCGGCGCCAGCAGACCACGGCAACGCCAATGCCGGGCTGATCCAGATCAAATCGGGCGTGCGATGTTCGTTGGCGGTTATGGCGGGCATTGCAAACGCCCGGGTGCCGCCGGCGGCGCGTCCGCCATCTCGCTCGATCGCTGCAAGGCAAGATCAAATCAGGTCATCATTATAAGAATTTGATCGGCTTGTTCTCGGCTTGACTTAGATCAACGCGTTTCCTTTTCCGAGCGATCATTGATCACCAACTCAAACGTTTTCATTGGCGACGATGCAAGAGATTGCGGGCGACCGTCAGGATGGGGCTTCGCTCACGACTGGCGCCACAACCAGTACGCTCGGTCTGGATATGGGCGCACTGTTCGCGCGTCACGCCAGCGATTGCTATGAGCTATACGGCCGCCACGGCAATGAGCAGCTGGTGCGGATGCTCAAGGTCGCCGGCTATGATGTCGGCTTTTGCCGCGGCGAAGGGCCATATCTCTATGACCACAATGGAACAAAATATCTAGATCTCCTCAGCGGTTTCGGCGTGTTTGCTATCGGCCGCAATCATCCGGCGGTCCAGGCCGCGCTCAGAAGCGTGCTCGACAGTGGTCTGCCAAACTTGATCCAAATGGACGCGCCGCGGCTGGCCGCCATATTGGCTGAGCGCTTGCTAAAAGAGGTTCCTTATCTCGACAAGGTGCTTTTTGCGAATTCAGGAGGGGAGGCCGTCGAAGCCGCCATGAAATTTGCCCGCGCCTCGACCGGTCGTTCGGGCATTGTCTATTATTCATCGAAGCTGCTTTTGCGAAAGCCGATGTGGAGCTGGCGGCCGAGCGCGCGCATTTGACGACGGCCGCCGCCGGATCGATCGCGCGCGAAGCTGCGGTGCGCCGGGTGGACGCGAAGCTGCGGTGCGCCGGGTGGAGCCGTTTCATTTTTCGCCGCGCTACAGCGGGCAAGAGGCGCGCCTCCTGGACGAGGTTATGCTCGCCTTTGCCGGCCACTTTCGCTGCGGCAGCAGCGCGTGAATGAGTGGAAATCGTTGGCACGAGTTATCGATTAGGGCTGCGCGCAACGATCACTCGACTCCTTTGACATACATCAACACGGTTCGGTTGCCGCACATGCGAGCGCCACGCTCGGGCTGAGGTCTAGCTTGCTCAGGCTGGCGAACGTCCGCTCGCCGAACAAGAGCGGCAAGAGCACCACCAGGACGGCGACAATGAGCAGTATCGGGAATGCGAACACAGCTGCGCCCCTGAGGCTTCGAAGGGCCACCTGTGGCAAGGTCGGGTGGTTAGGATTGATCTTGATCAAGGTTTTGGGTTGCGGATCGTTGAAACGTAACAAGCTGGAATGCATTGCAACGGCGTTATGCGCTTGGAGTACCTGTCGCTGCGAAGAGCTTGTTTGGCCGCAATACGACGGACGAGTTGATCCGCGCCTAAAACAGTATGAGGCGTGCAATGGTAGACAAATTGACCAATACGGCCAGTGGCGTGAAGCCCAGGCGTCAAACGGCGAGGCGTATTTTTGAAGGCGAGGCTTACCGACGAATCGTGGTCGGTGATGCGCCGGAAACGCTGTCGGAATTCGCGGCACAGCTATCAGCGTGGTTCAAGAACACCTATCCCGCAGCTCCTGATGTGCCGATAAAGTTTGTCGAGGAAGCAATTCGTGGCACGTGGCACCGTCGCCATGAAGTGATCGGGAGCGAGCTCTGACACCTTGGCGACAAATAAACGACCACACGAGAATGCCGCCTTTGGACGACGAGCCGGTCAACAGTTTTGACACTGTGGGCAGCAATAGGCCGTGCGACCGCCGACTTTGAATACCTTCAGGGGCGATCGGCAGCGCGGGCAACGGCCTCCCTTCTTGCGTTCGGGTAGAAGGGCGCCCTTGGGCATTCGCTCGGTGAATAGTTCCGAGCCGGCACCATGGGCGACTGCCGTCTTGAGAACTTCGCGCATGGTCAGAAATAGCTGCTTGATCTGGTTTGGCGTGAGCGCGTCTGTGCGCGCGGCCGGATTGATACGCGCCTGAAACAGGATCTCATCCGAATAGATATTTCCGATTCCGGCGATGATTTGTTGATCCATCAAGACAGATTTGACATCGCGTTTGCTGCCGAGTGCGGCCGCTTTGAACGCAGACAAATCCAGGCGCGGATCGAGTGCGTCCGGTCCCAGCTTTTCAGCGGCGATGAAGTCGGCGGGATTTTCAATCAGGCCTACACGCCCGATCATTCTTTTGTTGGTGTAAGCGAGGCTGCCGTCATTGGCGAAATCGAGGCGCACGCGCGTGAAGGGCGGTTCTTGGTCCGGCTTCGGGACGAAATGGAGCGCGCCGGTCATGCCGAAATGCAGGGTCAGCCAACCGCCTCCATCGATGCTCGCCAAGAGGTGCTTGCCATATCGGCGGGCCGCTACAAGCCTGGCACCTTGAAGCCGGCTGATAAAAGTCTGCGCAGCAAGCTTGCCGAGGATGCGCTTATCGTTCACGGCGACTTGCTCGATCGTCTTGCCCAGAGCGCTTCTTGCGAGCACGCGCTTGAAAATCTCGACGTCTGGCAATTCAGGCATTTCACGGACCGTCTATTGCGCCGGCGATATCTTGATCTTCACTAATCTTCGGATGCATCGCCGCGTTGATATGGGTCAAGGTTGTCTCGGCGCAATTTGCTTAATTTCACGTCGGTAGCTCACTGCGCAGGCCGAATATCACGGAGGCAGACATGCCGTTGAGGCTGACGAGTGTGGCTTTTCGACAGGGAGGCGACATTCCAAAGAAATATACCTGCGACGGCGATAATGTGTCGCCGCCCTTCGCGTGGTCGGGTGCCCCGGAGGGCACGCGCAGCTTCCTGCTTATCTGCGACGATCCGGACGCGCCCGCCGAAACATTCCACCACTGGGCCGCCTTCGACATCCCGCCGGATTGGCGGGGCCTGAGAGAGGGGCACGGCGCGGAAAGTCTGACGAATGGCTTTCGTCAAGCCATCAACGATTTCGGCAAGCCCGGTTACTCGGGCCCCCGTCCGCCGCCCGGCGACAAACCCCACCGCTATCATTTCCAGCTGAACGCGCTGAGCGAGGCGTCGCTGCCTGTCGCCCCCTCAGCAACGTCCTTAGAGGTCATCACGCTGGCGACGCCATACGTTTTGGAATTCGTCGAACTCGTCGGATTGTACCAGCGTTTGATGAAACATAAAGCGAGGAGGGTTGGCGAATGACAATGCGTAGACGAATGAGGTCCTCAAGCCGGGCGGAAAGGGCAAAGAAGCCAATTCCCGTCAATAATCAAGCAATAGTTGCGCCGCGAAAACGCGCCAGGCCGCCTCTCATCGAACCGTTTCATGTTGCGGTTGATCGGCAATTGAAGTCCGGATACGGAACATACGAAGCCGCCGAGAAGGCAGCGCTGGCGATCAAAAAGCTGCATCCGCAGCTGCAAGTGACCGTCTATGACGCCAAAGAGCAGCGACACACGACCATAGAACGGCCAAAGGTTGCGGCTGACCCACGCAAAAAATCCCCTCATCGGGCGGGGAGCACCACCTCTCAACGCCGGGCTGTTGCCGGAGGCAGGCGTTGATCGCCGATTCGGCCCGCAAGCTTCACGTTCCGTCAGAGTGGGAAGCTGCAGCTGCCGAGATTTTCGGGCGCCGCCTGCGCATGATCCTGGTCATCGGCGGATCGGCTGTTGGCAAGAGCAGCTTTTGCCGTTACCTGGCGGACGCCCTGCTGGCGCGGCAGGCCGAGGTGGCCTTTGTCGACGCGGATATTGGCCAGAGCAATCTTGGCCCGCCGGCGACAGTCACGCTGGGCTATCCCACCTCACCGGTCGATTTCTCGGCGATGTCGCCGGCGGGCTATTACTTTGTCGGCAGCACAGGCCCAATGGGGCGCTTCTTGCCGCTGGTGATCGGGACCGCAAGCCTTGCGCGCGAGGCGCGCGGCGCTTTCGTCATTATCGATACGACCGGTCTGGTCCACGACTCTGGCCGCGTCCTCAAAAACTACAAGATCGAAGCCGTTCGGCCCGACGTCATTGTCGCCATCGAGAGGCGAAGCGAGCTAGCGCCGATCCGGATGGCCCATCGGCACGTGCCCATCATCAGGATCGAGCCTTCGCGCAAGGCGCACGGCAAGGACGATTACGAAAGGATCGAAATGCGGCGGCGGTCCTATGCGCGGCATTTTGCCGGCGCGGCATCGTTGGAGCTCCCACTCGAGTCACTGATTTTCCAGCGCACCCTCTTGTTTGCCGGCAAGCCGATCGAGCTCGAAGGAGCGGTTCACGCCGAGAGCAGCTCTGAAGGTATCCTGATCGTCGGCGCGCCGGTCGCACCGCCGCCGGACAGTAAGCTGCTGCCAGCGGGTTTCGAACGTAATCTGCTCTCCGGACTCGCCGATTTAACCGGTCACTGTTTGGGGCTTGGGATCATCGAACGCATTGACTTTGCAACACGCACGATTGCGCTTACGACGGTCGTCGAGCGCGATAAGATCCGCATCGTCCAATTTGGGGATCTCTACGTTACCCCAGAGGGTGGCGAGCTCGGACAGGTCAAGTGGGCGTGGTAGCCGGCGATCCGCGTTCAGGCGAGGCTACTGGCGGGGAAAGCGCGGTTATAGGCGTTATTGCCATGCGACGGCCGCCGCGCCCATTGCGACCGGCATACGCTTCGAGCCCCATGTGCCGGGCGAGCCGTTAAACACGCCGCTGCAATGGCTGTGGCACTTGTCGCAACTGCCATCGGCGCTCAGGTGCCACGCCGTGATCTCGTAGCCATCGCGTCCAATCAGCAGCGCTTGGCAATTGTGACAGTAGGTGGCTTGACCCGCCGGGTCGTGCACGTTTCCAGTGAAGGCGTAACGAACGCCGTTCTTCATCGCGATCGCCCGGGCGCGAGCTAGTCTTTTACTCGGCGTCGGCGGAATATCTCTCATGCGCCAATCCGGATGGAAGGCCGTGAAGTGCCACGGCACGTCCGGACCAAGATTCTCCACCACCCATTGCGTCATCTCGTCGAGCTCGGCCTCTGAGTCGTTGAGGCCGGGAATGAGCAGGGTGGTGATTTCAAGCCACACCTGCGTCTCGTGCTTCACATAGATGAGCGTATCCAACACCGGTTGCAGATGGGCGTAGCAGACGTTGTGATAAAAATTCTCGGTAAAGCCCTTCAGGTCGATGTTGGCCGCATCCATGTGGCGGTAGAAGTCGGCGCGCGGCTCGGCGCAAACAAAGCCGGCGGTCACCGCAATGCTCTTGATACCGCGCGCGTGGCAGGCGATGGCGGTATCGACGGCATATTCATGAAAAATAGTCGGGTCATTGTAGGTATAGGCGACGCTCGGACATCCGAGCCGTTTAGCCGTACGCGCGATGTCCTCCGGGTTCGCGCGCTCGGCCAGGACATCGTACTCGCGGGCCTTGCTGATGTCCCAGTTCTGGCAGAACTTGCAGCCCAGGTTGCAGCCGCTGGTTCCGAACGACAGCACGGGCGTTCCTGGCAGGAAATGGTTGAGCGCCTTCTTTTCGACCGGATCGACGCAGAAGCCGCTTGAGCGGCCATACGTCGTCAACACGATCTGGTCGCCGTGCCGCGCACGCACAAAGCAGAATGCACGCTGGCCCTCATGCAGCCTGCAGAAACGAGGGCACAGGTCGCATTGGATACGGCCATCTTCAAGCTTGTGCCAGTAGCGAGCGGGATGCGAGTCGAGTGGTTCTTCTGCCATGATGCCCATCCGCAATTCGAAAGGCTCCGCATTCAGCCGCCGGTTTTTTCGTTGCAGCCATCGGGGGCAAAGGCCTGCGGAAAATTCTCCAGCAGATCCTTGACTTCTGCGACGCGGTCGGCGCGACCGTAATTCACATGTACATGCACGTGGGTGGCGCCTTTCGCATCGATGCATGCCACGCCGCGAGGATCCGGCCCGGCCCGCTGCGTCAAGTTGCCTTCGCCGATGTAGATTGGCAGCCACCTCTTATGTCCATCCATCTTTGCGTAGATGAAGTTGCCCGGCTCATTGGGCGCCAGCTTTGGATGGCGTGCGTAAATCTCGTAGACGTACATCTTGCCCGATGCGCCAGTCCAGGTGCAGGTGAGGTTATCGGCCATGTTCCGGTCCATGCGCAGGAAAATGCTACTCAATTGATAGCGCGTGCCTGCCACTAGTCTTCGGCTGGTCGAAAAGCTAGCAATTGCAGCCCGGATTGGTTTGACCTGAGTCAATAAAGGCTGCCATCTTCGGCAACGCGTGACGAGCAGGATGGATGTCCTCATACTTGATGGGTCGTATGGCGAAGGCGGCGGCCAGATACTGCGGACGGCGCTGAGCCTGTCGGCCACGACTGGGCGGGCCTTTCGGCTCTTCAGCATCCGTACCGGTCGACACAATCGCGGGCTCTTGCCGCAGCATCTTTCCGCCGTGAGGGCGGTAGCGACGATCACCGGAGCGACCGTTTCGGGAGATCAACTTGGCTCGACCGAATTGTGCTTTTCGCCAACACACCCGCCCATAACTGGCTCATACACCTTCGACGTGGCTGAGACGGCGCAGCGAGGCAGCGCCGGCTCCGTGAGTCTTATCCTGCAGACACTCTTGGTCCCCCTGGCGCTGGCCGATGGCGCTTCCACTATCGTGCTGCGCGGCGGAACCCACGTGGAATGGTCGCCGTCCTTCGATGATCTCCTGAATGCCTATTTCCCGGCCTTGCGCCGAATAGGCTTCCGAATCGACGCCGAACTGAAGCGCTGGGGCTGGTATCCGGTCGGCGACGGCGAGATCTCTTGCGAAATCGGAATTGACCGCGGCGCACCTGGGCCTAACCCCATCGAGGTGGTGGACCGCGGCCCTTTGCGGCAGGTCGCCGGCACAGCGGTCGCCGCAAATCTACCCGCTCATATTCCACAACGCATGGTGGATCGGGCACGGGCATCCCTTGGAGACCTCGGTGTCCCCATAAATATCCTGCCGCAGCGCGTTTCGGCAGCCTGCCCGGGCGCTGGCATTTTTCTTGTCGCCGAGTACGAGAACATAGCAGCAAGCTTCTCTGGCTATGGCCGGCTTGGTAAACTCTCCGAAGCCGTTGCCGACGAGGCAGTGGCTGCTTTGCGCGAACACCATGCCTCCGCTGGCGCGGTTGAGCTTCATCTCGCTGATCAGCTGCTGCTACCGCTGTCGCTTGCGGCCGGCGTTTCCACCTTTACGACGCCGCGGGCGACTAGCCATCTAATGACCAATGCCTGGGCCATCGGCCAGTTCGCCATAGCCGATATTTCGATCGAGCAAGCGGCGCCTTGTCGTGTGAGCGTCGAGCCGCGACATTCGTGCTGAAGGCGAGGGGCGTTACAATCAGTCCGGTCGCAGCAGGCGGTGACGGGCAAGATCTTTACGTGACCACAGTCCAACCCCGGCGCGATCGTCGACCGTGTCGATCGCGATGACCGCGTCCGGGTCCGTGAAGGAAATTTTGCACGGCGCACCTGCCGCGCCCGTTGCAGCCAGGAGGAAGTCGTCAAAGGAACGCTCGGCGTCTGGTGTTGGCAGATCGTGTCTATCCCCACGCCGGTGCAGGCGCACGTGAAGCGAGCTTCCAGTCAGGCGCGGCAACCACTCGAGCAGAACCGGTTTGAGTCTCTCGCTGAACTCTTCCATCGAATGAAACTCGACGGTGCGCATCGCCGGCGCAATGCGTGAGATCGCGTCATAAAGCGCAGTGCTTTCTTCGGTTTTCCGTTCGATGGCCTCAAGCAACGCTGTTGGATCCTCGACCTTCATTACAAGGACGTTGTAGTAAGGGCTTCGTTCAACCGGCCCAAATTCCTTCAAGGCGCGGCGCGCTCGGCGAAACCCGTCCTGGTAAACGCTGATGACGACGTTCCAGTCCTTCACAAGCAAGCTCCTGGTTCGACTAGGCGATCTTTGGTCTGTGGGGCCGCGAAGCTATGTTGGAGCGAACTCACGCCGGCGGCGGATAAGGCCGGCCTCCACTCTGGTGAAAGTGAGGCTCTTCCGTCTATAGCGCGCGAGATCGATGTGGAGGCGTTTCGCCAACTTCTTCACGGCCGGCAGCGGATCAGGATCCGCTTTGAGCCAAAAGGGGCGTAGCTCGCGCAGGAAGATGTTCGTGGTCACCGGCCCGACGCCGTAAAATGCGAGCAACCTTTCCTCAAGGTCATGCGCATCGCGCGCGGCCTCATGCAGCCGGCCCAAGCTGCCGCCGTAGTCGGCGATGAGCTTCTCGCAGTCATGCAGGACCTGCGTTGACTTGCGCCCGTCATAACGCACATAGCTGCCCTCGCGCATCACGGGATAGACGAGGAAGTCCCATCCGGCGGCCACGATCTTGGTCGGCGTGATCAATCCATGCCGCATGAACGTGCGAAAGGTTTTTTTGGCTGTCGTTTCCGAAATTCGCGCACCGAACAGCAGGCTTGCAAGAAACCAGCGGAAGTACACAGCATCTGTTCCGCGTGCCAAATCAATGCCGAGTTCCTCCGAATAAAGCGCGCTTTGCTCCAATGCGCGTCGCGTTGCATCGGCGTGCTGCACCCGCTGGTGCGGCAAGCCCTCGGACGCCACAGTTTTCGTCGTATTTATCTGCGACATATGCTTGCAGAAGTACCGCCTATCTGTCGCGCTAAGTCTAACGGCAGCGTTCGCAGCTCGGATTTGATCCGGGTCAATAATGAAGGCCGATATTTGGGATATCAGGCTGTTTAACCCGTCCTCTGGCTCGGGCCTCTCGGATGTCGAATAGCGCAAAATTGAACGTCACCAGGCGTGAGCGCCCCTTCGGCATATGCCCCCGATGCCGTACAATTGTCAGGGCGTTTGACCAAATCGGCAAGAAATGTGCGAGGCCGCTTGCCTCCGGGGCCAAATGTCCAGGCGTCATTCGCAGTGCGTTAGCTGCAGACGAATGGACGGAGTGTCCGGATTGCCGTGCGACTGGTCGTCGAGACGACAACGTTTGCTCGCGATGCAACGGAGAAGGCTGGCTCTATGACAAGCGGCGCCCAGCGATGTGATGCGTCGCGCTCGCCTCTCGTGACCGCTTGTATGATAAGCCTGTATTGGCTGATCAATTGTCGATGAACGTCGCGAGCTTGCGCGAGCGAGCCGGATCGCGGAGCTTCTCAAGCGCCTTCGCCTCGATCTGACGGATGCGCTCGCGGGTCACACCGAATTCCTTGCCGATCTCTTCCAGGGTATGATCGGTGGTGCCGATACCGAAACGCATGCGTAGGATGCGTTGCTCTCGCGGGGTCAAATCGGCAAGAGCTTCGCCAACAATCTTCTGCAAAGCGCTGGCCTCGGCTGCCGCCTGCGGATCGACAGTATCGGGCGCCTTAATCAGATCGCACAAGGTTGCATCGCCGTCTTCACCGACCGGAGCATCAAGCGAGGTCGGCTCCTGCACCATCGACAGCACCTGTTCGACACGGGCGATGGGAAGCCCGATCCGCGCAGCGATGTCGGCCGGACTCGGGTTTTGTCCTTCCGTCTGGTAAAGCCGGCGCCGCTCACGCAACACCTTCCCTGCGTTCTCGGTCATATGGACGGGAATGCGGATCGTGCGCGATTGGTCGGCAATAGCGCGCGCAATCGACTGGCGGATCCACCAAACAGCATAGGTCGAAATCTTGACCCCGCGACGATAGTCGTACTTTTCGATCGCACGCATGAGGCCCAAATTGCCTTCTTGGATCAGGTCGAGGAGGTCCAGCGAACTCTTGCGGCGGTACTTTCGCGCGATCGAAGCCACCAGACGGAGGTGGGCCTTCACCATCTGCTCGCGCGCGGCCTTGATCTCTCGCCGGGTTTTGCCGACCTCGGCGAGGACGTCGCGGAAGTCCGAAACCGGTAGACCCGCGCGATGCGCAATTTCCAACGGCCGTTGCTCGATCCTGCAAAGCGTCCGCTGCTCGCGTTCCAGTTCCTCAATCAGGTCTGATACGCGATCGGGCTGCAGCCGAAGCGCCGCTACCTCATCGGCAAGTCCGGACGTAAGTTGGTGCAGACGCGCACGGTTGCTCTTGGCCAAATCGCGGCCGCGGGCAACGGCCGCGAGCCGCTTTCGGCTCAACGAGCCGATGTCGTCGGCAAGCGTAATAATTGTTTGCAGGCGTGCCGTCGTGACGGAGGCATTTTCGGCGCTTCCGTTTGCGAGCGCCTCTGGATTTGCGTTCTCAGAGCCAACCGTCATGGCATCGCGGTCGTGCGCCAAATCGGAAGCGTCGGGCTCAGCTCCGGCAACGGATAGATCGACGAGATCAACCAAACGAAGTCGCCCTTCGGCGAGCTCGTGCCCCCAGACGGCAATTCGTTCGATGAGCATTGGGACGCGACAAAGGCCCGTTAGCATGGCCCGCTGCGACGCCTCGATGCGCTTGGCAAGCGCAATCTCCTCCTCGCGCGAGAGCCATGCGGCGTCGCCCATCTGACGGAAATAGGTGTCGAGCAGCCCCCGAGAGAAAGACGCGCCATCGGACGCGGTCGCGCTCGAGGAGGCAAGCTCGTTGCCGCCCCCATCTGCCGGACCGCTTACCGCGCTTTCGTCTGCGCTGGTCGGGATAGAGATTCGGTCGGAGGGCGGGGGCTCGAATGCGCGGAATTGCGATTCTGGCTCCTCATCCAAAACCGGCGCTTCGAAAGCACCGCGTCCAATGGCGCGATCTGGGCGCTCAAGGAACGAACCCCCCTCATCGCCACCAAGCGGCTCATCCAGCAATAATGTTGTCTCACCACAATCTTTCGACATGAAAACTACGCGCTCCTGCACGCTTGGCCTGGAGGATGGGCATTGATGCAACCGAAGCGCTCAGCCCCAGCCCGACGATCATCGGTGCGGGGCGGCCCGGATCCGTAATTGCGGGAAAATCAGGGCTGGCCGGTGCCTGCGTTCGCGGCACCATCCTCAACGCCGAAATGGTGCCCAGTGCCCCAAAAATCAAGCCTATCCAATCGTCTATGGAGGAGACATGGAGGGCGCGTGAGCCCGAACCCTCGCAGGCGAGGAGAGCAAACGCCGCATCAGATCACTATGCCGCTGGCGGCCGCGATGGGCGGCTGCAGTTCTTGCATAGCGGCAATTCCTCACGCG
>Ga0116128_1001255_pt1 | contig 11414 bp, 22 predicted proteins | sample June2015DPH_16_1_3_FD_88974 | JGI IMG/M metagenome (GOLD analysis project Ga0116128, IMG submission 88974) | Peatland microbial communities from SPRUCE experiment site at the Marcell Experimental Forest, Minnesota, USA - June2015DPH_16_150 | ecosystem: Environmental > Terrestrial > Soil >... | reverse complement strand
GTGTGATGTGCCTCGGCTTACGGAGCCTAGACCGAGCGCATCGCTGGTGCATGATAACGTCCCTCTTGGTCGTAGTATCCGCTGCCCACTATGCTCACCCCCTCCCCTGCGCAGTAGCGCGGTGCCCCGTGTGATGTGCCTCGCCAATCTTGCCACCGGCGACTACCCATTCCGCTTTAGCTTTCATTTTCCTCACTGCATCCCCCTCATCCACTTGATCGCCTCGTCCATCGCCCACCACACGCCCAACACGACACCCAGCAGCGCAAGCTCGATCAGGAGCGCCCACATGATGATGCGCCGCAGATTCGCGCTCACTACTGGCGGGTCGTCTTGCCGATGGACGATCACGCGGATCATGGGCGCGCCCGATCGAGGATAGCTAAATCATCCTCAGTCAGCCCAAGCTCGCCCACACCCTCTGCCAGCTCCTCTGGCAGCAACGGGCAGCGCTGATCGAGCGATTCTCTGAGTCTGTCCACTTCGCCCAGGAACATGCGCACGCCATCGTCAATCTCGGCTATCCGGGCCTCGTCGCGCGGAACCTCGATAACGAACTGGCGGTACCGCATCGGCTGCTCCTCGCAGTTGAGCAGGTAGATTCCCGGCCCCTTGCGCTCGGTGCAGCGCAGGCCGAACTGAATCTGGTCGTAATACTTGCTCGGCACCTGGCCGTGCAGGATCGCGGCAATATGGTTGCTGGCCTCAAGATTTTTAGCCTCAAGGATGCGGTCATCGCCAATCAGACCATCCGGCGAGCATCCGGCCATTTCGATTGTAGGGTGGAACACGAAGCCCACCGGGATGACCATCTCCCCGCTGCGCCGCTCATACTCGCGGATTGCTAAAGGTTCATCGTCAATGCCTTTCTGCATGTAGGGCGAAACGTAGTGCTTGACTGGTTCGCCTGTAAGCTGCTCCGTCAGCACGTCTACCTTGTAGGCCCAGCGCTCCCGCGTCTTGCCGCCCTTCTTAAGCATCGACATAACGGCGCCGATGTTAGAGCCGGTCACTCGGCCACAGCGGGCCTCATACCATTCCTGTGTGCGCTGCTCGCAGTAAAGTGCTTTCATCGCGCCCCCCTGTGCAGATCGCGGTAACGCGCGTTCTTGGCCGTCGAGAATGAGTCGGCGGACGCCTTATCGTTCGCCGCCCACGCTGCATCTTGGGCTAGCTTGTAGACGCGCCTCAACTCCTCATCGTTGGCTGCGTTCTTGATGTTATCTTCGTGCTGCGTGTATTCCGCATCCGGCAATCCTTTGCCGGCGGCCTTGTTCCCGTCGTCGTCCCTTTCCTCAAAGCTCAGATTGAAGATCATGTTTTTGAGATACCGCTTGCCATAGGTAATGGCGCTGCCCGTCGCGTGGGTTCGTGACATGACCCCGCCGCCCTTCGGCCCTTTGCCGTCGGCGGGAATGTCCAGCGGATAGCGGCGTCCGTAGGCGCCCAGGCTCAGAACGCCCACGATTCGCACCATGTCGGGCTGCGGGTGCGGTTCCGGCTCAAAGGAGAGCGTCATGCGCTCCTCGCGGAGATGCGATTCGATGGCGCGGTCGATGGCTCCAGCCGTAGCGAACTTGCTGTTTGTTTCCGGGTTCTTCCCAGTCTTGGCGATGGGCTTCAGCTTAGACTGGATGCGCTGGAGGGCCGCATTGAACATCTCGCGGTCGTGGTATTCTTGCGCCTCTGCCCGCGCCCGCACCAGTTCACGCACGACCTCAACCGCGTTGCCCTGCGCGATGGCCTGCTGCAAGGCGACGTTCATCAACTCCAGACCGCTCAACTGCGGCTTGACTTCCTGCGTTTCCACTAATGCCAGTTGCTCGCTCATGGTGCTCCTCCATCTCCCCAAATCTGTTCTGCCCGGGGTCGTACTCCGGCTCGTATTCGCGCTCCGGCTCGGGATAATCCGGGTCGGAGAATCCAAAGCCGTCATGTGATCCACCCCAGCCGAGGCCCATCACTCGCTTCCCGTCTTAGCGCACGCCTCTTGCTCGGCGGCTACGGCGTCTAGGTCGGCGGCAGAAGGCAGTTCGCGCACTGTTTCAATTTCACCCGCCACGATCCGATAACTCCACTTCGGCTGATAATCGAGGGATTCCTTACACTCGATGTAATTCTCCGCCAACCGCCGCTCAGTAAACACTTCAGCGGCGGTCCATGGATAGTCGCCAAGCTGCTTCACTACGATGTAGAGTTTCATGCTTCTTCCTTCACCTGAAAATGTGTGCTGCTACCTCGATTGCCGCGAGCGCGCAGATCAGCACCACGAACACCCGCGCGGCTATATCCAAGCTGTCCGCCAGCCAGTCGCGCTCAACCATGTTCGCCAGCGGGTAGTAGTCGTTACGCTCACACAGTTCGCGCCAGTCAACGTCGGGGTCGGTCATGGGCGCGGCTCCTTCAATGCGCGGCGCACAATCGTGGCACATTCCGCGAGCACTTTAGTGCGAGCGGCGGCGGCGGCGGCGGCGGCGGCGTCGGCGTCGGCGGCGTAGGCGGCGGCGGCGGCGGCGTCGGCGGCGGCGGCGTAGGCGTAGGCGGCGGCGGCGGCGGCGTCGGCGGCGGCGGCGTAGGCGGCGGCGGCGTAGGCGGCGGCGTCGGCGGCGTCGGCGGCGGCGTAGGCGGCGTCGGTGTAGGCGGCGTAGGCGGCGGCGTAGGCGGCGTAGGCGGCGTCGGCGGCGTCGGCGGCATTACCAGCCGCCTCTCTAACCTGTTCAATAGTGGCCTTACCGAGCGCCCACTTCCGCGCTGTCTCGATAGCGATGCGTGGACGTTCTTCGCCTTCAGGAACGAACTTCAGCGCCGTTTCAGCGCAGGAACAGGCGGCCAAGATCAGCTGCTTCCGCGTGGGCCAGCCTTTCTTATCGGCCATCTTGCCGCACAACCACAACAGCCAGTCTCCGCGCTTCCAGGTAGTCCAGACAACGTGAAAGCTCTTGCCGTGCGCCCATTCTTTCGACTTCATCGTTTCTCCATCCTCTCGTATGCTTCGATCATCCGTTCAATCTCGCCCTGCTGGGGGCGGTTCAGGATCGCGGCCAGTCCCAGCAACGATACGGAGCCGCAGCAACAGCATGTGCGCGGGTTCGTGCCGCACTCGTCGCAGTCCTGGCACCAGTACAGCGAGCGCATCGGCAGGTGCTCGTGACGGCGGGTCATTCGCGCTCCCTTGCAGCCTTACGCGCATTGTCGGCGGCGTCAAACAGGTCGTCCCAATAGCTTGCTTCCGCGCGGCTAAAGAGCTTGTCCTGCGTTGCCGCCGGCAGGGAGTAGAAGTCGGCGCCGAACTCTTCTTCAGCTAGCTCCTCTGCCCTTATCTGCGTGGCGTACTTGTAATCGCTGCTCATGTCCCTTACTCGATTCTCCACACGCGTACACCGTCGGCGACGCGTGCCGTTTTGAACCGTTTCGGCAGAAATCTCTTGGCATCCGCACTTGTATATGCCACCAAGGTTCCGACTCCCCGCCCCATAAGCGGTATCACAAACGACTCCATGACCTCCAGTGCCTGCATTGTCTCGCGGCGCTCTATGGTTGATCCGCTAGGCGTGTTCCCTTGGCTTCTTGGTAGCGGCACGTCCTTTTCGATGGTATACATGCTTTGTCTCCTTAAGATTTGCGTCTCCATTTGCGCTCGGGCCGCCCGACTGCCACGAACCCGGCTGCGCGAAACATCGGCATATCAGCGTGAAGGTCTTCCAGGGTGTATTCCTTAGGCTTCGTCGTGCCAACGTGTTTCCAGCCATTAAATGCGTCATAGTATTCTCCACGCATTGCGTGGAAGACGGCCTCTGGTCCAATTTTGCGCATGAAAGCTACGATGTCGCCCCATTGCTCGGCGGTTAGATCGATATGCTCCTGGTCGAAGGGAAGAACAGAGAAAAGCCAGTCACGGCGATCCAGTTGCAGTAGCGAGATCGTGACTTGCGCGAAGTCAAACGAATCGCACCGGAAAGCATTATGCTTGTTTGTTGAAAAAGGCGAGTATTCCTTCCCTGTCCAATAAACAAGCGAAGAGTCTCCGCGTGTTGCTCTGATTACAAAAGGCTTATTCATGGTTCCCTCTCCCAAAACTTGACTTCGCGCGCCACTCATCAGGGGATCAGGCGCGGCGAAGGTTAAGGCCGATTGTGCTCATTATCCGAATCGACCAGCGATTGCGGATCATGCTCTTGATACCAGTCGCGGTCGTGATCGCTTTCGGCTTCGCGGCGCTCTTCGAGGAGGTAATCAGCGTGCTCTTCCATCCATTCGGCGCGAGATTTCTTCCGGCGAAGGCGGTTGGAGAGGCGATATTCTTCCTCTTCAGGAGTTTCGAGTTTCCAGTCATCGTAATTCATTCGGATTGATCTTTTCGTACATGCTGGGATTTAGATCAGCCTTACCGCTCGGGCCGCCCGACTGCCACGAACCCGGCTGCGGCCCCTGTGACTTTTACACAGTAAGGCCAAGCGAGGATTCCTGTCAAGTAGGTAAGACAAAATTATTTTCCTTTACTTTTCATTCCGCTTGTGCAAGGATGTTTCTCTATGAGACTCGGCACTGTTCTTCGCAAATGGCGGACTATGGAAGAAAGAACCGTGCGGGATGTCGCGAAGGAACTTGGCATCTCTTCGGCAACATTCTTCCGTATTGAGCAGGGTAAAGCCTGCGATTCTGGAACCTTAGCGGTAATCCTGTTATGGCTTATCGGTAAAAGTAAGTGACACGGAGAGCCTGCCATGAAACCCGCACGCCGCATCCTGCTTTGCTGCTCCGACGAGGACCGCCTGGGCGTGATGGCCTACACGCTGTCCAAGGCGCGAGTGTCCTGCAATGGGCCATTCTACGGCGTGACTAAGGCAGACACGCTCACGCAGGCGCTTTCACTGATTCTGGACTTGCCCGCCGTCGTGCTGATCTTCGCTCCTTTCGCCGGCGAGGGCGCGCTCCTGCAAACGGCCAGAAGGATGAACCGCGAGATTCACACCATCGTGGTCAGGGATGACGCGAGCGCAAATGACATAGGCGCCGACGCAGTGCTGTCAAAGCCAACGATGGCGGAGCTGCTCAATACGCTGGCAGTGCACGCGCAGCGCAAGCGCGGGCCAAAGCCGCCGCTGCCCCCGGTCGCGGTCGTGGGCGGGGCGCTTGTGGCGCGCTACGTGGATGAGGATTACGAGGCTATGTTTGGCAAACGGGCGGTAGGAATTTGAACAAGTTCGCGGAGGCTCAGGCAGATCCAGCGACAGCCTTAAACGAGAGGGAGTCAATTCCGTCCGCGAATTGCACCGGGGAAACCAACGACGTGAAGACGAGGATGCTAAGGGCCTTTGACCCGCGCATCGCAGGACGCAGACACAGAGACACTGCAACTCCTTTAATCCTCGTTCGGTGCATAAGTTTTGACGGAGGGTGCGGGGATGATCCCAATTCTACACACTGCCAGGCGCGAGAACGGAACCAACGAGGTTAGGATCAACCCCGCAAGTTTATTCTTGCACTCTTTGGCCTATTTATGCAATAGTGGAATCGCCAGGTTGCTTGAGAATGACCCAATTTCTCGAAAAATCGACACTTTGCGCCTTCTTTGCGCCTGGCTGTGCTCTGTCATGGTGACTTCATCCGCAGAGTAGGCCGCGCATACAGGATGAGCGCACTTGAACGGCCTGACTTTTGCACTTCTGACGCTGTAGGGACTTCCGCCCTTGACCGCAGGGCGGGTTTGGCCGGGATTAGTGCTCTTCGGCCCAGAACACGGGGAATCCTATGCGGCCCCAGGTTCTTTTGGTTTGTCAGAGGGAACAGAAACGCACGGCCCTTTACGGACCGCAGGATGGTTGTTTGTGAACGCGAACGTGGATCATTCAAAAGCAGTAACCTGTATGATTTGCGGGGTTTTGAAATTCTCGCACGAATTCACGCGCAAAACTTTCAGGAAAAGGAGATTCAAATGTTAGTCGAATTGGAATCTGGAGTTGTTCTTGACCCATGCCCATTCTGTGGGTCAAAAGCTCTTTTGAAGTGCGACGGGTGGCCAAGTAGCGTTTTTCCCAACAATGATCCGAAGTATGCGTATTACTGGGTGAAATGCCAGAATCCCAAATGTGGGGTAAGTCCGGCGGCGACGTCGAGCGCAACTTCAGCGGTTTCTGCATGGAACAATCGCGAATGACCGTCAAGCACGCAGCAAACGGCGAATTCATGGCCGCATCATGGCTTCTTGAGGAGCTGGGCCTCGCTGCCGGTCCCTACGATGTGCAGATGCTGGCCCAGGTCATCGCATACGCCGCTCGGGACTCAGGCGCGGACGTGGAGGCCGTGAGCAAGACGCTGCTGGTTTGTGCACGGGCAGACGAGGCACGCGGCGAGACGATCAATGTTTTCTATTTCAAGGACCGCAAGTTCGCCAAGGGGATGCGATTTGGAGCGCGGACAGGCACGGCCCCGCTCACGGCAGAGCGGCAGGCGCGCTACGACAAGGCGGCGCACGAGGCGGACGAGGCCACGGACAGGTGGCTGGAGAGTAACGCGCAGCATGACCGCGCAGGCGGCCGATAGGAGGGCGTATGAGCGCAAAGGTGAAGTTGCCGGAGGGAATGCAGGAAGCAATTGGCGACGCGATTGGGCCGTTTCTGTATTTGCCTTATGGCGTGGCGAGGATTGCTGGCGAAGCCGCCCTGCTCTGGCAGCGGGAGAACGCGCGGAAATTGCTGACAGACGAAGTGATCAGGCGTGTTGCTGAAATATGCTCAGTCACACCGCCGCCGAACCTCAACGGAGATGCGACGAGGACAAGGTTAGCGGCCATTCTGAGAGTGATATACGGCGAGCCGGAGCCGGAAGTGCCGCCGGAGATTGCGGACCTGCTCAAGCCGTGGCCGTGCGAGCACAACAAGCCAATCATCGAAGCCTTCCGTCGCGGCCAGAAAGCGGGCAAGTGATGGTCCAGCTTTCACTCGACCTGGAGCCGCCGCGCGCGCGCAGGCCGCGGCTGATCGACGCAGTGAAGGATGTATTGCTGATCCACGAGTGGGTCACGCCCTACTTCGTGCAGCGCGAAATCGAGCGCAAAACGGGCGAGTTTTACTGTGACAGCACCATGTCGGCGCGTATCAGGGACCTTCGCAAGGCACGCTATGGCGGCTACATCGTGGAGCGCCGGCGCAAAGAGGGCACAGATTCGTTCGAGTACCGGATTACAGGCAAAAAGCAATGACACCGGAAGGACAGGTTTTGAAGGCGGTTCTGGACTATCTGGCGGCGCGGCACATTCTAGCGTTCCGCATGAACACGCTGGCCATGCCCACGCCGGACGGCAAGCGGTTCATCAAAGCGGGTGTGCCTGGGATGGCTGACGTGCTGGCGTTTTCATTCGAGCAGTGCGGTGAGCCTATTGATGAAGACCATAGATGCTACGGTCGTTCTATCGTGCCACTCTGGATCGAGTGCAAAGCCGCCAAGGGCAAGCAGAGCGAGCTGCAAAAGAGTTTTCAAGAGCAGGTTGAGCGCGAGGGCCATCGGTACATCGTCGCCCGCAGCATTGAGGATGTAGAACAGGCTTTGAAATGAGGGAGATATGATCGCAGGAAAGGACGTTATGACCGAAGAAGAGGCAAACATTGACGTCGTAGCAGCGAGCGGTCGGACAGGGGGAACAGGCTGATTGAGGGCTATTAGGAAGCCGCCGACGGCGCTGACCCTGGCACGCTACCTGTTCCGCCTCCGGTTTAGGCAGCATCGCGCAGTACCCCGCGCGGTAGTAAGGGGGATCCATACAGCCGCATAGTGCAAGAGCACGCCTCCGGCCTCGCAAGGGGCCGGGAGCGTTTGAAAGTAGGTCTGCAATGCTGACGTCCGATCAAATCAACGAAGTATGGAAAAGGCGGATTTCCGCCGAAGTGTATTCACTGTATTTCGGCGATCTTGCAAGCCTTTATTCCCTGCGAAAACAGTGGATTACTGGCCTCTCGTTTTTTCTGGCCTCCGGTGCCGTCTTCGCTCTGGTTGCCAAGTTACCAATTGGCGTCCCCATTTGGCTTTCTGTTCTTGTGGCATTGATGAATGCGTATGCTGTCGCAGTCAATCTGGACTCCAAAATCAGGATAATGGCGAAATTGCATTACGGCTGGAGCCTGATCGAGAGTGGTTACAAGAGGCTATGGAATCACACCTATAGTGATGAAGCAGCAGCCGAGCTTGAGGATTTGCAACGTCGCGAAGCGGAACTCTCCGAACTGGCGACTACCGACGCTCCGAACGATCCGAAGCGGATGGAGCGGTGGGAGGACCGTTGTGCAGGAAATCGAGCAGGTATCGAATGAGGTTCTGGCTGAGATCCAGGCGCTCGATCCTGCTCTTGCGCTGCCCGTAACAGCCATCGAAGCGCTTGAAGGGCTGGTAACGGCGGCAATCAACGCCTGGAGCACGGCAACAGGCCAGCCGGTCACAGTCGCATCACTGACGGCGCTATTGCCCAATCCAACCCCATTGACACCACCCACAAGCTAGCATCGCGCAGCGGCTCGCGCGGTAGTAAGGGGGACTGGGATGCAGCCGCATTAGAGCACGCTTGCGCCGTCTTACGGGGCGGCGTGGGCGCTTCCCCTAGAAAGCCTGAACGCCATGAAACTCCTGATCGTCCTTTCGTTGCCTGAGTTAGCCGTGCTTGCTGCAGCTGCCTACCTGTGGGTCTACGACTGGCTGCGCGGGAAACCGAGATACCTCTAACGGAGCCGATAAAACAAGAGCTCAGACCATTTGCGCTTAGCCTTGCGGCCAGAGGCGTTAGCGCGATGAGGTGGACAAATCGTCACATGCGGGCCTCCGTCGGACTTTGGCTCTAACGGTCCACAAGCGGCTAGAATCTCTTGAATCACTGCGGTCGTTTCATAAAGCACCCGTCGATTTGTAAAGCGCAGAACGCGGATCCCAAGCTGATTCATTGCGGTAGTGCGTCGCCGATCATAGGCTTGAGCCTTGGGCGTGAGATGGTATCCGCCATCACACTCAATCGCAATGCGTTGCGGGTAGAGCATGAAATCTGCGATGTAGTAGCTTATCGGCTCCTGGCAAGCCACTATGATCGAGGAATTCTTGAAAGCGACCAGCAACTCCGAATAAAGCCGTTCTTCCGCGTGTGTTAATGAACGACGTAACTGATTGGCGTAGTTAACGTTGCGCGAATCCATCGACAATATGATATCATGCCTCTGCGAATCGGCCGTACGAAATTTGACAACCTGCGGTATCATGGTCTCGTGATTGCAATGCCCAAACCGCAGACCCAGCCCGTTGCCGTCATCACCACCGTGCGCATCGCGCAACTGCGGATTGTCGAAGTATTCCCGCAACTGATCCCCACATTCACAGAAATCAGCCCCGGCAAGTGGGCGAAGGCGGCGTAGAATTCATTCATGCCCGCTGGACGCCCAACCGAATACAAGCCTGAATATGTCGAGCGCACAAAAGAAATGTGCTTGGCGGGTGCTACCAATCTCGATCTATCTCACGAATTTGGGGTTAGCTTACAAACACTGCGCAACTGGCGCGCAAAATATCCGGAATTCCTAGCCGCCTTAAAAACAGGGAAAGAGATTGCTGATGCTCAAGTCGAGCGATCGCTATATGAGCGAGCAACCGGCTATTCGTTTGATGCGGTGAAGATCTTCATGCCGGCTGGGGCTAGCGAAGCGGTGAAAGTCGAATACGTTGAGCATGTGCCGCCTGATCCAACTTCCATGATCTTCTGGTTGAAGAATCGCAAACCGGAAGAATGGCGCGATAAGACAGAACTGAAAGTCTCAGGTGATCCGCTCGCTGAACTGCTCGCCGAATTTCGTCAGCAATATGAGGCATTGCCAAAAGCGCCAGATGAATAAGCCATGCAGAAAATGCGACTTGCTAAACTCGGTAAACCCAGAAAACCGAGAACATTATGATGTTGAATTATGGTGAAAGGTTGCGCCGCTTCGCTTATCGCCCGATCGAACTCGATGCTCGCATCAATCTGCTCGATGGCGCCGTTCGCAGCGGCAAAACGTGGGCTCTGCACCCCAAAACCCTCTACGCCTGTCGCTATCCGGTGAATGGCTGGCGGGTCATTACAGGCGTATCGAAGCAGACCATCTTCAACAATGTGCTGAACGACCTTTTCAACCTTGTTGGGCCCTCAAACTACACCTATAACCATCAATCTGGGCTGCTACGGCTTTGTGAGTCTTCCTGGCTCGTCATGGGCGCCAAGGATGAGGGCAGCGAGAAATACATCCGCGGGCTCACTGTGGGCGTGGTGATTGGTGATCAAATCGAGCTGATGCCCCAAGAGTTCTTTCAAATGCTGCTCACGCGCATGTCTCCTGAAGGATCTAGATTCTATGGCACGTTGAATCCTGCGAATCCGTTGCATTGGCTCAAAACAGAGTTCATCGACAACGAAAAGCTGCGCAATCTCGGGATGCTTTCGTATGGCCACTACACGATGGATGACAACCCAAATCTCAGCACCGAATACATCGAAAGTCAGAAGCAGCTCTATACGGGCGTGTTTTACGAACGCTATATTCTCGGCAAATGGGTTGTGGCCGAGGCAGCGATCTATCGCGATGTGCTGGGCAACGCCTGCTATTACACGGACGCTGATCGGCCGCAAGCCCTACTGACCAGTTTTGCGGCTCGTTACATCGGCGTGGACTATGGAACGATCAACCCATGTGTCTTTCTGGAGATTTTCGACGATGGCAAGACGCTCTGGCAAGAACGCGAGTATTACTGGGACTCTCAGGAAAAGCGGCGCCAGAAGACCGATTCGGAATACGCCGATGATTTTGATGCCTTCGTGGGCCGCGAACGCCGCGGGCTCGTGGTCATCGCTGATCCGAGCGCAGCCAGTTTCAAGCTGGAGCTCGTCAAGCGCGGCTATCAGGTGATGAACGGCGAGAATGAGGTGCTGGAGGGTATCAGGCGTGTCTCGGTAGCGCTCAAGGCCGGGATGTACCGGATCCACGCGCGGAACAACCCCAAGACCAGGCAGGAGCTTGAGGGCTATTCCTGGAGCGAGAAAGCAGCCAAACGCGGAGAGGAGGAGCCAATCAAGGAAAACGATCATAGTTGTGACGTGATTCGCATGTGCGTGAGCAAGATGATCCCGAAGTGGCGTGTCGGTTAATCTACTATGGAAGCGTATCACGATTCGTATTCCTATTCAAGCACTATTGTAAGATGAGCGCATGGACTCGCTTTCGCTCGCCAAGGCGCGCGCCGCCGAAAAGCTGAAGATCAAGCCGGCGCCGCAACTGAGAGGCGCGGTTGATATGTATTCCAATCCCGCTGCGAACGTGGGTTGGGGCACGACTTCGCTGGCCAATGGCGGGCGGCATGTTCCATTCGCATCTCGCTTGACTATCAGAAACTCGTTTTCATGTATCGCGGCT
>Ga0116128_1001229_pt1 | contig 11549 bp, 11 predicted proteins | sample June2015DPH_16_1_3_FD_88974 | JGI IMG/M metagenome (GOLD analysis project Ga0116128, IMG submission 88974) | Peatland microbial communities from SPRUCE experiment site at the Marcell Experimental Forest, Minnesota, USA - June2015DPH_16_150 | ecosystem: Environmental > Terrestrial > Soil >... | reverse complement strand
TTCGGTTCATCCCCGCGCCTGCGGGGAACACACCGGCGAGCCGGCGGTATCGATCTCCAGGACCGGTTCATCCCCGCGCCTGCGGGGAACACGCTATCGGCTATCATCTTGTCATCGCTCAATACGGTTCATCCCCGCGCCTGCGGGGAACACTTGTGCAGGGCCTCTTGTACCTCTTCCGTCTCCGGTTCATCCCCGCGCCTGCGGGGAACACTGCCTGAAGAGCGATAATGCTTTTCTCTAAGGCGGTTCATCCCCGCGCCTGCGGGGAACACTCGCAGACAGCCTTGTTGAAAGCCGTCCGGTCCGGTTCATCCCCGCGCCTGCGGGGAACACCTCTGCCAGCCTTTGCCTACACGTTTGTATCTCGGTTCATCCCCGCGCCTGCGGGGAACACCTATCCTGCTTCGACCCCATAAAGCGAAAGGTCGGTTCATCCCCGCGCCTGCGGGGAACACTCGACTGGTACAATACGATCGACATGGAGGACCGGTTCATCCCCGCGCCTGCGGGGAACACCTCGTCACGCTCTACCGCGTCATTCAGCACCACGGTTCATCCCCGCGCCTGCGGGGAACACTGCTCACATGCCTGGTTGACGGCCTGGATTATCGGTTCATCCCCGCGCCTGCGGGGAACACACCGTTCCTCTGCCTCATAATTTCATCAGCACCGGTTCATCCCCGCGCCTGCGGGGAACACTTCGTGATATCGGCGGAGATTGCCTCGATACGCGGTTCATCCCCGCGCCTGCGGGGAACACACGTTCACAGGAAACTGGTATAACATTTCAGACGGTTCATCCCCGCGCCTGCGGGGAACACTCATAGACGTTTAGCTGCCCCTCCCACTCGGGCGGTTCATCCCCGCGCCTGCGGGGAACACAAGGCCCGGGCCATCGCGCAGAATTTCGATGCCGGTTCATCCCCGCGCCTGCGGGGAACACATCGTACGCAGTCCCTATAACACCCGCACCACCGGTTCATCCCCGCGCCTGCGGGGAACACCCGGAGATCCATGCCAACGTATGGCTCGGTGACGGTTCATCCCCGCGCCTGCGGGGAACACGGAATTATAGCCGCATCGAGGTCATGGCTATGCGGTTCATCCCCGCGCCTGCGGGGAACACAGCCCGCCTCGATAAGAAGATCGGACGTTTCGGGGTTCATCCCCGCGCCTGCGGGGAACACTTGAGCGTCGCGTTATACTTCGGGAACTCCCACGGTTCATCCCCGCGCCTGCGGGGAACACGCCCTCCAGTTGTAATCGCGGATTGCGTTCACCGGTTCATCCCCGCGCCTGCGGGGAACACTTCTGAATGGCGAGGATGTCCGCCTGGACTGCCGGTTCATCCCCGCGCCTGCGGGGAACACTACGACCCGTACACGAACTCTTGGAATTGGGGCGGTTCATCCCCGCGCCTGCGGGGAACACCAAGAGCAGATCGGAAGGGCGCGGGAATATCCCGGTTCATCCCCGCGCCTGCGGGGAACACTACAACCCCGAAAAGGAACATTTCGAACAAGGCGGTTCATCCCCGCGCCTGCGGGGAACACGTCAACCGCGATCTGGCGACCATAAAGCGCCTCGGTTCATCCCCGCGCCTGCGGGGAACACACGTGCCCGCCCCAGGACCACAGACCCTTGCTCGGTTCATCCCCGCGCCTGCGGGGAACACTCCACCTGACCGATGAGGATAATGCCGAGCAGCGGTTCATCCCCGCGCCTGCGGGGAACACCCTCCGGAGCCTCGCCGCTTTCGGGGGCCCTTCGGTTCATCCCCGCGCCTGCGGGGAACACCCCGTTTCCATTGCCCCACGCATAGCTAGCGTCGGTTCATCCCCGCGCCTGCGGGGAACACTTCCTCCTTTGTGATTGTAGTCAGTAACGGCGCGGTTCATCCCCGCGCCTGCGGGGAACACAAGAAATTCGAGGGCAAGGACACCGTTGAACGCGGTTCATCCCCGCGCCTGCGGGGAACACTTTTGACGTGTGTGATGCAGCAAAAGGTTTATCGGTTCATCCCCGCGCCTGCGGGGAACACACCCAACTTGGCCGCGTCCCTCTCGAACTCGCCGGTTCATCCCCGCGCCTGCGGGGAACACGACGCGAACCGCTCCAAGCTCCCGGACAACGCCGGTTCATCCCCGCGCCTGCGGGGAACACCGCAACCTCAGCCTGGATGATGAATCAGTTTGCGGTTCATCCCCGCGCCTGCGGGGAACACTTCCTTATCACCTGCCCGTTCAGGGTGAGGGCCGGTTCATCCCCGCGCCTGCGGGGAACACCTGATCCCGGTGTCGCCGGTCTCCCGATCCCCCGGTTCATCCCCGCGCCTGCGGGGAACACACGGTGAGCCAGTTTTTCATGTCCGTCGTGTTCGGTTCATCCCCGCGCCTGCGGGGAACACAATGCGGTCATAGACTACGGCACGCCTTCCCCCGGTTCATCCCCGCGCCTGCGGGGAACACTTCTCGATCTTACGCCATTTAGGACGTTCTGTCGGTTCATCCCCGCGCCTGCGGGGAACACTTTTCTATAAATCATTCTATTTTGTGGGCAATCGGTTCATCCCCGCGCCTGCGGGGAACACCTTAATTTCCAGCATTGCGCCCATGTGGTGACCGGTTCATCCCCGCGCCTGCGGGGAACACGCGAAAAGAAAATACCTGGAGGCATCGAGGTTCGGTTCATCCCCGCGCCTGCGGGGAACACTGCGTTGAGCCGGTCGAGGTAATAGATCATGGCGGTTCATCCCCGCGCCTGCGGGGAACACCACAATCCACCCAGGCTCTAATGTTATGTAGTCGGTTCATCCCCGCGCCTGCGGGGAACACCGGGCTTACGACATAAACTATGCGCAGTTCCCGGTTCATCCCCGCGCCTGCGGGGAACACGTTCCAAGAATATGTCGAAGCTCTACCGCAGCCGGTTCATCCCCGCGCCTGCGGGGAACATGTCCCTCTCGCCTCTGCTTCGTTAGCGTAATCGGTTCATCCCCGCGCCTGCGGGGAACACTACCGAATGCGTATCAAGTAATCATCGAAAGGCGGTTCATCCCCGCGCCTGCGGGGAACACCTGATAAGGTAAAAGCCGCCTCCGTCAATAACCGGTTCATCCCCGCGCCTGCGGGGAACACGTTCCTTTTTTAACCAATTCGTTATGGTTTTCGGTTCATCCCCGCGCCTGCGGGGAACACTTTGGGCCGCCACATTGTCCTTATACTGTCGGCGGTTCATCCCCGCGCCTGCGGGGAACACTCAATCGGCCGGGAAGGACCCGCTGACCTGGTCGGTTCATCCCCGCGCCTGCGGGGAACACTGAAGAGCGGCGACTTCGGAGCATTCCTTGCTCGGTTCATCCCCGCGCCTGCGGGGAACACACTTCACAGAACCACCTAAAATCATTGTCGGTTGTCAAAGAACAAAATCCTACCGGAAACCTACCTTGATTCGATTACCGTCTCCTGGGATACTTCCGGCAGGAATGAGACTAACTTCAATCCATCTATCTCGACCGGCTCCCGCCGGTTGCTGCCCCACGTCATGAAGTCGAAACCCGACTCGGTGTTGGTGCTCCACGCCATGACGGCGTTGCCGTCCTCCGATGCCTTCATGACCGTGTCCCAGATCATTTCACGGACTCTTCGTGACACCTTTCCCACATAGACCCCAGCCCGTACCTCAAGAAGCCATATCGCGAGCCTTCCTCGAAGTCTGGGCGGGACATTTTCAACCGCGATGACCAGCATCGCCGATGCCCTCCTTGTTGGGAATTGCCGACGCCACGGATTCCTCGGGTCTTCCGGGGAAAGGCAAGCCGCCGGCAGACAGGACGTGCTCGATTATGGGGATTATCCGATGGAGGACGCGGCTTTGCCGGAATGAGTCGCGGCAGGCAACTCGTACCTCTCTTTCCGGCTCTTTCGGGTTCTTTGAGGCCACCCGAAAGGCGATAGGAACAACGGTCTCGAACTTGAACAGGTCTGCAATATCGTACACAAACGATTGGGGCTTGCCGGTATGGATAAACCCCACGGCTGGCGCGTATCCGGCCGCCAGAATGGCAGCTTCGCTCACGCCGTAGAGACAAGCCGTTGCGGAGCTGAGGCAACGATTAGGAACGTCGCCGCTTTCCCATTCGTCATAGTCGTAGTTACGGGCAGTCCACTTTACCCCGTATTGACGGGCAAATAGCTCGTACATCTTTCTGACCCTCACCGCTTCTATTCCGCGCAATTGCTCGATGCTCCGCCGCTCGGGAGGCTTCTCTTTGAAGCGCAGCTCGTACATCTTTCGCACGACCTTGAGTCGCGCCTCGTCGTCAAGGGCCAGCTTTGCCTGGTAGAGCAGTCTATCTGCACGGGCGCCGCCCGGCTGACCCGACGCATACAACCTCACGCCGCCATCACCTATCCAGACAAGAAGGCAACCGACCCGTGCTGCCAGGGTCACCGCTGCGTGAGAGACGCGCGTTCCGGGCTCAAGCATCAGACAGACCAATCCGCCCACCGGAATGTGCGTCCGTACGCCGTTCTTATCGACCACCACGAACGCGCCGTCAAGGACATCGATATTGCCTTTCTCGGCATAAGCGACGGAGATGCGGTCCTTGATGGGAATGGGCCTCAGAGGCGGGAGAATCGGTTCAGCCATGAGCGCAGCTCCTTCGCAAGAAATTGGTTATTATCACGTTTATTATCGCGTTTATCGGATATTATCACGTTTTTTGCCAAGCGGCCCCACGGCCCGTTGTCAGGACTTTCAGTTTCCCTTCTCGCCGAAGTGATTCAAGTACGACCCTGATCATGGGTCGGCTCACGCCCGGGCACGCCCGGACAACATCTCCTATGCCGAATATCTCGGGAAGATGCTCAACGGTCTCCCTAATCAGGGCCGTTTTTGACCCCCGGTTCGGACGGACGGCATTTAAGCGGCTTTCGAATTCCTTGTATGCGGCGATCAGGATGCCGAGACTGTATTCCCACCACGGAATGATGGAATGTCCTCCGCTGTGCCATTTTTCTGAAACGCGATTCAGAACCCTGTAGTAGTCCTCCTTGCTCTCCTCGATCAGCCGCTCGAGGCTGATGTAACGGCTGACCTCGTAACCTGCCTGATGGAGCATCAGCACCGTAAGCAGTCTGGAGACCCTTCCGTTACCATCGGAAAAGGGATGAATACAGAGAAAATCGAGAACAAAGGCATGAAGCAAGAGGAGGCGGTCTATCCTGCCTTCTGCCCACAGCCGGTTAAAGCGGGTGCACAACTCAGACATATAGAACGGCGTCTCGCCGGCCGGGACAGGGATAAATCGCGTGACCCACCGGCCGTCCGGAAGTCTTTCCTCGATCATATTATCCCGCACTTTCCACATCCCTGCGGGGAGGTCCGTGCGGCTCAACATGTCTCGATGGATTCTCAAGATCGTCTCCGGCGTGATCGGGAAGCGTTCATAAGAAGTGTGAATCAGCGAAAGGACGTTCTTGTACCCGAGCACCTCAGCCTCCGACCGATTCTCGGGACTCGCCCCTTTTTCAAGGAGTGGTTTCACGCGCTTCTCGTCAATCGAGATCCCCTCGATGCGGTTGGACGATTCCGTGCTCTGGATGATGGCTATCTGTCTGAGGGTATCGAGCACCTGGGGCGTTTGCCGCACGTAAAGTTCCTGCTTTCCCCGGTACTCTCCCAACAGGCGAAGAGTCCCGGCAAATTCCAGAGGAATCGCCTGTCGTTCGAGAAACTCGCGATCAAGGGACTTCATCAGGGATGGTCTCCGTTGCTGTCTAGAAACGCCATAAGTCTCATATCCGCCTCACGAGCATCAGGCCGCAGCCGAAGGCTTTAGCGGGGCCAATGCCTTTATACAGAGCCCTGATGAATAGTTCGGGATCAGCGACCGTAAGAACACCGCTGAAATCTTGCGTTCTAAGCATGTACTCCTGCTTACCGGCGGATTTGATTGAATATTTACGGCCATTATCTATCGCAACTTCAAATTGCTTCACTGAGAACCCATGCTGCTCTCCCTTCTTGATAAGCCACTTCATACACACTTCGTGTACTAATTCATCCAGAGAGCGTTCTTCTTGGTAAGTTCGCCCATCTCTTCTAAACCGCCACTTGGCGTCCATGACAAGACCATATTCTCTCGCTTTGCCGTTTTCTCTTCTTTTGACAACGGGATTGGCTCTCAGTTTGAAATACAAACGTTCTTTCTTTTCGAGCATTGGCTTGTACTCAGGCGAGATTGTAATTCTCACGTTGTTGTTCTTTGGCGACACCCGATAAGGTGCCAGCAGATAGATATGCTCGATATTCTGATAAGCGTCATATTCAACCCGATATAGGAAATCCCTTTGTTGGTTCTCGTATTGGCTTACCAATGCCCACATGCTTTGATGTAACAAGTAGGCATCTGCATAAGTCCTGCGATCTCTGTTCAGAGCATCTCTATCGATAGATATCCTGTATAGGTACATAATTCTACCTCGTCGGGTTTAGAAAAGGTATTCATCTCTTTCAGTAAACTGCCATGCCGTGCGGTTGATTGGCTGATCCCGCCTTGTCAGTTTCATTTTGCCCTTCTGAGACACTTCTTCTGTGTAGTATTGGACCGTTTTGCAACTAACCATGAATTCCAACTCATCGTCGAATTTGAATTCGCTTTGTTGAAAGGCATCACTGCAATTCTGTGCGGACACGACCTGCGGCTCTAAAGGCAGCCCTAAGGGACATGATTTCCTTCCCAAGTATAGAGGAAATCGTGGGTTTAAGAGAAAACTGACAACGTCTTTCAGACCGGAGACGTCAAGAACGCTCCAATCAATTCTGTTGCCCTCGCCCTCGGACACCGCAATTGTGTAAACCGCATCACAGTAATACGTTCGTCTGGATTGGATGGCACCCGCTTCGGCGCTGTTCTGAGTGTCGACAACACGGAGTTTTATTGCCTCAATTTCGTCGGAGCGCGTCCAGCAGGCTTTGCTTCTGTCGTTCCTGATCGCCTGTTCGCTTGGAGCTTGGACAGTATGATAATCGTCAACAGGAACCCCCGGCCCGTCTATCCTGACAGAGAAAGCCAACTTAGCGAGTTCGGACTGCTTCTTGTGCGCCTCTCGCTCAATGCCCATGGCTGCGGCAATCAGTCCAATAACCGCCGATTTGGATGGATATCGATAACTCGGACGAATATCACCCACGGCAATATCACCCCAGGATGCCAAAGCCCCATACAATCTGAACAACAGATACCGTCTCATTTGTAATCACCGATAAACGCGAGCACGCCTGATAGCTTCCCGCCCTCGAATATATTCATTTCCTGTTCGTATTTTGGCGCTGTGTACGCTGCATCGAATTTGTCTTTCATGCTCCGTAGACGCTTGATGGCTTCTAGGGGATCATCGGGGGACCCTTCCTTAAGAAATGCCAATGATAGATTCCTGGGCTGTGCATCGCCTTTTTCGGCCAAGACATAGAAAGCTTGGGTGCGATTGGCATAGCTGTTCTGTTTCCCGGATGGCGCTACCATCGCGGCTGCCTTTGCCAGGGCCTTGAGAGCCTTGCTTGCTAGCTCCTCCGTGCTTCCGTTGTTTCTCAGATTTCTTGTGAGCAATTCCTTATCTATGCAAAGATACAAATAGTAGACTGCCGACACAAATTCCTGCTCCCCCATGTGGGCGGACCCATGGTTATTCAAGTCATCAACAGCGGTAAAGAAGTCGTCTTCGATTTCAACCTTGTTAATGGAGATGGCATGGGCAACCTGCACTGCCGCCTCTACATTGGCATCCGGGCGCTTGGCAATCATCCTGCCGAACATCGCTAGATCGACGCTTCTCGGGCTTGTGTCAAGCAAGTTGTCTAGTTCTTTATCGGTCGGCTTCTTATTGAGAGCGCCAACCAGAGCCTTTATTCGCGCTATTTCCGTGTCGGAGAAGTGTATTGGTTGCTCAGTAACGATCTCTTTGCCTACATATTTCTCATCGACCGGGGCCTCCGCTTTCTGCTTCACTTTTGTCGTCTTGGCAAAGACACTCAGGATTGCTTTTGTATATTCTTCTGCTTTCTTTTCGCCGTGCTTGTTCAGCAACTGGTCATATAGAGCACCGTGCTCTTTTGACAGAAAAAGTTCTCGCGTTCTTGTGCCTATGCTCAACCCTTCTTTTTTCCAAATCTGCGAATTCCGCCACGCTCTCTTTAGGCTTTGCGAAGAAATACGTGACCGTTGTGTGCCCCCCATTATAGCCGTTTTCGGTTGCCCCAGTTGGTCACGGTTGGGATTTGATGGTGGGTACGAAACCAGCAAATGCAATTGAACAAAACGAGCGTCAGACATGGACTCCTCCTTATCAAGTTATTTTTCCAAGTTGGCCTTTTCGTAGTATTTGTAGGACAGATTCGTTTTGGCTGAGTCGCCCCAATAATAGGCGATGCTAAGCAAATCCAGCACACTAACCTTTCTTTCCAGGATACGGATGACTTGAATGAAAAAGCGGTATAATCTCGCCCGGTCTCTGATTCTCAGTAACTGACGGAAGCGCATCTCGCTGAGTTTCGGTTTGTCACCTCTGCTGATCTGGTAGGCAAAAAAATCATGCGCTTGACCATCGCTTTGGTCATCTTTTCTCTGGGCATCATCCTCCTCAATATGCGCAGCCAAACCAATGACAGTCGCCATCTGTTCCCTAGACGGAGATCTCTGTTCCAGTGGAAAATGCTTTATCAATTGCCAGTAGCAGCGCTGATAAGCTGAGGACATTTGAATCTCTTCCAGATTCTTGCAGCGGCGAAGTTCTGCCCTGTCACCTTTGTTCTCTTTTAGGCCATCCCGCCACTCCAGCATGAGATCGCTGGCAGGATGACCCTCCTCAAACAACCTTATTTCTCTTGATTCTGTCATTGCTTCTCCTCCTTTGGCAGAGCCAGTATGTCTTGTTTCAAGACCGTCCCAGTCAGTTTCCCCATTAACTGGTTATATGCTCGCGCGATGCGCTTGGGATTATTCTGAATGCCGGACCTGAATGCCCAGCGATTAAACAGGCTCTCGGCTTCTTTCTTTATGTGGTCATACCAGGCTCGCCGGAGTTGGGTATATTTCTCGGCGCTAAGTGTGTCACCATTGATACGATTATGTAGCGCTTCCATCAATTCATAAAACATTCTTTCTGTATTGTTCCAGAATGATCTTGCAATCTCGCCGGCTGGTTCCTTATCCATCTTCTTTTGCTTTTCTTTGTAATAATCATGGCCGAACCAGGCCATCCGCATTGCGGCTGACAAATAGCCACTGCTGCTGTTAGCAACAATTCTACTTGCTTGAACGTATCGGTTTATTTCAGCTTCCAGTCGTTCCCGATTAGCTTTATCGGCATGCAGAGCGTATAGGGGCATGTTCGTTTGATACCAACATAACGTCTTTGCTTGTTGGGGATGATTCCAGTATCCACATGCAAGTATCTTGAAATCGCCGTTCAAGTTTCTTCTGTTAGCGTGCTCCAATAGATTCTGCGACGCAGTTTCACTTCCCACAAGAGATAGCCAATCGCCGTAGTTCACGCCTTCGGCACCGATTTTTGTAGGGTGTAGGCCTTCAGTATCTTTAAAATATGGTATTAAAGGGTGTTGCGTTAGTTTTGTAGCATATTGAATCCCATTTTCCTTTATGTAGACATTCTGGATCACCTCCGTCTTTTTTGAAGTTAGATCACAAATACCGTTCTTTAGTTCTGAAAAATCGACCCAGACTCTTCTGGGCATTGACCAATAGATGTCGTTACGGATCAGGTCGTTGTCGGTCTTTTGTTTTCCATTTGGTCTGTCGTTCATCCATTCAAAGTCTGAATTAGTCAGCCCCGATTGGATCAATCCGTTGAAAGTGTTTTTCTGAATAACGTTCAGCCACAGGTTTTCCCATAGATTGCCATCTTCTTTGACAACAAAGGCGGTGATTGTATTTCTTCCTCTAAAACTACCGTGATGGCGGCCAAACCTACCGCCGGTTTCAGATAGACAATAGTTTTGATATAAGTAAAGGGCAGAGATTAAGTTGTTGACTGACATGCATGATATTTGAGAAGACTTGACAAAGAAATCTTGGTTTTTGTCGATCGTATTCTCTCCAACTATGCCAGGTATCAGTTTGAGAATACTAGCTTTATTGCCACTTTCTTTGATCGATGTATCCTGCATAAACCGATAGCCGTCACCATCTAGATAGAAAGCGCCTTTGATTTGTTCAAAGTTTTCCCTCAATTGGGCTTCTGAGGGGGGCTGATTGAAAAGGTTGCGCCATACTTTTGGATTCTCCGGCGCATAAACGGTTTGCAGTAGACCGATCAGGAATTGCATTAAAGCCGCGTTGAAGTCGGCCCTCGGCGCATCAATCGCAATAATATCCTCTTGCACAATCTCAAATGCTTTGATCGGCTTAGTCTCACCGTTTCGCGTTCTTGCTGGTATCCATGAATCGAATAACAGGTTGAATCGTTTCATATCATTCATATCAGTTCATCCTTTTCGAGTTGATCGTCATTTGACATGCGTTCGAGCTCATACCCGTAAATCAGACCTTTTTCAGAATCGTAATAGACCCTGCTAGGACCGCCCGAGTCGATAACCTCTCCAGCCCAAAGGGCTTTGTCGGCATCCCAAACCATTGGCAGAATATTAGTCCACTTGCCCTTACTGGGCATTAGCTGTTTGGCTTTATCAACTGCGGTTTCCAGGCCAGTCGGCAGGGTTATTTCAGTTACATTCTTCTTCCGCATCCTTATCTCGTTTTGTTGCCACCCCTGCTTCCCCCCTGGCGTGAATGGTGCCAGTCTTCCGCCTTCCCATTTTGCCAACGTTATAATGATGGTTTCCTCACCCAACCGTGTTGGCATTTTTGTGTCGTCTTCCCATACTTGCCCATCCATTGTGTAACCTGTTTCAAAATCAATTGTGTTGAAGAACCCTATGGTTCGCCGACTACCTTCGTTGCCAGATGCTTTTGTGTCCGAGTCTTCTAGCCCTCGAGGGACCGCAGCGAGCCCACCATACACGTTTTCGATCAAGTCTCTGGTATTCTCCGGTAATCTATTCTCCGGTAGCGCACGAAGGTATTTCAAACTCAGCCATAGTCTTGCATGATTCTCATACACATTTTTTCCATTTGGAAAAAAAGCTGAAAACCAATCGCTTTGAGGGTTGGGGGTAAATTCCGGCGTAAAGACATATAGATTTGCCAAACCCCGCTCGTCCTCTCCGTCCAACTTGGGGTTGCCCGCCTTATCCCGGATATGGCGGTGCATCCTGCCCGCCCTCTGCAACATTAAATCAATAGGTGCCAAATCAGTAATCATGACATCAAAATCCAGGTCAAGGGACTGTTCAACTACCTGCGTAGCTATCACCACCTTGCCTCTTCTTTGCGCGTGGCGGCTGTTTTTATCAAAGGCATTTAGTACTCGACCTTGAATGCTTGAGCGATCAATTAGGGTGAAGCGAGCATGGAACAAATCAACTTGGGCACCTTCGTCTTTAAGGAATTGAAAGGCTTGCCT
>Ga0116128_1001211_pt1 | contig 11645 bp, 10 predicted proteins | sample June2015DPH_16_1_3_FD_88974 | JGI IMG/M metagenome (GOLD analysis project Ga0116128, IMG submission 88974) | Peatland microbial communities from SPRUCE experiment site at the Marcell Experimental Forest, Minnesota, USA - June2015DPH_16_150 | ecosystem: Environmental > Terrestrial > Soil >... | reverse complement strand
TTCACGGAGCTTCGGAAGCACGTTGCCAACAGAATCGCCGGCCGGCAATGACGTACCGCGTCGCATTTACGCGCCGCGCTCAAGCCGATCTGCACGGACTCTTCGACTATCTTGCGGACCACTTCGGCTTTACCAATGCCCAGCGTTATGTGGAACAGATCGAGAAGGCCTGCTTAAGTTTGGGCACGATGCCTAATCGTGGAACGGAGCGTTCGGATTTGAGACCGGGGTTGCGGATAATGGGATTCCGGCGCAGGGTCACGATTGCTTTCCGCGTGAAGGGGGACTCGGTGAGCATCCTGCGCATTCTTTACGGTGGCCGCAGCGTCGATCTCGCCTTTCCGCAAGATGACGATTGAAACGGCCTTCCCCTACCGCGGCGGCTCCATGTTGTAGAGGAACCATGCCCGCAGTTCCAGGTACGGCCCGTGAAAATCCTTGGGCAGAGGCGGGTAGTTCGAGCCGGTCAGAGCGCCCCAGGCCGCACGGTCCAGCGCCACGTCGCCGCTGCGGCCTTCCAGAATCATGTTGCCGTCCATCAGACGCCCGTTGGGCAGCACCTTGAAGCGAATCGCTACCATCCCCGATTTGTAGATCGGCGCATTCACCTCGTCGGGAATCAGAGGATCCCATGTCCGCTCAGTCTCCCAATGCCAGCGCGCCAGCCAGCTGCTGAAGTCCACACCCTGCGTGTCAGACAGAACCTCCAATCCGCCCGTGCCCGCGCCCGGATGCATCGATAGCCTGCCGCCCGGCAAATTGTCCGTGCCCGTGCCGTGGTCGCGCGATGCGCCCTTCAGGGCTTCGCGCAACTGGTCGGCGGGATTTTGCGAGCCCAGGGCAAAGCTGGGCTTGGCCGGCACCGCTGCCGGGCGAGGCGCCTCCAGCTGCGACTGCTCACTGGGCGGGGTGGGCGGTTTCGGAGCCGTCGCTTCAGCTTTCGGCGCGGGCTCCGGAGCAGGCGGATTCGCCCGCTTCATCGCCTCCATCGTCTCTTCGTCAATCAGGGGATGCTGCGGAAGCGGCTTCACGATAGGCTTGGGCGGCAGCGTGAACGGCGTATCCAGGTACGTGAAATCCTTGTGCTCCCTGAGCTTATTCCGGTCAGTTACCGGCGGAATCTTGAAAACATATTTGGGAATCCAGGTCACTGCCGAAAGCAACGCCAGGTGGAGGAAGATGGCAATCCAGAAGCCCTCGCGCAGACGCGCCCAGCGCCGTTCGTCCTCCATATCGCTGATCAGTTGCAGCAGCTCGTGGGTGTCGTAGTCAATCCAGCGCGAAGTGCTAACCACCTGGGACTCAGCCGGGCGCAACTCCTCGTCCACAGCCGGTACGCTCGAATCGAGGCTGGTTTGCGCGGCAGTGGCTTCCGCGGGCCCGTTAAGCTCGTTCACTTCGCTTGGCGCTTGATCGGTGGGCATTCGTTCTTGGGGAGCATCGCGGGACGCACGCGCGTCCACAGCTCCATTTCAAGTCCTTTCTTTCTATTCTCTCATCCGGGCCAAAATCCTGCCTATCGCCTACAGCGAAACCAGAGTAGCTGTACTCCGAAAGCAACTCCGCCAAGTGGCTTTTTCCTTAAGAAAAAGCCACCTCGAACAAATCTTGGTGAGGGCACGTTTTCTCTGGTTTCGCCCCGGCCCGTACAATGGTTCTGATACTAAGACGGATTTGCCGTTAGAAGGGGACCCTGCTTGAAGCAGTTTATTGTTCGATTGATCGCCAAGTGGAAGTATGTAGCCCTTTTTCTGGCCAAGTTCGGTGTTTGGGGCGTGGGCGCCGTCGCCATGCTGGACTCATCCACCATCCCCGTCCCCATGGACCTCATCCTGGCCGGTTATATCTGGGCCGACAAGCGCCATTTCTGGCTCTATTGTCTGATGGCTGCGGCAGGTTCCGCGGTGGGTGGCCTGCTCCCTTACGGCCTGGGCCGCGCCGGCGGCGAACTCTTTCTGCTCAAGCGGGTCAACCGCGAGCGTTACGAGAAGATGCGCGCCCGCTTCGAGCGCCAGGAGTTCCTGGCCATGATGATTCCCTCCATGCTGCCCCCGCCCGCGCCATGGAAGGTGTGTGTCTTTACCGCTGGCGTCTTTGAAATGAGAATCGCCCCATTCATGCTGGCCGTCTTTACCGGACGTCTGCTCCGCTGGTTGATTCTCTCCGCGCTGGTGCTCGTGCTGGGGCCGGGAGTGGTCGATGTGGTGCAACATCACGGACTGATCATGCTGGCCGTCGTAGGCGGCCTGGCCGTGATTGGTTTTGCCTGGTGGTGGATGCGACGCAAGCGCGCCGTGAAACTGGACGTCGACTGATCCGGAACGAAGAAAATGAAATGAGGATGGAATGGCCGATAAACCCTATTGCCCGCAGCAAGACATCGTGACCCTGATGAAGCAGTTCAACCAGCAGGTCAAGGAATCTCCTCAGCTTCCCGCCCCGGAGACGCGCCTGCTTCGCGCGCGGCTGGTATTCGAAGAGGCTCTCGAATTCGTCAAAGGATGCGGTTGCACGGTCACCAGGAGATTTGCCGGATCGAACGGCGAAGATCAGGCCGCCGTGATTGACGAGATCAGCGTCGTGCTCGATCCCAACGGCAAACCCGATTTGGTCGAATACGTGGACGGATGCATCGACCAGCTGGTTGTCACTTACGGTGCGCTCAACGCCGCTGGCGTGAAGGCTCAGCCCGCCTGGGATGAAGTGCAGCGCAGCAACATGAGCAAGGCATGGCCGCATTGCAGCGTTTGCGACGCTGTTTTGGTGCAGGGTAGTAGCCCGGAACTGCTCCATCCGGAAGATGCCAGCGCCCATCCTGGAGATTGGAAGCCGATTCTGAAGATTCATAAGCGGCCGGACGGCAAGGTCATCAAATCGCCAACCTATTCACCCGCCGATTTAAAGCGCGTGATTGCTGAGCAGATCCAGCAGGCAAACGGAGAATCCTGGGAAGGCTCTGAATAAATAGAAAGGCCCAAACTCTTCAGCAAAGCTGAAGGGTTTGGGCCTTGAAAGTTGGAAGAAGAAACAAAAACTTATTTCCCGGCCAGCGCCACCTGTGTCCGCGCCACGCTCATCCGCCGCACCAGCACCGGAAGCCCGAAGGCCAGCCCCAGCTATGAATCAGAACGCTCCTCTGATTTAAGAGACGGAGAAGGTTTCAGCGTTTTCCGTCGAGTCGAGACAGGAAGTCAGGTGACCAGGTTGCTAAATTTGCGCCCTGGGCATTGGCCTCCAGAGCCACTTTGTTATACAGGGTGAGGAGCTTGCGTGGATCGAGCAGGCACTCATTGAAGGCTTGCCTGCCATAGGCTCTTTCCACCAGCACTGCCATCTCGTAGCCGACCGTATACCATGCGCCATGATATCCCCAGAAGGGCGCTGCTCGTTTGCCGATGGCTTCGTCGCCCTTTAGGGTGCCATCCAGAATTTCGGTCAGCATTTGCTGCACCGCCTCCAGATCGGCATTGAAGTGCATCATGTCGCTATCCCACCGCGCCCTGGCCAATGCATCGTCTTCCCAATATGGATGCCTGTCCACTGAACCGGCGGCTGCCAGCATCGCTTCCCCCTCGCCAAAGGCGCTCATCCAGTGCATTGCGGTTTGTACATTCTCCGGCAAGCCCGCTTGAATCGCTGCCTGGCGTTGTTCCAGGCTTTGCAGGCCAATATGGTGACATTCGTGCGCGACGATCTTCTCGAACTTGGCCTTCGACTGCCGCTCCATATACAGAAATATTGCCGGGCCGTTTCCCGGCTTCGTCCACACGAAGCTGTTGTGTTTTGGTTTGATTTCTGGAAAGACGCGCGCGTGAATCGTTGCTCCATCCGGAAGCCATGTCAGCACGCCGGCGCCAATGGCTGGCATATTCGCCTGCTTCATCTCAGCCAGAGTCTGCTCCCACTCCTGCTGCCTGGCCAGCGCTTCGGGCGAGAGCAGATATTTCTGGAAGTCTTCATCGGTGAAGGATCTGCCCATGGAGGCTTCGCGCGCCTTCAACCATTGGTAAGGAACTGTAGAGAAGAGCTGTTGCCAGTCCCCGGGCGTAACCGCCTGGTGCACGCTTTCCTTCTGCAATATGCGCAGAGCCTGTTCGGCTTCAGACGTATCCAGAGAGAGTTGAACCGCGGGGGACGCTTGTCCTCTGGCGATGTCGAAAGAGAATCCCCCTAGAAAAACACAGAATAGAAGGTAGCCACGCATGAATCCTCACCCCATGGACTTCATGTCCTTGGACGAGCAATTTATGCCACGGTTAGATTAAATTTTTCGATGACTGAAAATACGAAGAACTGCGGATACCCAGGTCCCGCGTTTGGGACCTGGGAATGTAATAAAAAACTACTTCTCTGCGAGTGCCACCAGTCCCCGCGCCGCGTTCATTCGTCTTACCAGCACCGGCAGCCCGAAGGCCAGCCCGGCAACGATGGCCGTCGAGGCCAGATCGTTGCGATAGAACAGCAAACCCGCCGCATAGCACGCGCCCAGCCCGCTCAGCGTGTGCGGATACGGATACGCGAAGCCGCTCACCCAAGTCGCATAATTCGAGACCAGGAAAAACGAGGTCGGCCCCAGCAGAGCGCCCGCCGCCACCCGCACCACGGTTGTTCGCGCCCGCAGCAGAATATATCCCAGAGCCATGGCCATCCCGTACCAAGCCCATGTAGCCGCGTAGAGCTGCCAGGCAAATGTGTAGTGGTAGCTATAGACGGTGAGAATATAGTCGGTAGCCATAAGCGCGGCCAACGGCGCCAGCATCTCCCGCCACGGCCTGCGCGCTCCAAAATATAGCAGTGCGCCGCCCACTGCGGTAAAGTTCAGCCACCCCGGATGGGGCAGCAAACGGCTCAACACGGCAACCAGCAGCAGAAGATAAGCGGGCATGTACACCTCAGGATTCAGGATTCCGTCGTCGCGCCAGGGGAATAACGCTCCAGGCGGCGGATCGGCGCTCATTTCATTCTGCGGGTCGCGCCCCGCCGGGTCAACCTCGAACCTTGACGTGATGAACAAATTTTTTCATTCGGAGCAATGCCGTTCTATCGCTGCTCCCGTCCGTTCAGCGCCTCGCCTGCCTCGTCGCGCCCGTCTACGATATAAACCCAGCCGCTCAGGGGCTTTCTGCCAGTGCTTCTGCCTGCTCCGATAAACGGGTAGTCGAAGCGCAGATCGTAAAACTCGACCGTGGTCCACATCCTGTTGCGAGGTAACTTCGGAGGTTCCATCCCCGGCACAGGAATTGGTTCCTGGCCCACATCGCGCACCACCGCCCACGTGCCCCAGTCCATGTAAACCTGCCCCAGCAGCGTGTGTTTGGCGGCCTCCGTGGCTGCGGTCGCCGGAGGCTTGTAGAGCACGTCCCGGCGCGGGTCGCTCATAATCTCCCCGTTCAGCGTGTTGATCTCGGCGGTCTGGTAGTACTCCTCCGTCTCCAGAATTGCGTGCCAGTGGAAGAGATTGACAGGATATGGTTCCAGTGCCATTCGCTTCACCGGAGCTGAGGCGATTTGCGTATTTTCCGCCAGCGCCCTTGCCCGCCCCTGTTCCGCCCCGCGCCAGCCCCACAGCAAAACCATTCCGGTCAGTGCGAAGATCGCCCATCCCTGCCCGCGAAATTTTTTCTTCTTTGCGCCAATCTCAGAGTCGGCCAGCCCCAGAAGCCAAGGCATCACCAGCGCCAACCCAAGCAATGCCCACAGCACCGGCTCGGCAATAAAAACAAAGCTCCCCGCGTCCCAGCGCGGATTGAAAGGGAAAAATGGCCTCAGCCCGTAGTTGTTCGTCCAGTCCAGCATCAAGTGGCTCAACGCCGAGAGCAGCGCCGTCAGATAAAGCCAGCCCCAACGCAACGCAGGCGGAGCATTTGCGTTTTGGTTGAATGGATTGGCTTTGCGTTTTCGTCGCGTTTGCCGCCATCGCTCGAAAAGCCACACCAACCCCACCGCCGCCGCCGCCATCACCGGCACAGCAATCAACGTATGCGTGATGCCGCGATGGTGCTTCAGCTCCTCGACTGGCCCGGCCAACCCCCACAAAATGTCAATGTCGGCTGCCTCGGCGGCCAGTACGGCAACCAAAGTCGCGTAGGCTGTCTTGCGGTTCAGCCCCGCCCGCCCAATGCATGCCCCGGTCAGAAAATGTGTGATGGGTTCCATAGCGCTCTGCAAACCATACTACCCTGCCCCGCCGCACCCTATAATTCTCCCCATGGGCGAACGAACCCCGCCACACTCATCTCCGGCCCGGCGCGCCGCCGAACTCAGCGCCGAACTGCGCCGCCACGAGCACCTCTACTACGTTCTCGACTCTCCCGAGATCAGCGACGCTGCCTACGACGCGCTGATGAACGAGCTCAAGCAGCTCGAGGCCGCGCATCCCGAGCTTGTCACCCCCGACTCGCCTACCCAGCGCGTCGGCGGCAAGCCCGCCGAGGGCTTCCGCAAAGTCGCCCACTCCCGTCCCATGCTCTCGCTGGACAATGCCTACTCCGCCGAGGAGCTGGCCGCCTGGGATGCTCGCTGCCGCGAGCTGGCTGGCCCTTTGCCCGTCGAGTATGTGGCCGAGTACAAGTTTGACGGCCTGAGCGTGGCGCTACGTTACGGTCCCGCAGACGGCGGCGGTTCGCGCCTCACGACGGGCATCACCCGCGGCGACGGCCAGATCGGCGAAGATGTCACCTCGAATGTGCGTACGATTCGCAGTATTCCGCTCTACGTCTCTGCCGAAAAGCTTCAAAATGCCCGCTTAGGTCAACGATTTGAAGTGCGGGGCGAAGTGGTAATGCTAGTCTCGGACTTTCATCGCATGAACGAGGAGCGCGAGGCGCAGGGGCTTGCCCCGGCAGTAAACCCGCGTAATGCAGCAGCAGGCACCCTCCGCACCCTCGATCCTAAAATCGTTGACCAACGTCGGCTCGTCTTTTTTGCATATTTTGTCTTAGTGGATGGCGAGTATTGGTTCCTGAGCCAAACAGCGGCGTTACAAGCAATTATGAGCCTAGGTTTCAAAAGTTTTTTCCCTGGTACAGTTCGTATTCAATCTGCAATTGGTCTGCCTACAGTCAACCAGCAGATGATGAATTTTATTGAACACGTTGAATCTCAGCGGCAATACTTTCAGATGGCTTTTGAATTCGACGGCGTCGTCTTCAAAGTCGACTCTCACGCCACGCAGCAGCGTCTCGGCTACACTGGCCGCGCCCCGCGCTGGGCCATCGCCTACAAGTTCACTGCCCGCTCCGGCATCACCCAGGTCAACTCCATTACCGTGCAGGTGGGCCGCACCGGCAAGCTTACCCCGGTCGCCGAGCTGGCCCCTGTCTTCATCGGCGGCACCACCGTCAGCCGCGCCACGCTGCACAACGCCGACTTCATCGAGCGCCTCGGCCTCAAGCTCGGCGACTGGGTGCGCGTCGAGCGCGGCGGCGACGTGATTCCAAAAGTCGTCGAAGTTCTCGAAGACGCGGACCATCCGCGCGGAAAGCTCCGCTTCGTTTTTCCGTCGAAATGTCCGGAGTGCCACTCGCACGTCGTCCGCGCCGAGGGCGAGGTGGACTTCCGCTGCGTCAACGCCGATTGTCCCGCCAAGCTCCGGGAGAGCCTGCTCCACTTTGCCTCACGCGGCGTCATGAACATTGAAGGCCTGGGCGAGGCGGTAGTGCAGCAGTTGCTCGACCGCAGCCTCGTTCACAGCGTGGCTGACCTCTACTCCCTCACTGAAGAGCAGTTGACCGGCCTCGATCGCTTTGCGGAAAAATCCGCCCACTCCCTCATCGAAGAAATTGAACGCTCCAAGACGGCCGGCCTGGCTCGCGTCCTGATGGGCCTGGGCATTCGCTTTGTCGGCGAGCGCACCGCGGAATTATTGTCAGAAGAATTCGGCTCCATCGAAGCGCTGCGCGCCGCCTCCGTCGAAGAGCTGGAACGCGTGGAAGAGGTCGGCCCGCGCATTTCGCAGGCTATTCTGGAATTCTTTGCGCAGCCGGCCAATCTGGCGCTGATCAAGAGCCTGAAGACCGCTGGTGTAAAGATGACCGCCGAGAAGAAACAGCGCTCAGCCCAATTGGCGGGGCTCACCTTCGTACTCACTGGAACCCTGCCCACACTCACCCGCGACGAGGCCAAGGCAAAGATCGAGGCCGCGGGCGGCAAGACTGCTACATCGGTTAGCAAGAAGACCAGCTACGTGGTGGCCGGCGAGGAAGCCGGCTCCAAGCTCGACAAGGCGCGCGAACTTAATATCCCTGTTCTGGATGAGGCTGGATTGCTGGCCCTGCTTCAGGCATCTTCGGCCACGCATTGAAACCCGCTTCATCTGCGCGTGTGTGCAGGCTCCCGGAATCCCGAATAAGAAACCTGGTGGTGCGCATCAAGGGAAAAACCGCCAGAAGAATCAGCAACAAGTCAAGCCACACGGTGCTCTCACATTCTCATCTCATTGGCAATGAACATCAGCCGCGGCGGGCAACCAGGCCCGGATGACGCTCGATGGCGTGCAAATCGCGCTCACGCTCGCGCTCCCGTTCCCAGGCCGCAGCGCGCCAGTTGCGCGAGGCATATCGCGGTGGCTCATTGACAGCCACTGCGGCTTCTGCGGCGCGCTCCCTCACCGGTAAAGCAACCAGTTCCATCTGCATCCGCAGAGGGGGCCGCGCGGGCGATACCGGCGCGGGCGCGGCAAGCAGCCGCGTGGAGGTCTCTACTTCCTCGTGGGCCGCGCTCGAGGTCAGGCTGGCGTCGGTTTTTACCGCCTGCTCTATGAACTCGTCCTCCTCATCGATTTTGACTTTGGCGGCCCGCGGCATGCGCGTTGTCAGGGATCTGACCAGAAAATCATCCACCAGCTTGTGCAGGCAGGTTTGGCCGCACAAATGCTTCGAACCAGGGCGCAGCCGGTTGCGCGAGTTCCATCCGCTCACCCGCAGTTCCTCCCCCTGGTCATAAGCCACAAACCAGTGGTTTGTCTGCTTCTTCTCTGTCCCGCAGATATCGCACGATATCGCCTGTCGGATCACCCGTTTTCCCCCTGTCGTACCGTTCTTTCGCGGCCTGGACGATTTCCGTCTTTCTCACTGACCGATGTAGCAAACAACTTCAAAGAGCTGCCAGCCGCCCAGACGAACCCCATGGAGAACTCTAGGAGCCGCCCACCTCTAGTTCATCGCTGATCCTGTGCAATCAGTGAGGAAAGAACCGAAAGAAACGTGATTGATTGCAAATGGGAACAGCAGGGTGCGGAACTGTTCTGAATCGGAACGCGCCGGTAGATTCTATTGAAAAATGTAGAAATGGAAAAATGAGAAATTGAGCCGATTTCTACTTCAATTCAGCTTCTATTGACCCTAAAACGGATGCGGCTTCACCTCTATGGAGAATGGAGGTGGTTATAAATCCCCTCCCTCAAGGGAACTAAAGCCCCATGACCATATTGTTTATCCTGCACCGCTGCTGCTACGGTTTCTACGGCATAGGCGCAAAGTAGCCCTTGCGTGTGCGCACAATGTAGCTCCGGTCATAGCAATAAAGATAAATAGGGCGAAATGCCCCATCCTCCTTGAAGTCGGCCGGAGTATAGTTCAGCGCGTACTGGCTGCGCAGCGCTTCTTCAATGTCGTGAAAGCTGTTGGTCATCTCCTCGACAGAAGGCGGAAAGAAAACCTGCCCGCCGGTTTCCTCGGCCATCTGGGTCAACGTCTGGTCGCCTTTGCCGCGGCTGGGCGTCCAGTTGGTGCTGATGGCGTAGATGATGGTGTCCGCCCGTTGGCACATCTTGATGGCCTCGTCACGATAGACGTGGCTTACGTTGTCTTCGCCGTCGGAGATCAGCACTATTGCCTTGCGCACCGGCTCCGGTCCGCGCTCAGTCAATAGCTTGTCGCGGCAGGCGACGTACACGGCGTCGTACAGCGCCGTGCCGCCCCCGGGACTCAGCCGGTTCACGCCTGTCTCCAGGCCGTCAAGGTTGTTAGTCCAGTCCTGGGTCACCGATTGCGTCTCCTTGAACCCCATCACGAAGGCGCGGTCGCTTTTGGCCTTGAGAATATCCAGCAGAAACTCGATGGCCGACTGCTGCTCAAACTGAAAGCGCTTGCGAATCGACGTGCTGATGTCGATGACGATGCCTACTCGCAACGGAAGATGAATCTGCTGGTGGAAGCTGTTCACCTTGGCCGGCGCCTTGCGGTCGTCCAGCAGGGCAAAGTCGCTTTGCTGAAGGTTGGGAATATAGCGCCCATGCTTGTCCGTCACCGTGAAGATGAGGTTGACCTCGTTGACGGGAATCTTGATGACGGTGGGCGCGACTTCTTGTCCCGCGGGCTGTGCCGCGGGTTGCTGGGCGGCCTGCGTGGGCGCCGGTTGGCCAGTCTGTGGAGTTGCCGGCGTAGCCGCTGGTTGCTGTGCATACAAAGTGGCTGCCGCAAATGCCGCGGCATACACAAGTCCTGATAGCTTTCTGGTCATAGCTCTTTCATTTTATCAAGAGCGCCCTGCCTTCGCGCCTGGCTGCGCAACTCATTTTCCAGGAAGGGTTTGCCCCTCTTCCAGCCGGTGTAAAAACGCCTCCAGCTCGGCCGGCAGCGGCGCTTCCAGTTCGAGCAGCTTCCCCGTTCGGGGGTGCGCAAATTCCAGGTGCGCAGCGTGAAGAAAGTTGCGCCCCAGCCTGAGCTTCTCCGGCTCCGCCTTCCTCCGCGCCGCCTTGGAGGTCGCGGCCTGCGAGGCTGCCTGGTCCATCAACTGCCCCGCTCCTCCATAGAGCGTGTCGCCCACCACCGGGTGTCCGATCGACGCCATGTGCACCCGGATCTGGTGCGTGCGACCGGTCTCGATGCGCACCTTCACCAGCGTGAACTTGCCGAAGCGATTCACCAGCCGCCGCACCACCTCGTAGTGCGAGACGGCCGCGCGAGCGTCCCCCAGCGGTTTCGCCGTCATGCGCGTGCGCCGCACTGGGTCCCGTCCCACGCTGGCGTTAATCGTTCCCTTGGCCCGCTCCACAGCTCCCTGAACCAGTGCAATGTAAGTCTTTTTGATCTGGCGGTTCGAGAACATTTCCGCCAGCGCCGCATGAGCACGGTCGTTCTTGGCCACCACAATCAGCCCGCTGGTCTCCTTGTCCAACCGGTGCACGATGCCCGGCCGCAGGTCGCCGCCGGTCAATGAGAGCGCCTTGAAGCGATAGAGCAGCGCGTTGACCAGAGTCCCGCGATTGCGCGCCTCTTCACTCTGCCCCGACCCTGCATGGACCATCATCCCCGCCGGCTTGTTCACCACCGCCAGGTCGGCATCCTCGTAGATCACTTCCAAAGGAATCTCTTCGGCCATGGCCTTGAGCGGCGCCGGACGAGGCTCGCCGGTAATGTCAATCCGCTCGCCTCCGCGCAGCTTGAGCGAAGCCTTCTCGCGTTTGCCGTTCACCAGCACATCGCCCTGGTCAATTAATAATTGAACGCGCGACCGGCTTACGCCCTCCAGCTCGGCTGCCAGAAACTGGTCAAGCCGCTGCCCCTTGGCCTCCGCCGGTACTTCAATCGTGCGCAATTCAGCCATGTACAGCCTCGTCCTTCGCTACTGGTTCCTTTAAAGCCCCGTGCCCCATCCATTCGTGTTTTTTGCGAATGGGTGGGAAAACATAATCTCAATTTCTC
>Ga0116128_1001181_pt1 | contig 11795 bp, 9 predicted proteins | sample June2015DPH_16_1_3_FD_88974 | JGI IMG/M metagenome (GOLD analysis project Ga0116128, IMG submission 88974) | Peatland microbial communities from SPRUCE experiment site at the Marcell Experimental Forest, Minnesota, USA - June2015DPH_16_150 | ecosystem: Environmental > Terrestrial > Soil >... | reverse complement strand
TTCGTATCCATCTTTGACGACACAAGGGATAATCGTCAAGACGTTATTCAACCCACAAATAACCATGGGAAGCCTTATTAAGGTGAGTAGCAGCTTGCTTTCTGGAATATTGGGAGCACAACCGACATCTTAGTATCCGTCTCAATGGGCGGTTAGGAAAGTCGATCTAGACCTCGATTCGCTATATCCAAAGGGAGAATGGGCGCAAACTTTGTATGCCTATAATCCGAGCTACGCTAAGAGCATTTTACCGCCGGTGACGTGAGGAACGATATGGCAGGAACTGTTTCTAGCCAAAACCAAACTGGATATGGACAAGCAGACCCATATGACTCAAATTCGGAGTTCGATGCCGTTGACTTCATGATACGGCAAAGGATCGCAAAGGTCGCGGCGGTGAAAATGGTGCAGGTCGTCGCTGTTCATCCTGGATCGGGCTCTCCAGGGCCGGCAGGAACAGTTGACGTTCAAATCCTCACGAATCAACTCGACGGTTCCGGCAACGCGACGCCAAACGCAAAGGTCTATGGCATCCCGTTCTTTCGAATGCAGGGAGGTGGCTGGTCGATCACAATGGACCCGTCTATTGGCGACGTCGGCATGATGGCTTGCTCCGATGTCGACATCTCGGCGCTGAAAAAAGCATCCGCAAATAATACGGCCAATCTTCAGGTCAATCCTGGTAGCTATCGGCGCAACAACATATCGGATGGGCTCTATTTCGGCGGATTTCTGAACGGGAAGGCGACTAAGGCGACATTCAATCTTGGTTCGGACGGATCGCTGACGATCACGGATGGATTTTCGAATATCATCCAGACTTCGGCGGAAGGCATAAGTTTCACGCCGGCCGGTGGCATCCTCAAAGTCGTCGGGCAGATACAGGCGAGCGGAGCCATCCAAGCGGGCGCTGGTGGCTCTGACAGCGTTACGCTACAATCTCACACGCACCCATCCAATGGCGCACCACCGACCCCGGGAACGTAAATGGCAGGCCTCGCGACAATGCTACTAGATGATACCTGGGATTTGACCGTGGATGCCGCGGGTAACATGGCACTTGCGCCCATGTCACCGCCGGATAACCTCGCGCAAGATGCCGCGTCCGCCGTCCGGACATGGCTTGGCGAAGAATATTGGAATACTCAGATAGGGATTCCGTGGCAGACAATTCTCGGATCGGTTCCCAATCTCCCATTGCTGAAACAGCAGCTAGTTAATGCGGCGCTCACTGTCCCCGGTGTTGCCACGGCGATAGTTTTCCTGTCATCATTCGACAATCGCGCAATCTCTGGTCAAATTCAGGTTGTGGCACAGGGAACCGGACAAACTAGCTACCAGAATTTCTTCGTGATAATCCCACAGGGAGAATAAGATAGTGACTTTTGTTCCGCCGATTTCCTGGGGAACCGCCGGGCCGATAACGCCGTCAGGTCCGGCTATTCTTGCCGGCGTGCAGCAAGACTATAATATATCTTATAATGTAACATTCAATTTTAATCTAAACACTCCCCAAGGTCAGCTTACATCAAGCCTCGCGGCGGCGATCAACAATAGCTATCAAACCGTGATATATTTCTCAACGCAATTTGATCCACAATTCGCACAAGGTAGAAGCCAAGACGCTATCGCCAGAATAAACTTTCTGACGCGGCTTCCGGCTGAACCGACAGTAATTGAAGTAGAATGTCTTGGTTCAGGTGCGACACTTCCAGCCGGTCCAACTCAATATGCCTCAGTTTATGATTCTAGCGGGAATATTTATCAATGCACCGAAGCTGGAACACTTCCTCCCGGAGGTGGGACGATCACGCTTTCTTTCGCATGTTTGACCCCTGGTCCTATCGCGGTTCCGTCGTCAGTCCAGATTTATCAAAACATTTCTGGATGGGACACGGCGACGGTCATTGGCGGCACTGTCGGGAATAATGCCGAATCATCGCAGCAGTTCGAATTGCGGCGGCAACAATCGATCGCGTCGAATGCGGTCAACTCAAACACATCGATGCTCGGAACCCTCATTTCGAATGTTCCAGGCGTTCTCGATGCCTATGTGGTGGACAATCCTTCAAGCGCTCCGGCGACAATTGGTGGCATTTCCATCCCCGCGAACACGCTTTATATCGCCGTGACGGGGGGATCTGCTGCGGCAATAGCTTTAGCAATCTGGCAGAAAAAACCGCCGGGCATCCCTCTTTATTCTGGAAACAATACGCAAGTTGTATCCGATCCGAACCCGGCATTTTCACCACCGGTGCCACAATATACGATTACATGGGAAACGCCGAAAAGCCTTCAAATATATTTCCTGGTGACGCTCTTCAATGGGCCAAACATCCCTTCGAACGCACAAACACTTATCGCGGCGGCAATCGTATCGTCTTTTAATGGATTAAATTCTGGAGCCGAATTCATCGGATCGATAGTCGGGACAACATTGACCGTTTCAAGTGTAATTTCTGGCACGATTGGTCCCGGTCAGCTTATTTCTGGCGCGAATGTCGTTCCAGGGACAATTATTAATCAGGAAATCACTGGACAAGGAAACGCGGGGACGTATCAAGTCTCTCTTGCCCAAACTGTCCCATCGACGACAATCGCATCTTCTCCCGCGAACAATGTTCCGTCACCGCCGCGTGCGCGAATCGGATCGACGATCCTTGGCGCTCAATACGTGACCGTCGTCGCTATCTTGGGCGCATGGGCGCTTATCGAATCAATACAGGTAGGTTCAAACAATGCGGCGAGCGCGGTTGTCGTCGGTTCGATATCCGGCACTACGTTAAATGTCACTGCCGTTACCTCTGGGATCTTGGCAGTAGGTCAATTCATCAGTGGTGGCGATTCAAATGGTACGATAGCCGCCGCTGTGCAAATCATCTCTCTTGGAACCGGAGCAGGTGGGATCGGAACCTATATTCTCAATCAGACCTTAACGATTGCCGGCGCGACATTCACCGGGACACGCAATATCGCGAATCAGATCACCGCGTCAGTGGTCACTGGCCTAATTGGAATTGGGGACGTAATTGCCGGTGTTGGAATTCCAACGGGGACGACGATCACGGGGTTCATTTCCGGAGTATCTGGCGGGGCAGGGGTTTATTCGACGAGCCTCGATACAACGGCATCAAGCGCGGCTGTAACTTGCGGAGTTTCGATCACAAGTTGCGCGGTGGACAATGAGAGCGTTTCCCTAAACATCAATCAAGAACCCGAGATCACGGCGGCTAATGTGATCGTGCAAATCGGATGAAAAAGAAAATGACCAATGAAGAAAAAAGGGCCGCTCATCGCGAGAGTATGGCCCGCTGGCTTGCTAAGCCAGAAAATAGAGAAAAACACAGAGCTTCTGTGAGGAAGTCCCACGCGCAACCTCATGCCAAAGAAAAACATCGTCAACGTTCTGCCAAAAGGGCTGCCGAAAACAGAGAAGCCGAGCGTTTGCGGACTGCAAAATGGAGAAATGAAAATCCAGAAAAAACTATAAAATCTCATCATATATACTATATAAAAAATGATGATAAAATTAAGGAATCCGTAAAAAGATATCGAGAATCCAATAAGGAGGCATATACCATATATAGCCGACTTTATTGCGGTGCAAAACGAGCTGGAGGTGGTCGGCTTTCGTGGGGATGTATTCCCAGAATGATGCAAAATCAGAATTATGTTTGCAATTCATGCTCAATAGATATTAAAGATAATTATCATATTGACCACATAATACCGATATCAAAGGGAGGTCTACATTGCGATTCCAATATTCAATTACTTTGTCCAACATGCAACAGACGAAAGAGTTCTAAGAATTATGAAGAGTTTCTTGCACAATTAGAGAGGGAACGAAAAGCATCATGAGTGGACCTACTTATCCTAGATATTCTGCTGGCGCAGCATCAGGACAAAATGCCATAGGAACATTTACGATAGGATCGTCTCCTATAGGAGATATTGCGCCTTTTGATATATGGACTACAATAATTTCTCAATACTCTAATTCAAACATAATTACTGAACTTTGCAGCAATTTCGCTGATTATTTCGACCAAACCGCGAATATTGATGCATTTTATGATACAATCATGAATGTAGCAACTGCCGAAGGTTATGGTCTTGATGTGTGGGGAAGAATAGTTGGCGTTAATAGAGTATTAACGCTTACATCTGGAATATATTTCGGTTTTGAACAACAATCTCCTCAAATAGGAACATTCGGGCAGGGAATATTCTATGATGGCCAATCGCCCCTCACTTCCAACTTTTCTCTGACTGACGATGCCTTTCGCATATTGATATACGCTAAGGCTTTGGCGAATATATGCAATGGCTCCATCCCCGCGATTAATCAGATTCTCTTGTCACTGTTTCCGGGCCAAGGAAATTGTTACGTGACGGATGGAATGAATTTGACTATGACTTATACGTTTGATTTTGCTCTAAGCCCGGTCCAGGCGGCAATCATCGCATCTGGAATCCTGCCTCGCACGTCTGGCGTGCTGGCGACAGTCGTGCAGGGAGCCTAAACTCCAATGTTAGCTTCACAGATACCGGCTAAATTCCAGGTTCCCTTCGCGGCCGATGCGACTCCGGGGACGACGATTAGAACAATTCCACTGACGACAAGCGCTCCCGGAGCGGCTTCGTTCGAATTAGGATTTCCGCCGCTGACATTCACCCCGATTCCTTCGGGTGGGCAAGCACCAGATGGCCGGGATTTTAATGGAATTCTAAATGCTTCGACTTCTTGGGATCAATGGTTCCAGGTCGGAGGACCGGTTGCATGGGACTCGGCATTTTCCACGGCGATCGGCGGCTATCCCCAAGGTGCGGTTGTCGCCGCTGCGACATTGGGTAACTATTGGATTTCCACCGCCGACAACAATACGTCCGATCCTGACACTGGCGGCGCGAATTGGGCCGTATTTTTACCGGGCATCCTTAATATTCAAGTCTTCACGTCATCTGGCCCTTATACGCCAACATCAGGAACCAATAAGATCATTGTCGAGGTGGTTGGAGGCGGCGCGGGCGGAGGCGGCGCTCCAGCCACGACGTCGGGGCAAATATCCGTTGGAGCGCCGGGGCCTGCCGGAGCCTATGGAAAAAGCCTCATAACATCGGGCTTTGCCGGAACGACAGTGACGGTTGGCGCGCAGGGCGTTGGCAGGGCAGGCGCCGCCGGAACGGCTGGCGGGACGTCATCCTTTGGTGCGTTCGTCAGCGCGCCTGGTGGACCGGGCGGAGTCATCTTCGGACCATCGACGAATCTATTCATAAGCGGCGGCGCGGTAAGCGCGATAGCCACGGGTGGAAACATCATCAACGCCACGGGCGGCCCGAGCGGCGTGACATTCACGCTCAATGACACAGGGGATGGTTTCGGAGGTCCGGGCGGATCTTCCTTTTTCGGAGGCGGCGGAACGGCTGTCCCGGCATCTTTCAATGGTTCCGCCGCACAGACACCCGGGTCAGGCGGCAGCGGAACTTCCAATGCCGGAGCTGGAAGCGCCTTGACGGGCGGAAATGGCGCGCCGGGCATCGTCATCATTTATGAGTTGCGATAAGGAGAAAGAAATGTTCGCGGAAGTCTATAATGGCGTTGTCTTCGCGCTCCATCCAGGCCATCCGAAATTCAATGCCGGCATCAGGATTGTTGACGTTTCCAGTTATCCAGAGGTCGCCGTCGGCTGGTTGATAGATGCGCAAGGAATCGCATCAGCTCCGCCGAAGCCGATCTATACAGCCTCCCAACTCATCGCCTATGCCAAGAAAAAGGCTTCGATGATCGAGACTGGCGGGATCACTATCGACATTGCCTCTTCTGGCCATCCGGCACAAAATATCCAATGCGGAACCGATGTGCTAAGCTATGCGCGCGTGAGCGCCGCTTCGGCGTTCGCCATCGCCAATCCGAGCGCGGCAATCACTCACGTATTTCCAAGTGGTGTCGTCATGCTGACCGCGCATCAAGTAGAGACGATATTCGAGGCGATCTGCAACTTTTATGTTGCCGTTCAGGCGACATGGGGAGCCGTCATGATGGCGATCAATGCTGGAACCATCACGACTACGGCACAAATCGATACGCCGCCATCGCCGATCCCCGCTTGGCCTAAGAATTCGTGAAATCAAAATGAACTCGCTAAAGGGACACGTCCAAATGCGCAAGATAATACTCTCGGCATTATTTTGTCTTTTTAGTGGAACAGCGTTCTGTCAAAGTAATCCTGGGTTTTATCATGGAGAAGTTCCAACCGCCGCGCAGTGGAACGCGGCATTTGCGACAAAACAAGATGTTTTAAGTTATACACCATTGAACATCGCCGGCGGAGTTATGACCGGAGAACTCATAACAAATCCATCATCCCTAAGTTCGAGCGGATTTAACATTCCTCCCGGAGTCGCGCCAACATCGCCAGTCAATGGCGATCTTTGGGCGACTTCAAATGGTGTCTATGCGCGAGTCAATGGCGAAACGGTCGGGCCATTCGGAACGGGCGGTGGTGGTATTACCGGTCCGGGTTCGACGACGGTAAACGATTTCGCCTGTTGGAATAACACTATAGGAACGCTTCTAAAAGATTGCACGATAGGTATTGGCACTGCTATTACAAGTTCTGTTGCGGGATATGGACTCTATATCGGAACTGGGGGAAGTGCTGGCTTGCTGGAACAGTTCACATATGGAGCATATGTTTTTTCAGCGCTGGGCTATGCACTAAATAATCCACTCGGACTACCATCCGCAACGTCGCCTGTTTTCGGAGGAATCTCTGAATTCACAGGATCGGCATCGGTTGTCAATTTGCAATCTCCTCCGGCCGACATATTTGCGGTTTCCGCCGGAGGCGCGACTCTTCAAGTCTGTTATCTCACCGGATGTATCGCAAATGATTTTCTGACGGCGGTTTATGGGCGCTGGACGACGGCGCTCGACGCGAGCAAGTCGGAATATCTGTTTTCGCTCGATAGCGTATCCAACACGGGGCTTTCGCCTCCTTGGACCGCCACGACGCCTTTTGGCGCGGCATGGGTCACTGGACACGTCTATCCTGGGTTTTCGTATGTGACCAGCGGGGGGAATCTCTATTACTCGGCACCGGGCGGGACATCTGGCCCGACGGCTCCGAATTGTCCGACCCTTGATGCAACATGCTCGGACGGCGCGGTAACGTGGGGATGGCTCTCCGCGACGCCTTCACTGTTTTATGTGAACAATGCAGGAAATCTTTATTCAACTGCGGGCCTCGGAACGTCAGGTGCGACGCCTCCTACCTGCGTCAGCGGAACATGCTCGGATGGGGTGCTCACATGGACCTATGTTAACAACTCCATCGTCGCCAATAAGGTCGGAGCATTCTACTCTTGGGTTACGCATGCAAATGTCGCTGGTGGTTCATGGGGTGAATCGCATGATGTAAGTTCGATGGCTGATAATTCATTTATGATCGGAGCCGAGTTTGACTTTAACAAGGGGGGCCAAATTGATTGCACTCCTGGAGTAATTGATTGCTATACGATTTATGTAGGAGGATACGGCACACATACTATAACTGCTTATATAAGTTTTGCCTCGCCCCCTGGGCCTAAAACTCAAGCCTTTTACGGAATGTTAATCGCCGGTCCATATTCGGCGTCCACTTCCGATATCGAGATCGACGACAATGCAGATATTGGACTTGGAATCAGCACTCTAGTTCCCACTACTCATTCGATCGCGTCGATTCAAGACATAAGCACTTCGCCGGTTGGACTTTGGCTTACTGGCACTTACTCTTTCGCCGCCATCACCACTGGCGACGGCGTTGCGGGATGGGGACTGGCTCTCGGTGCGTCCGCCACGAGCGGAGCTAACGTAGTTTCTCAAAGTATTGTCTTTAATTATTTCAATGCCAGCAGCGTTGAAAATAATATGACGTGGACGGCAGGAAACAATGTCATGTTTCTCGGGAGCACGGAAGCTGGCGCTTCCGTGCTCATTCCGGGGCTCGCCAGCGGCGGAACGTCATGCGTGCAAGCTGGCAGCACGGGACAACTCAGCATCACCGGATCGCCTTGCGGTTCCGGATCTGGCGCGGTTGGCTCCGTCACCAATTCAGACGGGAGCCTGACTATTAGTCCGACGACGGGCGCCGTGGTTGCGTCGCTCAATTACGCACATGCCGGCACCTATTCCGTCACGCAGAATTTCGCCGGCCCGCAGGCGCAGATCACGCTCGGGGCGAACGGAGGCAATCTCGGAAAAATTCAACTCAATGGCTCTACGTCCGGCTCATTTGCAATCGAACCTCAAGCCGCCGCTGGCTCTCCACTATGGATGGTTGGAACATCAAGCGGCACTCCAGCGGTTACGGCAAGCAGCCCTCTGACGATTACCGCCGCGACCGGCAACATCGCGATCACAGGCGCAGTTGGCGGGGTTCTAGCTGGTGCTGGCCCGGCTTTCACGCCGACACCCACCTTGGGAACGTCCGGCACATTGGCCGGATCAATCGCGCTTTATGGCAATACGTCAACTGCCACGATCACGATCGTCACGGCCTACACCGGATCGTCTGCCTACAATGCGACAATCCCCGCATTGACGGCCAGCGACACGTTCGACATGATCGGATTGGCGCAGACGCTTTCCAACAAAACTCTGGCGAGTCCTGTGTTTTCAGGCACGGCGTCTGGATCGGGGACCATCCCGATAGCAGTGCTCTCTGGCTTTGGACCTGGCGTCGAGACGGCTCTAGCAATCCAGGTCAATCATGCAAGCGGATTTCCGCTCGTAAATACCGTCGTTCCAACGGTCGGCGACTGTCTGCAATGGGGTTCTAATGGCGTAACCGATGCCGGTGGCCCATGCACCACGGGCGGTGGCGGCGGAACGGTTTCGTCCGGAAACGCATATGATCTTGCCTATTATGCCGCAAACGGAACAACCGTGTCTGGTTTGACCACCGGCATATCCGGGCAGTTCCTAGTCGAAAATGGGTCGGTTATTCCGACATGGGTTACTGCGTCGGGCGATTGCACGCTTGCCAACACCGGCGCTTTGACTTGCACCAAGACCAGTGGGACGGCTTTCGGGGCGCTCGCGACGGTGACTCCTGGAACTGGCGTCCCGACCGCAGTTAGCGTGAACATCGGCACAGCGGGTTCTTTCGTCGTCAACGGCGGCGCGCTCGGAACTCCGAGTAGCGGCACGGCTACCTATCTCACTGGACTACCGTTGGCGGGATTGGCTTCACAAGCCGCGAACACCGTGGTTGGCGCATTGACCGCGACCACGCCATCGGCTCTCGCAATGCCTTCCTGCTATGGGGCGGGTAGCGCGCTCCAATGGCAAATCGCGGCCGGGTTTCAATGTAATACGTCAATCTCAGCGGCGTCGGCTCCCGCGAGCGGGCTCACAGGAACAACGCTGCCATCTGGCGTCACGCTTTCGTCTCTGACGAGTGTCGGAACGCTCACATCTTTGACGACTTCCGGACTGATAATTGTCGATTTGAATTCAGCCGCGCCGGAAGCGCTTACCGGCTCTGGATTACAAATCGTCGCCGCTAACTCAACCGCCGCCAATGTCGAAATAATGACGTTTGGAGTGGATTATCCAAGCTTCGTTGCTCGCACAGCCAATGGAACGGAGGCATCTCCGAGCGGAGTTTTGTCCGGGGCGGTTTTGGCCGATTTTGACACCAGGCCGTTTGACGGAACTTCTTGGGCATCAGTCGGAACCTCCGGCGTTCATATGGTGGCGCAAGAGAATTTCAGCGCAACCGCGCATGGATCATATCTCGATTTCCGATGCACCGCGCCAACGACGACCACGCAACTAAGTTGCGGCACGGTGACGAGCACAGGTTTCCAAGGAGCCATCGGCGCGACGACCGCGGCGACGGGTAAATTCACGACTCTCTTGGCGACATCACTTGCGCTCAATGGCGCCACAATCGGTTCAAACGCGCTTGCGATCACCGGAACAGCGGCGATCAGTTCCACACTCACAAGCGCGGCGGACACGATCACTTCCGCGTCCGCGAACGCGCTAGCAGTGGGGCTAAATGGCGCGACAAACCCAGCGTTTAACGTGGACGCGTCCACGGCGTCTTCCGCGACCGGGATCAATATCAAATCGGCGGCGGCGGCCGGCGGTCTCGCGATTTCAGTCATTTCGTCAGGGACAAATGAAGCTCTGACCATCAACGCCAAGGGCTCTGGCACAATCGGAATCGGCAACGTCTCCACGGGGGCGGTGACGATCACTCCGGCCACGACACTAAGCGCGGCTTTGACCTATGGCGGCGTCACGCTCTCGAATGCCGTCACAGGCACGGGAAACATGGTTTTGTCGGCCAGTCCGACATTCTCGGGAACAGTGGCCGGCGCGGGAACGCATCCGCTCAGTGTCCTCGCTACACAGGCCGCGAATACGGTTGTCGGTAATGCGACCGCCAGTTCCGCATCGCCAACCGCGCTCGCCATGACATCCTGCAGCACGGCCGCTTCCGCCGTGAATTGGACGACCAGCACGGGATTTGGCTGCAACACGTCGGTCACGGCGGCCGCGGTTCCCCTCAGCGGGATTACGGGTCTCGGCCTCAACGTCCCGACTGCATTGGCCATAGCGGCCAGCACGGCGGGAGGCCCCGCGATTTATGGTAGCGTGCCGACAATCGCCAATTTCGGCGCGCCTGGCACGATAACCGCCCCAGCTACTACTTATTATATGGGCTATCAGACTTCAACGACAGAAAATACCTCCAATTGGATAACACCTCGGGCCGGAACCTTTAGAAATCTTTACGCTTTTGTCAATGTCGCGCCCGGAACCGGACAGACGTTTACGGTAACGCTTAGAGTGAATAACGCCTCGCCGGCGAGCGGACCGACATGCACGATCTCGGCAGCCGCTACAACTTGCAGCGATCTGACGCATACCGCGACGATAACCGCTGGGCAGCCTTATGATCTCTTGTTCGTTACATCGACGACCGCCGCCGCTACGGTTCCTGTTGGATCAGCCGAACTAGATCAGTGAAGGAAACAAAATGAGATGGCTCTTTCTTGGTTTGTGTCTGATCTTCAGCGGGAGCGCTAACGCGGCCACATGCACGCTGGAGAAGACTTCCAAAACCGTTCTCGGTCCTCAGGGTCCCGTGACGTTATCGGTCTATAAACAGATGCCGTCGGAATGCGCTGCTTCTTTTCATGCGCCGCCACGGCGTCGATGATATAACAAGAAATTCCCGTCACGCGATTTCGGATCGGTCAGGGTGACGGGGTATAACAGCAGACTTGACCGGTCCACCGCTCTGCTAAAGGAAAAACAGATGAAATCGTTCAAAATCTCCCTCGCAATCGCCGGATTTATGTTCGGCATGGGCATTGGGTTGGCGTTCGCCGCCGAGGAGCCGACCGTCACTCTGACGCAAGCCGAGTTGCAGGCGGTCATCAATGCACAGATCGCGGCGTCGCAGGCCGCTCCGGCTTTCAAAAAGGTGCAGGGAGCATTCACTCCGCCGCCCGCGCCGATTGCTCACCCGACTCCCGCCGCCGAACCGGCCAAGTAACGCCAAAAATACGGGCATCGAGCAATGATAAGGGCAAAAACATGAGACGCATTTTAGGACTTATCATCTGCTCGCTGCTTGCATTGGCAGCGCCCGCGCGTGCGCAAACCATCGGTTGGGGTCAAGGCGGTTCATCTGGTCTTCCGTTTTTTGTATCGCCAAGCACGGCCGCCGCATGGGGGCTCTATGCCGGAGGATCGGCCTATTCGAGCGGCACGACCCTCGGTCAATTGG
>Ga0116128_1001175_pt1 | contig 11838 bp, 9 predicted proteins | sample June2015DPH_16_1_3_FD_88974 | JGI IMG/M metagenome (GOLD analysis project Ga0116128, IMG submission 88974) | Peatland microbial communities from SPRUCE experiment site at the Marcell Experimental Forest, Minnesota, USA - June2015DPH_16_150 | ecosystem: Environmental > Terrestrial > Soil >... | reverse complement strand
TTCGGCGGTTTCGTGGCGGCCCTGCAGATCGTCGATAAACTTCTGTGCGTCTTTGAGGCTGGCTTCCCCGCCTTTGGCACGCGTCACCACAGCTTCGGTGGCATAGGAGCGAATAAGTTTCGGCCAATACTTTTGCAGCAGCTGGGTACTCGCGAAAATATCGGCCCAGACAATTTCTCCGTTCACGGCGACCACGACGCCCACCGCATTCTTATCGCGCAGTTGGCGGATTACGCTTTCGTAGTTGCGCTGCACCGGCTCGGCGACGGCATCCACCTGCTTTTGAACTTCCTTGTTGTCCATAACGCTCGTATAAGAGGTGGTCGCATTCACGGCCGGAGCGGCGCCGGTGACCTCCACGGTCGCCGCCATGGCGCGCTGCGAACTGCGGACGCTGTCCCACACTTGCTGCTGGTCTTTCGCGGCCATCGCCTTGCTGCGCACGACGGGCGCGGCGAGAAGGCCGCCGATGGCACCGCCTGCCGCGCTGCTGAACTCGTACTTACCGTTCGCCGGCACCCAGCGTCCAGGCTCGACGCAGAAGACGCTCAAGTCGACCGGATCGCTCTCGGCGGGCACGATGCGGTCTTTGGCGATGACGCGGTCCTGCTTGCCGCCAGTAACTATCTCGCCAGCGAGGAGTAACAACGGCCGCTTTGAGTTATTAACCAGAACTAGCCGATTGACCTCCGCGTTACGTATGGGATGGATGACTGACGGTTCGCCGGGACGGTGACGGATGAGGCCGCGCGCCTGGCCGGCTTCCGTCACCACTACGTCGCCGTTGCGCAGGCCTTCATCGAGGGTAAGAAACTCCGCCGTTTCATACGACTTACTGGCAACAACGGGAAAGACAGTCAGATTGCCGCTGCGAATTGGACTGAGAAGAGAGTAACCGGACGCTGGTGTTCCTTCGCCCGCTTGCAGCAGGCACGGAACCACGACAGCCGCCACTACGATCAGAGCGATTCCAGCAACCACAGAGCTAGGACTAATGACCGGCCGCATAATTGCGCCTCCCAGCAGTAAAGACACCAGTGAGAACACTGACGCTCCCGCGTGCGCGCGATCTTTTGCTTGCGCCGCTGCCCCGGCGCGCCGAGGTAGAGCGTGCCGGGGGACTGAACTGCGGGTTTTCCAGGAGTGCCTTTCTCTGCTCGCTGATTGAGGAACGCACGATTTATTCTTCCTTGCGTCGAAAAAGTTGCTAGCATCATCTGGGAGATGCCAGAGTGCCATGCCAAGGTCCCCCCAATCCGGCCACGGAGCAGTAGTCGCTGCGGCCCTGTACGAGCGCAGCGGGGCTGCGGCTTACGGCGTGAGCGCGGAGCAGTTCGCGGCCATCCTCGATGAAGTTCTGCGCAAGTATCTTCCTCACAATTCGGCCACCAGTTCGGCCCACGTTTCGGCGGAACAGCAATCCGACTTCTGCGCCGGGCTGCGGTTGGAGGAACTGGCGCTGGCGCGCGCCTGTGCCGGGGGAAACGAGCGCGCGTGGCAGGACTTCATCGGCCGCTACCGGCAGAAGCTGCTCAGGATGGCGCTGCACATTACGCGCGATGGCGCGCATGCCGCGGAGTTGGCCGATTCGCTGTTTGCGGACCTGTATGGCGTGAACGTTCGCAATGAAGTGCGCAGTTCGAAGCTCTTGTCGTACACTGGCCGTGGTTCGCTAGAGGGCTGGCTGCGCACGGTGATGGCGCAGGAGTTCATCAATCGCTATCGCAAGCAAAAACGCACGGTCAGTCTCGAAGAGCAGACGGAAGAGGGCGCGCAGTTTAGAGCGGCGGAGCCCGAGCCGGTGCGCGCTTCAGACAAACGGCTGGAGGCGGCCACCGATGAGGCGCTGGCGGAACTTTCGCCAGAGGACCGGTTTACGCTGGCGTCTTATTATCTGGATGGGCGGACGCTGGCCGAGATTGCGCGCGCGCTGGGGCTGCACGAATCGAGCGTTAGCCGGCGGCTCGATCGGCTCGCAACGGGGCTCCGGAAGCGCATTCTGGCCGGACTGCGAATGCGGGGAATGAGCCACGCCCAGGCTGCGGAAGCGTTGGACACCGACGTGCGTGACATACGCTTGAATTTGCGCTCGCGTTTGACGCAAGATTCCGGGTCGAAAACGTTCCCTGGGAGAAAGCTTCCGGCACAAGACGCAGGCGACCCTAGCCATGACTGACGGAAGCGACATACGGAAACAATGACTGAACTACCCAAAATCGTGCATGACCGCCTGCGGGCCGCTTCGACGCAGCGAGCCTTGCTCGAGCGAGCGCATCCTGATGCCGGTCTGCTGACGGCTTTTGCCGAGCAGGCGCTTTCGGCGGCCGAGCGCGACGGCGTGCTCGAGCACTTGGCGCTCTGCGGAGATTGCCGCGAGGCGATCGCTCTGGTGCTTTCGGCTGCGGACATTGTGGCCGTTCCGATTGCGACTGAGACGGAAGCGGTTCGAGCAACAACGATTCCGGCGAAGGCTGAGAGGTATTCGCCGGCCTCAGCAAAGTTTGTCTGGCCCAGGTTTGCCTGGCCAAGCCTGCGCTGGGCGGCGCTGGCAGCGGGAGTTGCGGTGGTAGCCACGGTTCTTCTGTTGCGTCCCGGGAAGCTGAACCAGGCGACGCTGCCTTCCGTAAGCCGGCAGGTCGCGACTACTGTCCCGCCAGCTTCCGGCCCGCAGATCGCATCGCCAATCATATCGTCGCCAACCGGCCAATCAGCAGCTTCGGCTAAAGCTGAAGAAGCCCGGCCAAAGTCGGAGTTACAGTTGTCCAAGAAACTCAAGGCTGGACGGGTTGTGACGCCGTCGCTTCGGGCGGAGCCCGGAATACTGCTTGCCGGCAACAAGAAGAATTCAGCCCAGGCAGACAAGCTCGCGGCAACGCCCCCGGCCGGAACCTCAGCGTTCGATGCATCATCCAGTCGAGGAGTGACTGAAACCGTCGAGGTTGCTGGAGCCTCCGCCGCAGTAGCAACAGAATCTTCCACCGAAAACGGCCTGATGGCGCGGAACGAGACGCCAGCAATTGAAAAGGCAAAGCCGGCGCTGCAGGGGATCGAAGCGAATGAGCAGCAGAAAACCTTGGCAACCGTTGTCCCCGGACCAGCCAGGTCACAGGCCAGGAATGTGACGTATGCCGCGAAACTGGCATTCCCTGCGAGCCAGACCTTGGCGCGCAATGTCACCTGGACGATTGCAGATGGTGTCCTGCAACGGTCACTGGACAGCGGCCAGAGCTGGCAAAACGCTTTACGCGCGCATCATCCATTGCTGTGCTACGCAAGTCGCGGCGAGGATGTCTGGGCCGGCGGGCAGGCGGGCACGCTCTTCCACTCGGCTGACAGCGGCGTAACTTGGACGCAGGTGCAACCTTCCATCAAAGCCCAGCGACTTGGCTCCGACGTAACTCACATTGATGTGCACGGCGACGATGTGCGGGGTCCAGCGGAGATCGTAGTTTCCACCAGTAACAACGAAATCTGGAGCAGTGCGGACGGCGGGAAGACCTGGGAGAAGAAGTGATTTGGCCGCTTCTTGACGTTCTGCCTCGCGGTTGTTTCCCCGGTCGGCGGTTTGTGGAACAGCCGTAGAACTTTTCATGGTTTTCCATTTTGCTGACAGACAAATAGTATCTATCAACTCCGCGAAGTAACGTTACGTCTGCGCATGACCCGCAGTACTTATTTACAAGCTTTACATTACGAAAGTGACATTCACGGCGCGGCTGAACGGACATAGGATGAATACGTGGCAGTTCTGGGGGAGGGCTGCCGAAGACGTCTTGAGCTTAACCGCTCAGGGCGTCTTTTTATTGCCCGCAACAATTCACTGGCCAAAGAGACTTTCTCAAGCTTACGTCAGGACGGGGGCAACGATGCTCCTGGCGCCAAAAACGGAATCCACCGTGGCTACGATCTGGTCCATGGCTCCGTCGACGTCGAGCGTGAAACGGACGAGGTCCATATCTTGAAGTGCGGGATGTGTGGCAGCCAGGATTTGCCACGCCGCATCACCGCCGAGTTCAACCGCCATGATCTCGTCATAGCCGTAGCCCAGGTAGCGCACCCGGCACAAGAGATCGCTCAGGTGAACCAGGCAGGCCAGCGGTCCGGCAGTTGGCAGAAGGCTTACGTCGTGGTGACAGCCAGCGACAGCCACCAACTCCTTTGACAGGCCCCAATGCTCGCAGAGCATCCACCCGCTCTTGCAATGAGTGAACCCGAGAACCTGCTCTTCAATGACATGGAGGGGGCGCGTGCCGCTCGGCGGCGCGCCGGAGGCATTCTCGAAAATCCCCGGTACAAAGAACCGAATTCACCAGAAACCCGAGGTCGTGCAGCAGTCCAGCCAGATAAGCTTTTTCGGGCTCTGAATATTCGATTTTCTGCGCCATTCTTTGCGTGACGAGTGCGCAGCCGAGCGAATGCCGCCAGAACGCATCCGGCGCGATCACCCACTTATCTTGCGGGATGACCCGATTCATGCACAAACCGAACAATATCGAACGTACTCTTTCGAGGCCGAGAGCCATGACCGCGGAGCGCACGGTTTCGACCTGGCGGGTTCCGAACAGGGGAGAATTTGCCATGCGCAGGCATTGCACCGCGATTGCCCCGTCGTAAGAAACGAGTTCCACCACTTTTTCAACTCTGATTTTGTCGGAAGGCAATCGCATCATATCGAGGAGCGGCTTCAGGATTGCGGGAGCGGTCGCGATCGAATCCAGCTTCTTGATTTGGGCTTGCAGTTGTGAGTGCAGTTCGGCTTTCACCTTTTGCCTCCACCGGCTTCAGGGCCTGTCGGTTTCCAGTACGCCGTCGTCCCTGGGAAATGGACCAGCCGAAACGAATTGTCCACTTGGAACAGAGATTCGGCCTGTCCCAGGAAAAGGTAGCCACCGGGCAACAGATTGAAATAAAAATGCTGCGCGACGCGACGCTTCGAAGCTAGGTCGAAGTAGATCAGCACATTGCAGCAGAAAATGATGTCGACGCTTTTCTGCAACAGCATCTGGGTGTCGTCACTGAGGTTGACGCGATCAAAGCGGATCTGCGCTTTGAGCAGATCGTTGGCCTGGAGTTTCTTGTCGCCAACATCTTTAAAGTATTTCCTGCGCAGCGCGTCGCTGGTATTGCGCAGGGCATACTCTCCGTAAATGCCGGCGCGGGCGGTTTCGAGCGAATTATCGTTCAAATCGGTGGCAAGAATGTCCCAGGTCCAACCGGCAAGCAGCTTGCTTTTTTCTTCGAGCAGAAATATGGCCAGCGCGTGGGGCTCTTCTCCGGTCGAGCAACCGGCGCACCAGAAGCGAAGACGTTTAGGACCGGCAAAATCTTTGACCCGCAGGATCTCGGGAAGAATCACGTTGCGCAGCGCATCCAACTGCGCGGGGTGGCGGAACATGTAGGTTTCGCCGATGGTGATTTCGTTCAGCAGCAGGCGCAACTCCGCGGCGCGGTTGGGGCGCGTAGTAAGGTGTTCCAAATACTCCGAAGGGCTGGCCGCGCCGAGCGCGGCCATCCGGCGCGCGCAGCGTGAAATCAGAGCGTACAGCTTTGTTTCGGAATGATAGATTCCCGAGGATTGGTAAATCAGGTCGCGAATCTTCAAATACGCCGGGTCGCCCGCGTTTAACTCCGGACTTACGGCAAGCTTCGCTCTTGCGGCTTCGATGGGCATCGTTTCGTAAATTCTGAAGTCTTCACAGGCGGGCAGCGATGGCGAAGGCCCTCGGCATCGATACCCTGCGCACAACCTCCGGCCCGATTCCGCCCAAAGGATACTTGCGGTCGGTCAGCTTGCCGCCAACGTTGGCGGCAACGACCAAAAAATCTCTGAAAATGTCGTCGGAATCATTCCTAGCGAATACCGTCTCCATCGGCGCGGCCCTTCTCTCGCCTGAGCACAGAAGTGCTAGCTGATTTCGAGTGCGGTTCCCTCGCTCAGCCACTCGGTCGCACGGAAAACTTAAGTCCAATTAGAAAGCTCTCACGGTGCGGCTCGACGAAACTTGAGATAGAGCATCCTTAGTGCCCAAACGGGCGCGCACCTGGTACCTTCGACCGTCTCCAATGGACGGATGCAGCCCTGCGCCTGAACTCGTTGTGCGATTTCTTGCGTGAACTTCAGGAGTGGGCGAAGAATCCGTCGCCCAGAGAAAGGACGGGATGTCCAATTCACTCCCGAGCAGGCTGCGGAAGAACTCGGGGTTCTTATCAGGGCATCACTTTGACGATGCCGTACGCCTTTCGAAATCAGATGCCCCTTTAAGGGCTGGCCGTCAAAATCGACTCTTTCCCAGCCCGCGAGAGGATTTGGGATCTTTCGAAACGACTACGCCCAACGAATCAGGTATTGCCGCCGCTGGGATCGGATACTTCCAATCTTCGCCGAATCCGCTGTCTTACGCGGAGTAAGAAACATCGTCACTTGCCGCGCCGGGCGCCGTGCTTTCCGCCGTGGAGGCCGCGCCGTTAAACTTGCTGCCGCGTCGCATGGCGACGATCCCGGTGCGCACCATCTCCAATACACCGTACGGACGCAGAACTTCGAGCAGTCCGTCGATCTTGTCTTCCGCGCCGGTGATTTCGATGGTCAATGATTCCGGAGAAACGTCGACCACACGCGCCCGAAACACGCTGGCGAGTTCCAGTACATGGGAGCGCGCATCGTGGGTGGCCGCCACCCGGATCAAGGCCAGGTCTCGGATGATGGCAGGCTGATTGGTGATGTTCTCCACCAGCAGCACATTCACCAGTTTGTATAGATTCGCTTCTATGCGGCGGGCCTGGTCGCGGTCGGCGTCGACGGTAATGGTCATGCGCGACACTTCGGGTTTCTCGGTGCGCCCCACCGTGAGCGAATCGATATTGAAGGCGCGCCGGCGAAACAGCGACGCCACGCGCGTGAGCACACCCGGTTTATTTTCGACGTACACCATGAATGTATTCAGCATATTTTTCTCATTCGGCTTCTTTATTCGTCGCTGGCAGTCTCGACAATCGGACTCGGCCGCCGAATCATGTCGTGCAGCGCAGCCCCGGCCGCGACCATTGGATAAACGGTATCTTCCTGTTCAACTTTGAAATTAATCAGCATCGGCCCATCGTGCTGGCGCGCCGATTGGACGGCGGGCACGACTTCGGAACGCTCCGAGACAGTCGCGCTCCGGATGCCGTAAGCCCCGGCTAACCTTGCGAAGTCCGGATTGAGCAAGGGCGTCGCTTGGTAGTTGCGCTCGTAGAAAAATTCCTGCCACTGCCGCACCATGCCGAGATAGCCGTTGTTGATGATGGCGATATGGATCTTCAGATTTTCCTGCACCAGCGTCGCCAGTTCGCACATCGTCATCTGGAATCCGCCATCGCCCGCCACCACCCAAACCTCGGCTTCCGGGCAAGCGACTTTGGCGCCGATGGCGGCGGGCAGCGCGAAGCCCATCGTGCCCAATCCGCCGGAAGTAATCAGCGAGCGCGGACGCTCATGCTTGTAGTACTGCGCCTCCCACATCTGGTGCTGCCCAACGTCGGTTACGACGATGGCGTTGCCGTCGCGCGTCTGATGCCATAAATCGTTGATGACGTGCGCGGCATAGAGATGGCCGCTGTCGGGCAGGTTCTGGATGTCGCGCACGGCGGAATCGCCCTTCAGTCGGTCGATCGAATCCAGCCAGTCACTACGATCAATGGATTCAACATGCGGCAATAACTCCAGCAAAACTTCCCGCAAATCGCCGACCAGCGGCACATCGACCTTGACGATCTTGTTGATCTCGGCGGGATCGATCTCGATGTGAATCTTCTTTGCATTGGGCGCGTAAGTTTTCAAGTTGCCGGTGACGCGGTCGTCGAAGCGCATCCCGAAGGCCAGCAGCAGGTCGGCCTCCTGGATCGTGTGGTTCACCCAGGCTTCTCCGTGCATGCCCATCATGCCGAGATTGAGCGGGTGCGACGCGGGGAGCGCCCCGAGGCCGAGCAGCGTGAGCGCGACCGGAATGCCGGCGCGCTCGGCAAAATCGCGCACCTCGCGCATGGCTCCAGAAATGATGATGCCGTGGCCGGCGAGGATCACGGGCCGCTTCGAATTGTGGATCAACTCCAGCGCCCGCTCATACTCCTGCGGAGCGGGCGAAAGGTCGGGCCGATAACCCGGCAATTGCGGCTTGGCCGCTTCCCAGTCGAACTCGCACGAACCCTGCTGCGCATCTTTGGTGATATCGACCAGCACCGGACCCGGCCGCCCGGACCGCGCCACATAGAAAGCTTCACGGATCGTGCGCGCCACTTCGCTCGCGTGAGTAACTAAATAGTTGTGCTTGGTGATCGGGAGAGTCACGCCGGTGATGTCGGTTTCCTGAAACGCGTCCGACCCGATCAGCTTGCCGCCAACCTGCCCCGTGACGCAGACGATCGGTGAGGAATCGAGCATGGCGGTGGCGATTCCGGTGACCATGTTGGTCGCTCCCGGCCCGGAGGTCGCGACCGCGACTCCCACCTGTCCACTGGCGCGCGCGAAGCCGTCGGCCATGTGGGTTGCGCCTTGTTCGTGGCGCACCAGCACGTGATGGATCTTGCTGTGCTTCAGCGCGTCATAGGCGGGCAGAATGGCGCCGCCGGGATAACCGAAGACATGCTTCACGCCTTCCCGTTCCAGGCATTCCCAAAGAATGCCGGCCCCGGTCATCGTCGTCGTGTTCTTGCTCGTGGTCGACGTGGTTTTATGATCCGTCATGAGACCTCCCTGCAATCCTCCTGGTTCGATGTCCCGTAAAAAACGAAACCCACCGTGCCAGCGTTTCTGGCGGGTGGGATTCGGGAGCGCTTACGATTTCTAGTTTCTCAGCTCACTCTTTCCCCCGCACCGAGTCGTACACCTACCCCCGGGATTTTAATAACAATTCGGCGGAGCCTCTGTCCATTCGTCACGGATGCACCAAAGAGTTCTCGTGATAGTACCCGACCGACCGTCCGGTTGGCAAGGGGAAAGTCGGACGGGTCGTGGGTCGACTTCCGTGTGGGCCGTGATTCACGCGCAATCCCGAGAGGCGCCCGGCGCAATACGCGCTCGGACTGGTACTACCTAACTCCTTCGGAGTGATCGGCGCAAACATGGGATGTAAATTCTTTGTCGCGTTGCAACTCGAAGTTGCGCATCATTTCATCGAAAGATGCGCCGGTGGGCGCGCTAGAAGGTTCGAACCGCCAGCCACATTCGGAGCAACCAAAACCCCGAAAACGCTGTTGCTCAATCCATATCAACTTTCGTCTCATGGCCGCCTCTGTCGTTGCGCCCCAACGAGTACCCGCTTGCTGTCAGGGAACGCAACGTTCTGGTTCGCCATTAACGGCTCCTTTCGCAGCGGCGCACTGCCTGATTGCAGCAGAATGCCGTCACCCAGTCTGGGCGTGGCGGAAGATGCATAATTAAGGATGGGCGAAGTTTACATGCGCCAATTTGGATGGTCTGTCGGGCATCCTACAGACATGGAGAAGTCTTGTTCGTGCGAACGTCCGATTTCGGGGGGCCCCCTTTGAAGTGAGCGGAATCGTTTTAAGTGTTGGTCACGTTTCGTGCGTCGTGATGCTGGCGCGGAGCAGCGATGAAGCCAATGTAGGATGCCCTACAGAAGCGCCGTGTTGGGGAAACAGTGGATCCTGTATAATTTCGCGAGTTAGTGCGAATAAGCAGAGTTCCCGTTTCGCACACTATGACGAGTGAGTTCATCCCCGCGCCCGGGAGGCTTTTCGGTTCTGGTTCATGGCGAGCAAAGATCTCCAAGTCGTGCAGTCCGGTGAGCGGACGAATGCCGCAGGGAAGCCAGTCGGCAACAAAATACTTCTATCGGCCTCCGATAGCGACTACAGCTCACTTCGTCCTCATCTTGAATACGTCAACCTGCCAAACCATCTAGCCATTCACGAGGCGGGTGGAAGGCTGGAATTTGCGTATTTCCCGAACCGAGGTTTGATTTCTCTTGTAGTTGTAATGAAAGATGGAAAAACCGCCGAAGCTGGCATAGTTGGCAATGAGGGCTTTACAGGAACATCGGCGGCTGTTGGCCTGCGCAGAAGCCCGCTGCGGGCGGTGGTACAAATCACGGGGGATGGGTTTCGGGTAGAGGTCGGAGCTTTGCAAAACACTTTGGAATCCGCTCCACACCTTCAGTTGATGTTGAGCCGCTATGCAGTAGTTCAGGGAATGCAGGTTGCACAAACAGCTGCGTGTAATCGGCTGCACGATATTGAGCAGCGCCTTGCGCGGTGGTTGCTAATGACTCAGGATAGAGTGGATTCAGGGTCGCTGCCCATCACCCATGATTTTCTCGCAACCATGTTAGGGACAGATAGACCTAGCGTGAGCTTGGCAGCTGGTGTTTTGCAGAGGAAGGATCTCATCGAGTACACCCGTGGCGCAGTGAAGATTGTGAACCGCAAGAAACTTGAAGACTCCGCCTGCGAGTGCTACGGGGTTATCCAACAGTACGATGGCGAGCTTGGCTTGAAATAAGTCCGGAAGTGAAGACTCGCCCTGTGCTTAATTGCCGACTCGAAAACGTTGTTGTCGATAAATCTCGATTTCACTCATTGACCCGTTTCCGAGTGTTGCCAGCGGGCCCGAATCGCGAAACGGAGGTACACGGCGGGTACACAGAGCCGAAAAATCTTTGGCGAATGTTAAGCGAAAGAGATTTCAGCCTTACCCGGTGTGCGCTTGCACTTGGCAGCCGAGTACGGTCCATTACGGTCCAATTCAAATCGGTTCGCCGGGGGTTGCCGCACAACTTTCACTGGGCGGGAGAAAAACCAGATTGCTGCATGAACTGCGCTCGGTGTCCTCGAAACATGGTGAAACCGTTTTTCGATGTCAACAAGTCGTCGAGGGCCCCCCGGGCGGCTTTTATAAGAAGCTCCCGGTTGGTCTTCTCGACCCAATCTCAACCCAATTAGAGAGTGCAGCGTAGCGTTCTTCCTGTTTCGTGCACTCCTTGACCACTGCAGTCATTTCACGCAGGGCTGTCGCAATGCGCTGGTCGTCAGCGAGATCACCGGGAACCGCATTGGGAGGCTCCCTACGATGTACGTCAGGCGCGCAGTCTTGGGTGATCTTCACGAGATCATTCAGCATATGAGTAAATTCTGGGTCAATTTTCGCAATCTCTTTCCTGATGGCCACTGCATCTATGTGGTAGGGATCGATTTCTGCCCATCTCTGCGCGCTAACAAGGCAAGCCGTCACGACTTTAGCTAGCGGCACAAAGCGATTGGCGAACTGCTCCACGCGATCAGCCATCTCACTCACAGTATTTGATCCTCCTGGTTGTTTGTGTCGCCTGGCGGGGAGGGGCCATCTTCGGGCACAATTGAACTTTAACCTTTCGTGAGTTCTTTACAATTCCCTACGTGGCCTAGCCAAAAACAGTAAAACGGAAGGCTACTACTTATGGATAGGTCCCCAACCCGGCATAGATTGGCAGCCTGTTCGAACGTCGGAGGGCAGAAACCGCAGAGTTTGCGGCGTTTTGCGGCGAAATAGGAATTCTGCGGTGAAGTTGCGGCGAACAATTCCGAACACAACTTTCCTGACCGCCTTGGGCCTGAATCGCAAAACTGAGGTACACGGCGGGTACACGGGCGGCAGCCGATTACGGTCCAAAACGGTCCAATTCAAACAGGCTCGCCGGGAGTTGCCTCACAATTTACTCGGCGCGGGAAGCACTTGGCTGAAATTCTCAATGAGTTCTATAAAAAGGGATGTCAAGAAAGAACCTCTGCCTCGACCGGAGGCCGAGAAGATTTGTGTCTCGAGATCCAGCCCACTGACTGTATGCGTACCCCTCGATTTGCTCG
>Ga0116128_1001161_pt1 | contig 11899 bp, 9 predicted proteins | sample June2015DPH_16_1_3_FD_88974 | JGI IMG/M metagenome (GOLD analysis project Ga0116128, IMG submission 88974) | Peatland microbial communities from SPRUCE experiment site at the Marcell Experimental Forest, Minnesota, USA - June2015DPH_16_150 | ecosystem: Environmental > Terrestrial > Soil >... | reverse complement strand
GAAGCCGAAGCCGAAGACGAACAGATCGTCAGTTCCGATGTCGGCGAAGAAGACAACGGCACAGAGCCAAATTTCACGGCCAACGCGGCCTCGGCGCTTTCTCGCGATCAGCAAGTGCAAGTGGCCGAGAGCATTGGCGACACGATGACGCGCCTCAATCGGCTCGCGGATGCTGCCTCCTATTTCGAAATCGCGCGCCGTGCCGAGAGTTCGCCCGCGGCTCGCAAGCAACTCGCCCACAAGATCGCAGCCGCCAGGGCCGAATTGCGTATCCAGCGTCAAAATGCAGCCCGCCAGCCGCTTCTGCACGAAGCTCTGGAGCAGGATCGTGTTGTTCGCCCACGGCTCGTGGCTCGCGCCGCACCAGCACCGAAAACCGCGGCCGTCAAAGCAGGTCTGGAGCAAGGAGGCATGAAGCAATGAAACGCGTCGTTATCTTCTTCGCGATCGCTCTGGTGTGTGCGGCAGTCGGCCGTGCGGCTTACCAGGCCGCTGTCTCACCAGAGCCGCCGCTTTCTAAGTACGTTCCCGCCGGCTCGCTTCTCTATTTGGAGGCGCAGGACTTCTCCTCGTTGCTCGCGGACTGGAATTCCTCCGCGCAGAAACAGCAATGGATCGCAACCAGCAATTATGAGGTCTTCTCCCGGTCGCGCCTGTTTCTTCGCCTCAAGGGAGCGAGCGATCAATTCGCCGCTGCTGCCGGAGTTCCCCCAAACATGAATTTCCTTTCGCAGGTTGCCGGAACCCGCAGCGCTCTGGCTCTGTATGACATCGGAAACCTGGAGTTCCTCTACGTGACCTACCTGCCGTCGGCGAAGTCCATGCAGACGACCCTCTGGCAAACGCGAGCGAAGTTCGAGCCGCGCAGTGCTGGCGGAGTAAGCTTTTACGTTCGCCGCGATCCGGAATCGCAGAAGGAAGTCGCTTTCGCAGTTTCCGGCGACTACCTGTTGCTGGCGACGCGGGAAGATCTTCTGGCGGGTGCTCTGCAATTGATGTCGGGAAGCCAAGACCGCACGAAAGATCGCACCATCGAATCCGAGCCGTGGTGGTCGCAATCGGTCGCTTCCGCCGGACCGGCGGGCGATCTCCGCATGGTGATGGACCTCGAGAAGATTGTTCCAAGCCCGTACTTCCGCACCTACTGGGCCCAGCAGAACATTACGGACATGAAGCAGTACTCCGCTGCGGTTTCCGATTTGTTCCGTTCCAGCAAGCAGTACCGCGAGGAGCGCGTCCTGATTCGAAAGACTCAGCCGCCCCCGATAATTGCCGGAGGATTGGAGGCGGCCGCCGACTTGGTTCGCCTGATTCCAGAAAGCGCGGGCATCTACGAAACCAAAGCGTATCCTTCCGCCGACTCTTGCTTTGACCTAATTGAAACGAAGCTCCTGGCGCCGCATCTCGGCCCCGCGCCTCCTTCTGAAATTGCTCCCCAGGTGCAACTGACCTCGGGAGAAACTGGGACCGGCTCCGATCTTGAGACTCGCATCGATCGGCCCGCCGTCGAGCGCCCCGTCACGCCGCAGAGCACATCGGCTCTGAAAGAGCTGTTCGACAAAACTCAGATCCTCGCGTCGCTCCAGGTGCAATCGACCGGGCGCGACCAGTCTGGAGTCTTCATACGAATGCACTCCGCCATTGTTCTGGCTGCGGCCTCCGACTGGGATGAGGCCGCCGTTCAGTCCGCATTGACCGGCTTCGTCCGCCCCGGTCTCACCGCCAGCGAGCATGGAGTTGCTTGGCAGCAGAAGTCCGGCTACTCGGAACTCGATGGCTTGTGGCCGCTCACGGCTTCCGTCCGGGGAAAGTATCTGCTGGTGGCCGATGATCCTGCCTTGATCGAGGCTATGCTGGCGAACTTCAACCACAAGCCGGATGTCAAAGCTGCTGTCTTCGTCGCCGGCTTCAATCACGAACGCGAGCGGGCGAATTTCGCCCGCTTCTCCGGCGTGGTCGACCGGCCCAGCCTGGCGCAATCCAATATGCCCGGCATGGACCGGCAACCGCAATTCTTTTCCGAGAACATGGCCAGCCTCAGCTCAACACTTTCCGGCATTTCCGCGGAGAGAATCATGGTGCGCGTCGACGAAGATAAAGCCCTGCAAACGGTTACCTACGAATGGTCCAGATAAGAATCGTCGCGCTGCTGCTGATCGCGGGCCTGTGCGCGTTGTCTCCTTCCGGCGGGCACGCGCAGAGTTCCGGCAGAAGTCGCGCGGATGGCCGCGCAGACGATCCCACGACTTCGCTGTTTGCTCAATCGGCCAGCCAGTCGCTGAATCGCGATTTTCCGGGTGACGACATTTCGTTTCTTCTGCTTGATGCCTGCACCGGCGCGGTACTTGCCTCGCGCTGGGAGCATCCCGCGACGCCGATTCCTCTTGGCTCACTTGTCAAGCCTTTCACCGCGCTGGCCTACGGTGAGCTGCACGAATTCAAATACCCGGGGCACATTTGCCGTGGGACGAGCACTGGCTGCTGGCGTCCTCGCGGACACGGCGCCGTCGATCTGACTTCCGCCATCGCATACTCCTGTAACTCCTATTTCCGCATGCTCACGGCCAATATGAGCGCAGCGGAAGTCGCTCCGGCCGCAGCCCGCTTCGGTCTGCAGCCTCCCGCTCCCGGAATCTCCGGGCGCGCTCTCGCCGGTCTCGGCAGTCAAGGTCCCGACGATCATGGTCTCGGCGATCAATGGTTGATCTCGCCGCTGAGTATGGCGCGTGCTTACCTGGAACTGATTCGTCGTCGCGATCAACCTGGGGTGGCGCTGATACTTAGCGGAATGGCGCAGTCCGCGCGGCAGGGAACTGGCGCTGAGGTCGGTCGCGCTCTCCCACATTCCGATGCCCTCGCCAAAACGGGCACCGCGCCGTGCACTCACGCGAGACACGCTCCCGGCGACGGCTTCACCATCGTGTTGGCGCCGGTCGAGCAACCGCAGATTCTGCTCATGGTTCGCGTTCACGGTGTCCCGGGAGCGCAAGCCGCCAGAACCGCCGGACAAATGTTGCGCCGCATCGAGCCATGAGCTGTCGCGTGCGAATGAGAATGCAGATGAAAGCGCGAACGAGAGTGCGAATGAAAGCGCGAATCAAAGTCGCGATCGGGTTCGGCGCACTGATGTTGGCGAGTCCGCTCGCGCTCGCAGAGGACGTTCGCATCGGCGTGCTTGGCCTCTTCCACCCTCGCCAATTCACCGTCAGTGCGGCGGACGGCACCGCGATCATCGTACACGCTGGACAAGAAACGTTCGTGCTGGAAAGAAGCTCTGGCGCACACGTCGCCGAAATCCGCGCCCTTGGAAGCATGATGGTTGTTCGAGTGGGAACTCACGTTGTGCATACTCCCAAACTCACCGCCACCGGTAGGGCGAGCGGCCCGGCAGATTTTGTCCTGGCCGTTCCCGGAAAGATCGCGCGCCACTACCGGGGAACACTCGAACTGAAGCCGGTTTCCGGCGCTCTTGTTGCGGTTGTCGGTATGGATCTCGAAACAGCAGTCGCCTCCGTAGTGGCGGCGGAAAGTTTATCGGGTGCGCCTCCTGAGGCACTGAAAGCGCAGGCTGTCGCCGCGCGTTCCTACTTCGTCGCTGGCAAAGGCCGCCATTCCGGATTCGATTTCTGCGATACCACGCGCTGTCAGTTTCTGCGCGAGCCGCCTGGGCGCGGCAGCGCCGCCGAAGCCGCGTCCGCCACTCGCGGCTTGGTAATGGTCTACCAGTCTCAACCCTTCGCCGCGATGTACACCCGCAGTTGCAGCGGTCGAACTCGCACACCCGTCGAACTCGGCCTCTCTCCGGGTAACTATCCTTACTATTCTGTCGATTGCAAGTATTGCCGCGAGCACCCATCGCATTGGCAGAGCCGAATCTCCGCGTGCGACGCCTCCACCGTGCGCAGTTCCGATGAAGCGGCGCGTTTGAAAATGGACCGCCGTCTAGGCTGGCGTACCGTTCCCAGCAACAGCTTCGCCAAGCGAAGCGAAGGCGATCGGGTTATTCTTGAAGGTACTGGCGAGGGACACGGCATCGGGCTCTGCCAGTCGGGAGCCAGGGCCATGGCGGAAGAAGGTGCAAGTTTCCAGCAAATTCTCAGCCACTACTACCCAAATGCAACCGTCGTCAGCCTCGAACGCGCCGCCTCTTCTCGCTAGTTCCTTCATGAACGATCGATCGCGCTCGTTCGCTGGTTCGCGCGCAACACGCAACGGTTTGATACGAGTCAGACTTCTTGATAACGTTTTGTGTGTGCTGTACAACACGAGTGCGATCGAGGTTAAGCGGTTGTGCACGCGCGTAAGTGGTCCCAGCGAACCAGCGCTTGCGGCAAATCTTCATGCATAACACGAATCTAGCGGTCGAAAATCACGCCCATGATCTGGGGCAAAGATTCATCCAGCTATTTGGAGGATCTCCGCGCATTTACCAGGCGCCGGGACGGGTCAATTTGATCGGTGAACACACCGATTACAACGATGGGTTCGTCATGCCCGCGGCGATCGGTTTCTGTACCCGGGTTTCCATTGCGCCACGCCATGACCGGAAACTCGTGATTCATTCCGAAAATTACTCCGAGCAGGTCGAGTTCGATCTCGATCGTTTGCCAGCCGCGCGCGCCCGGCACTGGAGCGATTATGTTATTGGTGTTGTACAGATGCTGGTGCGGTCCGGTAAGAATCTGGGCGGGGCCAACCTGTTGGTGGACGGGAATGTGCCACTGGGTGCGGGATTGAGTTCCTCCGCTTCGATTGAAGTAGCGGTCGGTTACGCGCTGCTCGATCTAGGCGATCGGGCGCTGGATCAAACTGAGCTTGATCGAACCGAGATCGAACGACCTAAGGATGACCGGACCAATATCGACCGGACCAAGCTCGCCTTGCTCTGCCAGCAGGCGGAAAACGAGTTTGTCGGCGCGCGCTGCGGAATCATGGATCAATTTGTTGCCAGCCACGGGGAGCACGGGAAGGCTCTGCTGCTCGATTGCCGCTCTCTTGAATACCGGCTTTTACCCGTGCCTGGTGATGTGGCGCTGGTGATCTGTAACACGATGGTCAAACACAGCATCGCCAAAGGTGAATACAACCAGCGCCGCGCCGAATGCGAAGCGGGTGTGCGCGGTCTGTCGAAGCATTTGCCGAATGCGCGGGCATTGAGGGACGTGACGCCAGAGGATCTGGAAGCCTACGGGCGCGAATTGCCGGATGTAGTTATGCGGCGCTGCCGCCACGTAATCGGCGAAAACGCGCGTGTCCTCCAGGCAGCGGCAGCGCTTGAACTTGGGGACTTGCAGGCATTCGGGAACCTGATGCGCGAGTCGCATCGCAGCCTGCGCGACGATTTTGAGGTGAGTTGTTCCGAGCTCGATTTGATGGTGGAACTCGCTGAGCAAGCGGAGGGCGTTTACGGAACGCGAATGACGGGAGGCGGTTTTGGCGGTTGCACCATCGCGCTGGTCCAAGTCGATTGCGTCGAAGCGTTCAAGCGGACGGTGCAGGAAGGATATGAACGCTCGACCGGCTGCAAACCGGAAATTTATGTTTGCTCCGCTGCCGATGGGGTTGGCCGGCTGGCCTAAGAAAGTAGCCTGAGAAACGGGTGCGAATCGAATGAGGGTTCTAGTTACAGGGGGAGCGGGTTACATCGGCAGCGTGGTTGCCGACGAGCTATTGCAGGCCGGACACCAGGTTGTCGTTTTCGATAACCTGAGCCGCGGCTATCGCCAGGCCGTTCCGAAAAGCGCCGAACTGGTAGTGGGTGACTTGGCGGATCGCGAGCGCCTTGACCGGCTATTGCGGTCTCGCGCGATTGATGCCGTCATGCATTTTGCGGCGCTGATCGAAGCGGGAGAGTCGATGAAGGCTCCCGAGCAATTCTTCCGCAACAACACCGCGAATGCGCTGACGCTGCTCGAAGCGATGCTCGCGGCGCGCGTGAAACGGTTCGTCTTCTCATCGACGGCGGCGCTGTTCGGGAATCCCGAGCGCACTCCGATTGAGGAGGACGATCCCGTCCATCCCAGCAATGCCTACGGCGAATCGAAGCTGCTGGTGGAGCGAATGCTGGCGTGGTTCCATCAGATTCACGGCCTTCGCTATGCCAGCCTGCGATATTTCAATGCTGCCGGCGCGCCCAGTCCGGACAAAGGCGAAGCGCACCAACCGGAGACGCATCTGATCCCCCGAATTCTGCAAGTCGCCCTTGGCCGTGCGGAGCACGTGAACATTTTCGGCACGGACTACCCCACGTCCGACGGCACCTGCATCCGCGATTACATACACGTCAGCGATCTCGCGTTAGCACACCTGCGAGCCCTCCACGCGCTCGAGAATTCGAGTCCGCTGATCTACAACCTGGGCAACGGGCAGGGCTTCAGTGTGCGCGAGGTGGTCGAAGTGGCGCGGAAAGTCACCGGGCATCCGGTTCCGGTGATCGGGGCGCCTCGCCGTGCGGGAGATCCAGCAGTGCTGATTGCCAGCTCGGAAAAAATTCGGCGCGAGCTGGAATGGCAGCCGAGACTCCCGGATTTGAAAGCAATTGTTGAAAGCGCGTGGCAGTGGCATCGCACGCATCCTGACGGATACGGGAACCTGGCGGATGATGGTTCTCGACTCAAATGAAAATGGCAAACATCAAACTTAGTCAATGAACTTCTCTGAGCTTGCATCGCAACCGCATTGCCGCTTCAATCCGCTGACCCGCGAATGGGTGCTGGTGTCGCCGCATCGCACACAAAGGCCGTGGCAAGGACAGGTCGAAGACGTTCCAGAGGAAGCGCTCTCAGCTTACGATCCCACCTGCTACCTTTGCCCCGGCAATAGTCGCCCTGCGGGCGTGAGGAACCCCGCCTACACGGAGACTTTTGTTTTTGAGAATGATTTTGCGGCGCTGAAGCCCGATACGCCCGCCGGTGAAATTGAGGAGAGAGGACTTCTGATTGCCCGCAGCGAAACTGGGCGCTGCCGGGTGGTGTGCTTCTCGCCAAGACACGATCTCACGATGGCCCGCATGAGTGTGCCGGAACTGCGGCGATTGGTTGATACCTGGGCGCGCGAGTTTTCGGTACTTGCAAGCGATCCGCGCATCCGCTCGGTGCAGATCTTCGAGAATCGCGGGGCGATGATGGGATGCAGCAATCCCCATCCTCACGGGCAGATCTGGGCCAACGAAACTTTACCCAATGAATTGGTGAAGGAACTGGCCGCGTTTGGGGAGTACGGGCAATTGCACGGCACGACTCTGCTGCACGATTACCTGGAACTGGAGCTGAAGAAACAGGAACGGTTGGTGTGTGCCAACGACCATTTCGTGCTGCTGGTGCCGTTCTGGGCAGTGTGGCCCTTTGAGACTCTGCTCGTCAGCCGGAGATGCGTATCGGCTCTCGATGAACTGAATGACGAGGGGCGCACTGCTCTGGCCGGGATACTCCGGCAAGCCACCATTCGTTACGATAATCTATTTCGCACGTCGTTTCCTTACACGATGGGTTTTCATCAACGGCCTACCGATGGCGGGGACTATCCTGAATTTCACTTGCATGCGCATTTCTATCCGCCGCTGCTGCGCTCGGCGACGATCAAGAAATTTATGGTTGGCTACGAGATGCTCGCCATGCCGCAGCGGGACATCACCGCTGAAACCGCGGCGCAGTGGCTGCGTGATGTGCCAGCCCGGCATTATCGGGATCTCCAGCTACACCGGCCCGAGGCTTAGCGATCATGGCCTGATAATTTCGGGCGAGAACTGGTCCAGTGACGATGACAATGACCGGCGCCGACAGAACGGAATCAGTCCCCAGGACCGCCTCCGGCTGGTGGTCCCAATAACGGGTTCGCCGGCCAGGTTCGATAGGGCAATACCGGCATATCCACAAGCGTTGGGACTTCCTGCCGCACATCGGGCGCGCTCGGCCTTAACGGCACGTTCTCCATACTTCCGGCCTGATCTGAACCCGCGTAGGTGAATTGAGGCACGATCTGTTGGAGACGGGCGAGGATGGAGGCTCGCTTGCCAAGCGACACGGCGACATAGAGCTGGTCAAGGCCACGCTTCAACGCCGGCCAGGCGAGCCTTACGCTTTCCGTGCAGGCTATCTTTTGACAGGCGCTCGGAAAAACCCGCTCGTCGGGATAGAAGAGCTCCTCGAAGAGCTTCTCACCCGGGCGGAGGCCAATGAACTTGAATTCCTGGCGGGATTTGCCGGAGAGGCGAGCCAGAGTTTTCGCCAGGTCCGCGACCCGAACCGGCTTCCCCATGTCGAGCACGAGGATGTCGCCGTTCCGGCCGATCGCGAAGGCCTGCAACACCAGGCTAACCGCCTCGGAAATCGTCATGAAAAAACGGGTTATCTCGGGGTGAGTGATGGTGATGGGCTGGTTTTGACGGATCTGTTCCTGAAAAAGTGGAATCACGCTGCCGTTCGATCCGAGGACATTGCCGAAGCGCACCGACACGCAGCGCAAGCGTTCCCCGGGCCAGGCGGCGAGAATCAATTCTCCCACCCGCTTGGTGCAGCCCATGACGTTCGTCGGGTTCACCGCCTTGTCGGACGAAATCATCACGAAGGTTGAGCAGTTCGAACTCTCTGCCACGTTCAACAATGCCAGCAGGCCGAAGACGTTATTGCTGACCGCCTCGTCGACATTGGATTCCATTACGGGCACGTGCTTGTACGCGGCGGCATGGAAAACGATCTCGACTGCGTAAGTCAGGAATATTTTGCGCATGCGCTCCGGGTTGCAGAAGTCGGCGACGCAGAATATCTTGTGATCGTCACCATCGTCCTGGGCAAGCTGATGCTGCAAGTGGAAGATCCCGTTTTCATTCTGGTCGAGACACAAGAGCAGTTTCGGTTTGTAGGTTCTGATTTGCCGGCATAATTCGGAGCCAATGGACCCCGCGGCGCCGGTGACCATGACCACGCGGTCCCGAATATGCTCACGCACCGATTCCAGATCGAGGTCGACGGGGATGCGTCCCAACAGATCCGTAAGTGAAACTTCTCGAACCTGCTGCAGGGTGACTCGACCTGCGATCAATTCCGCCATTGCGGGGACGGTTCGAAAGGCAGCGCCCGCTTCCTTACAGATTGCCACCAGCCGGAGCATCTGGGTCTGGGTGGCCGATGGAATCGCAATCAGGACTTCGTCGATTCTTTGCGCGCGGACCATTTTCGCCAGGATCTCAACCGGGCCAAGCACAGGCACGCCCAGAACTCGCAGGCCTTTCTTCAGGGGATTGTCATCGACACAACCGATCACGGTATAGCCGGTTTCCACTTGCTGGGCTTCGCGAATGATCATCTGGGCGGCATGTCCCGCGCCCACCAGGAGTAAACGTTTCGAGGCCGAGTCTCGCCGCACCGTTTCCGCCAGCAAGCGTGAAAGTACGCGCACGCCGGTCAAGAGAGTAAAGGTGATCAATGCCTCCAAAGCATAAATGGACAGCGGAAAGACTTTCAGCCCCAACCCATAGCGCACGATAAGGAGGAACGCGAACGAGCCGGTGACAATGGCTTTCAAGACGTCCAGTGCATCGCTGATCCCGGTATGGCGCCACCAGCCATGCATAAGATTGAAGAATGGCATGACCACCAGGCGAACCATAATGAGTATGGGAGCCGCAGTCCACAGCAGGTTCGAGTCCGGCAGCCGGAACTCGAATCGCAGGAGCCAAGCGCACACCAGAGAACAGAGGATCAGACCAATTTGCGATACGAGCACCAACAGAGACCGGCAACGTAACAGCGCAGGGGACTGTTTACTGATTTTTCTCATGACCCGACTACGACACCTCCTTAGTTATGGAGAGTTACTTGATTGATCGTCATCATTTGGCAGTTCCTTGAGCGGATGGCGCGATTTCATGGGCGGGGTAGAACGGTATGGCGATTTCCGGCGCGGGGCGGGCCGGATCTCAAGTCAGCGGATCCTCACCCCCAGGAATCGAATGGGGGACGAATGGAGGCCTAGTGTTGCACGCCCTCGGCCCTGAACACTCTCCACAGGGTGAGGGCTAGGATTTTCAAGTCCAGGGGAAGCGATTGCGCTGCCATGTATTCGGCGTCGTAATGAACCTTGAGGGGAATCTCCAACTCATCGCGGCCATTGACTTGCGCCCAACCGGTAATCCCGGGAACCAAGCGATGCACGCCGCGATGGGTGCGAAGCGCGACCAGATCGTCCTGATTGAAGAGCGCCGGACGAGGCCCCACCAGGCTCAGATCGCCCCTCCAAACGCTGACCAGTTGCGGCAATTCATCTCCGACTAGTTGTTGTTCCCGGCGACTGAGCCCTTGAGGGTGGAACGCAGTGACTTCTGGGGTGGCTGCGAGTTGCTGTGCGGCACACTGGAAGATCGCCCGTGAGAAACAAGAGGGACAAACCGCTTCGCCGGATCCCACCGCGCGGACGACATTGACAATCTCCAAAGCAGATGCGTCTTTGAGCACATATCCCATCACGCCGCTGCGTACCGCACGGAAGAAGGTGGTCTCGTCGCGTTCCATTCCGATCATGACGATTTTCGCCGGCGCCAGCATTCGCCGGATGCCCGCTACCAGGCGTGGACCATGAAAAGCCAGACTGGGAGAGTCCAGCAGAACTACTTCCGCTTGGCTGGTTACCAATTGATCCAGAACAGTTGGTGCAAATGCGACTGCACCGACCACGGCCACATCGGCTCTCTTGGACAGAATGCGAACCAGAGCTTCGCGAAGCAGGCGATTCTCCGTCAATAGGAATACAGGAATCAGGCGGCAGGGTACGACTTGTGGCATCCACGACTCCTTCAGTCTGTACAACTATGAAGCGCAGAGTTTTGAGGAATTCCCTCGATATTCCTCAGACAGATAGTATTGCAACGTGCCCCGAACCGCTCCGGGCCAACCTCCACTCACCGACTATCTATGATGAGTGAAACTCGTTTCTCACGATCTGTCGTTCGTGTGTTCATGTTGCGGTGCGAAGATAAGCGTCTTCGACACTGCAGAGGCTCCCTGCTTCCAGAATCCCGTGCTTCGTGAATCTTCAGAATGAACGAAGAGATCTTGGTCGGAGCTCTTGTCGAAACAGCCTTCTGACGACACTCCTGACTTGGCTTCAGCAGAGGGTGAACCGGGTTCTGCGCTCAACGCGCCCAACCGTGTGTGCACGTGGAGCTCCGGATGGGTCCGCAATGGGCATGTATATGAAACTCTTCTGTTTGTAAGAGATTCGGTGACGGTTCCGGGGGCGGGCCCGCCAGTCGGTCGGCAGCCCTGCCCAGTAGTCGGCCCTCCGGCAGCCGGTTCTATGTGCTGATCATTCGATGCGGCCAGGGACGCCCGCCCGGAGCGGAGCGCCCAGGTCCCGGTCGCGATGGCGCGCGAGCGCAACCGTGCATTGCGCGAGATCGCTGCGGGGAAGCACGCTGCGTTCCTGCGGTCGCCCGGTGGGGACGGTGGTCGAGGCGATCACGCTGCAATCGGGCGGAGCGGAGTTCACTGAGTCGCTGGCGGACAAATTACTTGAAGATCCGCATATGCGGGAATCACGAGCCCAAACGGCGGATGCGGGCGAAGTTGGAATGCACGGCGAAACGTTTCCGGGCTTGCATCTGCGGGAATGTTTGTAAGATCGCTTCTCTCAGAATCGGAATAGAAGTCCATATTGGCCTCCATCTGAGTGGCATCCGAAAACGTGGGATGGAATGAGGGGGCGGTTAAAGAGGGCCTAATGTTTCTCGATGAGGCTACTCAGTATCCTATCCTCGATATTGCGAAGGGCGCCCGGAAAGCACTAGAGCGTTTTCTGAAATGGTGTAGAGTGAATGAGGCGAGACTCTGCGGCGAAGCATAGATGGCGAGAGCCTACGATGACGATTTGCGCCGGAAATTATTGGCGGCCTACGACCGGGGCG
>Ga0116128_1001102_pt1 | contig 12284 bp, 10 predicted proteins | sample June2015DPH_16_1_3_FD_88974 | JGI IMG/M metagenome (GOLD analysis project Ga0116128, IMG submission 88974) | Peatland microbial communities from SPRUCE experiment site at the Marcell Experimental Forest, Minnesota, USA - June2015DPH_16_150 | ecosystem: Environmental > Terrestrial > Soil >... | reverse complement strand
GTTACCGGAACAAAAAATTACTGCACAGCCTCCACTGGCTGAAGCGAACGGACAACTGCGGTTGTTTCCAAATGAACCCCGCCAGCTAAGTCTGGTTCCCGAGGAACGTGCAGCAGGTGTTCCTGAAGGTCCTTCTGCGCAAACGGCTTTTCAGTTTCCTGAGAATCCTTGGCAGATGCCTTTGGATTTTGATAAACCAGCTCCGGAGGCTGCGCCTGTAGTTCCAAAGCCCAAGCCTGATGCAAAGACTTTGGAAATGCTTAAGGTGGGAAAGAACAGTGGCTATACTCTATCTGCATGGCTTGAAAAGCAACCCAACACTTCTGTAGTTTCTGTCGGGAACGAGAATATCGATCCTTCGACGCTGCATCGGGTGCAGGATTGGACGAATGAAAAGAAGCTGTCAGATTGGCAGGAGGCTGGAGACAATGTAAAAGACATGCCTCCGGTTGAGGTATTGCGTACAGATCATGGAGACTATCTCTATGATGGAACTCATCGAGCAGAGTATGCAACCCGCCAGGGAGAGCAGGTTCCTGCCAAGGTCTTTACGATAAAGTCCGAAGCAGAACGAGCGCCCGCAGAGACCCCCCAACCCCAGGCCATAAACCCCTCCCAGCAAACGCCCACAACGCCTAAGCCCCAAGTAAAACCACGTGGCAACATTGCGCAGGCTAACGCGATGGAGGGAGAGTTTCGTCCGGTTGTTCAGACGATTGCAAAGCTTACGCAACTAAAGCAGGCTGGTGAGGATCGTTTTTATGTTGAGAATGCTGTCCGTAAAGCAGGTACTCAACTTTTTTCCGACGAAGATATTGCGGAGTTTAAGAAACGTGCACCTGAATGGACGCCACCTCCAGAATTGCAAGGTGGTCCAGACAATCCTTTTCTGGATACGAACGCGAAGTACGAAGCATTAGATACAAAAGAAAAAGCTACCGTTGATGCGGTAGCGAAAACGCTTAAGGTTGTACCAGAGTCTCTTTATAACGAAGATGGTGAGTGGAGGTTGTCTGGGCAGCAGTATGATGATCTTCGATCTAAATTAGAGGTTGGAAAGAAACCAGGCAAGAACACAGATGCTGTTCAGCCACTAGCTCACATCAATCCTGAGAATGCTACAGCAGCAGGCCTAAAGAACGCTCGCAACTTGCGGGAGCTTATGTCTCCCGAAGATCGTATGCGTGTCGAACGCGAGGAACAAAATCAAGGCGCTGTTCTTCCTAACGCTTTGGCTGTTGGAACGAATGGGGTTCCTGCAGAATATAATCTTTCTACACCTAAAGCGCGCGCAGGACTAGCATCTACACTAGATACAAATGGCCTTAGTGTAGTAACCGCAGATGAAGCCGGTCTTGGAATGCGTAACGAAGCTTGGCATGAAGCGCAGATGCGTGGACACCAGGCTGTTCTGCAAGCTGCAATTGAACGCGGAACACAAGCATTACGTGATAGAGTTCCTTTGTGGGAAGCGAAGCGGAGTGGTACGTCTAAACCCAGCAAGCTTGCACAGGAAATTGATGCTTTACCTGATGCCATAAAGGCGCAACTGCCGAAGGAATTATATGACCCCAAGCATACTGGAGCCCAAGCCAACAACGCCGTCGCGTCCACCGTCGTTCAAAAACCCGTTTCGACCACCGAAGCGACCCCGGCAGCAAGCAGCGCCGAAGTCCGTCCTGTCGCCCCGAACACGGAAGGTACGAGTTCTAGCCTTTTAGCTGCAACAAATAAGGCAGAAGCTGCAATACGTGAGGCCTTTCCTAAACAAACGGAAGGTGCTTTTCCATTGTTAAAGCAGGTTCTACGCGAGCGTCTTGGGGAATCCTCGGAGGATTTACCTAAAGCTTACGTAGGTGCGCTTAAACTCTTCGTCTCGAAGTTAAAGGCAGGCGACGAAAACGCACTTCAAAGTACAGTAAATACCTTAAAGCGTTTGAAGAGTGGAGAAACAACCTTCCACGCGAACCCTATTACTGAGATGTACCGGCGCGCGGTGCGTGCGGCAACGCCTGCGTCTGGTGCAGAGTCGATGGATGAATTCCTTAGACCAGACCCGAATCACCCGATTGACGCATTTGCAAAGGATTTAGCACAACAACCAACAGTTAAGGAACCTTTACAGGTAAAGTTTAATCGCTGGTTGCAGGGTGAGATGCAACGCGTTCCGGCATTTATGGAAGCTGCTAAGAGTAGCTTAGCAACAGCAGTACAGAATACTTATCCCATGTTGCAACAGGCTTGGCAGAAGTTTGCAGATACCAACGAACTATCTGCAACATATCAGGCTTTTGGTGAACGCAATTTCGATCAACTTCGCCTGGCAGCTAAACACGAACCTTTCATAAGAACGTTCGAGGAATTACATCCTGATCCAATTCGCCGTGCAGCAATTGTTGCACACGCGGAATCCTATATTGCACATGCAGAAGGCCCAGTACCTGAAGGAACTCCCGAAGGTCGCGGCGTCATTTATAGGTATTCAGATGAAGAAGCTAGAGCTAACCTTCAGGCCCAAGCCGATCAAATCCAATCGCTTATGGCGAGTAGTCGCGCGTTTAAGAAAGCGCATCCGATTTTTCAAGCGGCGCTTAACTTAACAGATTCTGAAAAGGCTTTCGCGGAGCGTTATCGGAAATATAATGATGACCTTGTTGATTGGGAACACAACAAAGGTCTAACATACCAAGCACTTTCTGATTATTGGATGCACGCCTTTAAGCCTGGTGCAACACTTCGTGATGCAATTAAGGGGCTTCGCGGAAGCTCTGGTTATCAAACAACTGCTTCATTCATGAAGATGCGGCACGCTATGACTTATTATGAGGGTCTTATGCGTGGATTACAGCCGACAAGCATGGATGGCGCTTATCTTATTGCACAACGTGGCTTAACATCGGCACGTGTTATTGCTAACAGAGACATGGTAGCACGTCTACGTGAGACTAATAGCGCAGACGGTCAACCTGTGCTTGCTTTCAACCGTGCCTTTACTCATGTTGATCCCGCAGAAGGCGGGAAAGGTGCAGTCTATCTAAAAACAGGATTGCCGCCTGCTGCACAAGCTGCAGATGGGCGTCCTTATGTTCCTTATGAGCATCCAGCTTTTACAGACTGGCGTTGGTGGGGAACCGATACGGGTGGCAAACCGATCCTTGGAATGTCTGATGTTTGGGTTCATCCTGATGAGATTGGCTATATCCGCAAGGAGATGGACCCCAGTTTATTCAGGCAGTATGCACCTTTGAACGCTGCTGTGAATGTGCGGAATACTGCGAAGTCTACTTTGCTAAGTCTTAGTGGTTTTCACGGCGTTCAGCTTACGACACATGCGGCAGAACATGCAATGGTGGGTGCTGTCTCTAAAACACTAACTGTTGATACATTAAAAACGCTAAACCCTTTTCATGCAGAGCGTGTTGTTGACCTTAATGACCTCGATCAGCAACAGGGAATTATTCATGGTTTGGAATTGAGAAGTCCACTCGATCCAGGTGCATCTGTTTCAGAAGGTTTGTCTGGTAAAGGTGGCTTAACGGAACATATCCCTGTGCTCGGTGCTGTAAATAGACTTATTCATAATCTCACCTTTAATAAGGTCCAACCAGACCTAAAGATGAGAACCTATCTAGATGCACTAAATCGAAATCGGAATATCTACCTTGATAAGTGGACTGCACGTGAACTAAAGAACGTACAAGCCAAAGCACCAAATTTGCCTCTTGCTGAACAAACCAAGATTGCAAGTCAACTGGCGCAGGGTTATATCTATCGTAGAAGTGTGGCTCAAGCAAACTTCGCTTTCGGTGGAATTAACTTTGCTCGTCTAGGCCTTGGAAAGACGGGACAGGATGCTTTAGGCTTTTTGCTTCTGGCTCCTGACTTTTTAACGGCACGTGCTGGCTTTGTTGCAGATGCCTTTCGTCCCGGTGGAAGCGAGTCGCGTTGGGCACTTGGTCTCGGTATGGCAACGACCTTTGCTGTTATTCAAGGCTTAAATCTTGCGATCAATGGTAAGTCAGATTTTCATGCAAACAACCCCGATACATGGGGCGAATGGAACAGGCTTCATGTTGGCAAGTACAGTGTAAGTATGCGTTCTGCTCAAGGTGACGCGATTGAATTAGCTCTTGGAACACGCAATCAAATCAAGTATGGAGATCGAAACCTTGCAGTAGAACACAGACTGAATCCTTTATTGCGACCTTCGATTGAACTTGCTTCCAATACAGATGCTTTTGACAATAGAGCAACACGCGATCAACAGCTGCTTGATGCTTTCAATTCAGGCCAACCAATTCCTGTGCAGGGTGCTATACAGGCAATTGCAGCAAAGCTTGATAAAGGATTGCGGCAGCCACAGGACAATCATGAAGTCATAAGTTCCTTACTATCTTCTTTTGGGCTTCAAATAAAGAAGTATAGAACTCCAGCAGAGACAGTTGCCTTCCGCGAGTTCGACAAACTTCCAAAGGCTGAGCCTCAAACCGACCTTGAACTAGAACAGCGTAATTCTTTCAAATACGTGCGTCAACTGATTCAGGCAGGTGTGATTTCCAGGGACGACGCAGTTAATGCGGTTCGTGGAAACGGAAAGCACGTTGTGGGTATTGGACAGCTTCGCATAAAGCGCTCTGAGGCTCCTTATCTGACGAAAACCTACAACGATCCCCAGCTTGTTCAGGAATCCAGGCATCTCACGCCTGAGCCTTTCTTCCGCGTCTGGAAGGTCGCTGACGAACAAGAACAGCCGCAGCTTGCGCCACTCTTTGCAAAGAAGATTCAAGCAATGCCAGAGTCTCCTGAGAAGAACGAGATGCGCAAAACATTGAATGATTATAAAGACAATCTTAACCCTCAACAACTAAGAGGCCTTGCTACTAAACTGGAGCGTGAAAATCAATGAACTATGAACAGGTAACAGGGCGTCTTTATGACGCAGACAAGTTGATTGGCAGTGGTTGGGCCGGGCATTTGCAAGGGCGCAACAATCCCGCAATGCAAAATGTCAAAGATGTGGGGCCGCTGCCAAAAGGAAAGTACATTGTAGAAGACCCTGAAGACGGAACACATCTGGGGCCGAAGGCCTTTCCGCTAACGCCCGATCCTGTCAATGAAATGTTTGGGCGGGGCTCCTTCTTTATTCATGGCGCAAACGTAGAACATCCTGCGTTGTCCAGCGATGGTTGTATAATCATGGGACCTGTCACGCGCGAGTATGTAAGGATAAAAATAGCGGGAAGTCCACACGACTCCCCGCTTCGAGAACTACAAGTTGTATAGAACTGGCCCGGTCTAAAAGCCGGGCCTTTTTTCGAGGGGTTTATAGCCTGGTGTTATGCACCTGGACCATATCCACCCTTCTTAACTTCCTGCTCTAGTAGAGACTTTTTAAGTTTCTCTAGGGCTTTTTTGTTCTTCCCCTTAACCAGCTTATAAGCATTGCGCCAAGCTTTTCTTGGATGTTGACCTGTTGCGATGATAGGGCTTATGTCAGTAGGCCAATAGATGCAAAAACCCTTCTCGCAATTATAGCCCATACACTCCGCGCCCATGAAGACTTCACGGACTGCATCCATCATTTCACGCAGATCGCTCAAGGTATTCCTCCGGGATAGGTAGGCGGTTTACAGCATCTCTGGTTGTTTGGCTATCTGCAGGGGTGAGGTATCTACTAGTGGTCGCAATGTTTCTGTGACCAAGTAAATCCTGCACGAGTTTAAGGTCGGCTCCGCTTCTAAGCAAAGTTGTAGCAAACGTTCTACGAGCCGTCCTGATTCCTTTCGTAGGGACTCCGGCTCGTCTGCATATACAGCCCCATCTATAACGAACTGAGTTGGTGTCTTTTGCGTAATCCGCAAAGATTCGACCATCAGGCGCTTCCTCCAACAATTTCAGAACCCAAGGCGGCAGAGGTATCTCGTGGTTCCTTCCCGTCTTCATCTTCGTCGCTGGAATAGTTAGACACTGCCTCACGAAGTCGATCTCGCATTTCTCTAGGGAAGCAAGGGTCTCCCCCCTCAACCCAGTAGTCAATGCTAAACCAACCAGTGCACGGTCCGCCCAGCAGTAACACCCCTTCTGTAGCTCCAATTGCTGCTGTACGCTTAATGATGTCTTGGAGGACTCCCGCTCGCGCAACCGTTTGACTTGTGTAACCGGATTCCATGTAACAAGCTCCATCTGTTGAAGCCACGCCCAAAATTGACGTAAGACTCCAAGTTCATAGTTGATTGTTCGAGGACTTACGCCCTCACGAAGCCGTAGGATGCGAAAGTCTTCAACATCACGGCGTGTAAATTCTTCAGGGCGCGCCTTGTCGGGGAAGCGGGAAAAGAAAGACGTAAGTGATTTACAATAACGAACTGCTGTTGGGCGTGTTGTAGTAAGCGTAAAGTAACGCTCGAACGCAGCCTGCAGCTTATGAATCTCTGTTTGTTTCATCAATCGCTCTCCAGGACACGCCTGCTTCCTCGAACATACTCTTAGAAACTAGAATAGCTTCGGCCCAACGCTTTACTCGCGGATCGTTCGCATCTGGCGAATAACCAACGACTTCTTTAATGCCGCTTTGTATTGCAACTTTGGCACACTCGTTACAGATCGGGGGCAATGAAAAGCTGGGATAGATATACAAAGTTGCGCCCCGTGCATAGCCGCCTGCTTTAAGGATGGCGTTAACTTCTGCGTGGACAACAAACTTGTATTTGATCTCGCGGTCGTTGTAGCGTTCTGGTGAATCCTGAACGCCTTCTGGAAAGCCGTTATAGCCTACGAACTCTTTCTTCTGTTCGTAGTTAACTAGAACAGCCCCTACCTTAGTAGATGGGTCCTTGCTCCATGTGGCAACATGCTTAGCCAGTTCGAGATAACGTCTATCCCACTTCTCACTTTGTTTCACAGCAACCCCCAGGCTATAAACCCCTCTCACATTGAACTTCTACTGCAAGTTTAGCGATACCTGCTTTCTTCATTCCCAGGGCTATCGCCGCAGCTTCTGAGATGTCCAAGCCCCAGACTTGGTTAAGAGGGCCTCTATCGTTAATACTTACTATCACGGATTTCCCCGTCGTCGGGAAGGTAAGTCTTAGACGGGTCCCGAACGGGAGTGTTCTGGATGCAGCAGTTAACGTCCTCCATCTGAATCTTTGGCCCGAAGCTGTTGTTCGGCCCTCTGCTTTCCTTCCGTACCAACTGACGATCATCCAAGTCGGGACGGTACTTTGAGAAATAGAGGAGGCTTGTGATGTTCCAGAGAGCGTGTGCAAGATGTGGGAGTCCGCTTTCAGGATCGATGTCTTCTCCACGAACGAATGCCCAGAAATGCCGAAACAAAGCAGCAATGAGCCGAGAGTATTTAATACCTTTAACCCAATTCCATTCCGAGTATTTCCTTGCACCAAAGGTATAAACTTCCGCAAGTTGTTCCATTGGATAGGCAGGAACGAGGTCATAACGTAGTTTGTCTTTGTCATACTTCACACCTGCTTTATCCAGTAAATATTCTCCAGGTGAACTCATTCCATCTCCTTAATCTTTGCAACAAACTCCCCGAAATCCTTTATTCTAGTCCAACGAGACGGAATTTTATACGCTTCATTGTGTGACAAGCTCATTAAGAAATTTTGAGTACTTTTCTTTGTTGCGTTATCTACTTCGATTAAATGATCGATCTTGTCGTCAACAAAAGCAGTAAGCTGGAGAGCAGCAGCAATAGGTCCCTTGTTTTGTTCAACTAACACAGTTGGAAAATCAACACCGAGCTGATTAAGCGTCATCTGAATCTGCTCTTGAACAGAAAAGCCCGCTGTCGGAGTACGGGCCGTGATGAAATAAACATCATGGTTTTCTACTAACCAGGGCAGGTTCTCTGCAACGAAAGGTTTTACAGGGCAATTCCACAAGAACCAATTAGGTGTTGTACAAACAAGCTTCCAGACTTTTTGCATTTCTTCTTGTGTTGTATTCCAGTTTTCACAGTTCCAACTATCAGGTAGTGGAAACTGACGTTCAAGAACTATCTCCGCCTCTTTGCGAAAGGCGGAGATAAAGTCTACAAGTACACCATCAACATCAACACCGATTCTAAGCCTTTTTGCCATAGATATTTCCGCCAAGCTAAACACCCCATCACTGACAATGATGGGATAGGTGTTAAAATTGCTGTTCTTCTTTTCAGGTTCGTGAAGTTCAACAATTACGAAACCATTTACCCAAGCTGTCGGTCTGTTCTGTAAGTAGTCTGGATTTGTACTACAAGCAGCCGGAGAACTGTACCCGATCCACTTGTCGCGGGTGTTATGCGGGAGAACCTTAGTATAACTCTGTGCTGAATGTAAATGACCATAAAGGACAGAGCAACAGAAAGATTCAACAGCACGCTTTGCGTGATAGATAGACGCTTGATTGCCGATGCCGGTTAAGCCTTCTCCATGAACGACAAGGAGCTTTCCGAGATTCTTTCCAGCACCAAGCGGGAGAACTTCCCAACCACGCGCGACTAGATTAAGCAAGAGTGGCCGTTCAAGCGTACCTTGCAATTCTGGTTGTCTCTCAATTAACTGATTAACCCAGAACTCGTGATTGCCTTCGATCCAGACCTTCTTTGCGTCGGCGGGAAGAATACTTTCGAGTGGGGACAGGATAAAACGATCGAACCCTTCAGTATGAAGGGCATACGAGCCGGGTGGCCTCAATAACGGCTTACCCGTGGTGTGGTGGGATATTTCTTGGTTATCGTGCATATCGCCGCCAAAGATAAAGCCCGCAATCTTGTCGTTGTTCTTAGCGATGAAATCCAAGATGGCGGTCCATGTCGGCTTGTGTATTTTGGGGTAGTGCAAATCATAGCAAGCTACCCAAAGTGCTTTAGACATTTATGATACTCCAAAGGCGGCGTATAGTTTAGTTATTAAAAGGAAGCTGTTGCTGTCCGTTGTTAAGCAAGGCAGCCTGTTGCGGTGGGGTAAGAGTATAGCGTTTGTTGTTTGCTTCCTCGCGCAGGTCTTGAACAAAATTCTCGAACTCCACAGTTCGTTTAGCCTGTTCAAAGCGCGTTTCCAGCAACTCCAATGCAACCTGTTCGCTGCGATACTCGATGCCATTTTGGGTTACGACCGGGCGTGTAATGACTGCCAAACGCTCCGCACCCTCAACTTCAGGATCAATCGCATGAACGAAGACAGGCTCCCCTGTCAAGGTAATCTGCGCAAGTGCGCCCGGAATAACTCTGTATTTTGCTTTACTCAATGTTTCTCCTCGGTTTGCCGTCTGAGCGTTACTAACGCTTGTGCGGTTCTTTCAATGCCTGCCTCATGGGCAGCATTAATTGCTTTGTTCTGTAGAAGGTCGCGAAACTCTTTGCTAACAGCCCAAGTACGTTCTTGTACATGAACAAGTTCGTGTACAAGAGTAACTTCTTCGTCGATCATCCAAAGGGTATCAAGATTCGCGAGTGTGTTTGGACAGATTTGAATTAGTGCAGCGTTATTGTCGGACGTAAATTGTGTTTGTCCAGTACAGTCTAATTCGAGTTTACGCGCAAACCTTACTTCAATTTCAACATCGTTGAGACGAAGCACCTTCTGCCAATAACGACAACATTCTTGTAGCTCAGGTTCGGTCAAGGTCAGCCTCTATATGCTTTTCGTATAGGTTGTTCAGGGCTTCTTCAGGAGTTGCACCAACTGCAATCCATTGAGGCGGGTTGCCCCAGAAATCAGCACAGTCGGTATCGTCTCCGTAAGGACCTCCTTGCATGTTCAGAAGGTTGTGAATATCTGCCTCTGCAACAGCAAGCCATTTTCCCTTCGAGTAGCAACCGCCGTAACGGTCTTCGTAGATTGCGACAGGATAGAGCATTAAATGATAATCAATCATCCTTCAAAATCCCCCCAAGACTTTTCTGCCCCTATTGAAATAGGTAATACCATATTCCCAAGCGGCTTCCAAGGTTGGCTCATAACTGTTGTCATTGCACTTAAAACTTTTTCTACAAGATCAGGTGGACTGTCACAAAGAATTTCATCATGCACAGACGCAATCATAACAGCAGGTTCTGGTAATGGACAAACAACATCAACAACTTTCTTTGTCCATTCCAACGGCCAACCTACGCGTTCATACATAAGCCCAATCATCACACGTATAAGAACCTCGGCTGCATTTGACTGTGGATGAAATGCTACGGCCTGTGGACCAGACCCACTCTCCCACAACCACAACTTCCGACCAAAAAGATTCTCTACATAACCAAGCCTCTTTGCGTCATTCATTACACGCCGTTGCCAGTCGGAGGTCTTGTGAATCATTGCCTTCCACTTGGCTTGGTATTGTTTTACGGTTGTAAGATCAAGGTCATATTGTTCTGCAATCTTTCTGGCACCCATACAATAATTTGTGCCATGTACAATACGCTTACAGATTGCATAAGGTGAAGCAGGATCGTGGCTCTTTTGAACTTCCTCATAAGGAATCCCAAAGAACATAGCTACCAGAAACTTGTGCTCACTAAACGAAGGGTCTTTAAGCCAACCTAGCCGGTCTGTATCTTTTGCAAGATAGGCTGTGATGCGATTTTCAATACCAGAAAAATCCGCATCTACAAGTCTACCGTCCTCAAAACGCGACACATACATATAGCGCGTGCTAATTGCTTGATTCTGAAAGGATGGTCCTGAAGAAGAAAGCCGACCTGTTGACGTTCCGTGTGGGTTAAAGTGTGGATGAAGTGTTGTTCCTATACCCTCATATTCTTCTTTTGCGAAGTTCGATAAGAGCGTTGCATACTTACTAAGCTCTTTCAACAGCTTCAGAGCAGGATGCTTCGTCTTGTTATACAGCTTATCAAGAGCACCCTTATCAGCAGTTGGCTCTTTGGTTTTAAGCTGCCGTTGAACAGGCAATCCAAGCGTCTCATAGAGATACTTTTTCTTTACATCTGAGCTTCGCCAGGGGGTAATCTTAAGTTGATATTCTTCATGATCGTATTTACGAGGCTTACCTGATTTATTGAGGGCTCCAACTGGAGCAGGAATTCTTCGCCTCTTCGTAACAAAGAAAGGCTTAAGCTGCTCCGGTAATTGTTGTTCGAGTCCTTCGATTCTTGCAAGATAATCCTTCCGCAATTCCATAAGGCGGTTCCCATTCATGGTTACGCCTGCGTCGGTCATGTTCTTACAGATTAACGCTAACGGCCATGAGACGTAAGTATATATATCTAAAAGCTTTGCCTGCTCTAAGAGGTCCTTCAAAGGCTTAAAACACCTAAAGGTTACGTCCACGTCACGCGCGTTATAAACCTCAAAAATAGCCTTATCGGCTTTCCAAGCACCTTTGTTAGTAAATTGTTTGCCGATGAATTCAAGGTCGTGGGGAAAGACGGGAAAGCGAAGGTGGTGCATCAACATGATGTCCCAGACCTTACACTCTTTAGGACCTCGAATCTTAATACCTTGTCTCGCGAGAATGGGAAGATCGAACTGGATGCAGTTCTGACCTATTACTTCCTCCGCAGCCCCAAAAATACGGCGTAACTCATGAATGTACTCACCAGTAAAAGGAACAACAAGAGCGCAATAAGGGGACGCACTGAGGCCGACCATGGAGATGTCAGCATTATTCCAACGGTTACACTCAAGGTCAAAAGCGAACTTAGTTGCGTGAAACGCCCGGACTTGATCCAGCGTCGGATAGATTTCATAATTCTCAGGCTCCACTGTTAATGTCTTACGCAGATCGTTTATAACGACCGGCAGCATCGACTGGTCTCGCGCGATATATGCGGGATGAAAAGTTGGAACCGCAATCGGCGCGGGACCAAGGGATTCGACGGGCAGAATACTCCCCCGCCACGTTGTAACCCCGCCCGATTTTCCAAGGATGAACTTAAGGGGTTTGTCTCCGAAGGTATCTATACGCTTCCAAGGACGGCTCTTTAGAAGCGGTTCAACATGATTCTTCAAGCACTGCTGCACCGATTGGTGGGCTTCACTATCAGATATATAACTACGGGCCTGGCTATCAGTTGGAAATATGTTGTTCGGTGATTGACAGTTAATTACGTTGCAACGCGAAACACCCTCAAACTTAATGCCTGCCTTCGCATAGATTACCTTAAGCCAACGACCGCTACCACCAACAAAGGGAACGCCTTGTTCTGCTTCACTTGCGCCGGGTGCCTCACCTACCATAATACGTAGGTCGTCACTTAAATAAGGCGCGACAAAGTTGTTGTCGGGGAACAGCTGTCGCATCGGACAGCCTTCACAACCAGAAACCTCACT
>Ga0116128_1001097_pt1 | contig 12308 bp, 10 predicted proteins | sample June2015DPH_16_1_3_FD_88974 | JGI IMG/M metagenome (GOLD analysis project Ga0116128, IMG submission 88974) | Peatland microbial communities from SPRUCE experiment site at the Marcell Experimental Forest, Minnesota, USA - June2015DPH_16_150 | ecosystem: Environmental > Terrestrial > Soil >... | reverse complement strand
CTCGGCGAGATGCGCGCGGCGCAGCGCCGATGGAAAGAAGGTGAAGCCTATTACCGTCAAGCCCTCGACCGCGATGCGAACTCCGTCGAGGCAATCTCAGGTCTCGCCGATATCTATTTCCGGCAGAATCGGACTGCGGACGCTCTGAAAGTGGTGCGGGAACGGATCGAACGCGACCCCAACAATACCGCACTCTACACCCTGCAAGGTCAGAGTTTCCTCAGGGCCAATCAGACTGCGGAAGCGGAAAAGGCGCTCCAGCGTGCAGCTGATCTGGACAATAAAAACCCGTTCATCCTTGGGCTGCTTGCTCAGGCCCAGACCAACAACGGCGAACTCGATCAAGCGATTACCACCTATCGTCGTGCCCTTGAACTCTCGCAAGACGATCCGCGGCTCTATTTGCTTCTTGGAGCCTTGTATGAACGGCAGGGAGATTGGCGGGAAGCACAGGTTGCTTACCAAAAGGTCCTCTCTCTCAAACCCGACGAACCACATGCTGCAAACAACCTTGCCTACCTCCTCCTTGAACATGGCGGAAGCGTCAATGTGGCTTTGACGCTGGCGCAGACCGCACGGAAAGGTCTGCCAAATCTTCCCAATTCCGCCGACACTCTTGGCTGGGCCTATTACAACAACGGCGCCTTTTCTGTCGCCGCGCCCCTGTTCGAGGATGCCATCAAAAAGGTGCCGAACAATCAGACCTATCGCTATCACCTGGGCCTGACCTACAGAAAGCTCAACGATACGGCCCGGGCGAAAGCGCAATTCGAGAAGGCCATCAGTCTTGATCCGAACTCGGCAGTAGCGGGCAATGCCCGCCAAGCGTTGAACGAACTAGCGGGAAGTTGAGGGTCTCTCCAGCTTCTCAATCATCGATCTGGGAGAGCTTTTTATGAGCCGGATCATTCCTGGAGGAAGAGTCAGGAAAGGCACCGTGCGTCAGCAAGGAGCAATCACGAAGACATCATGTTACGCCGCCTGACCTACTGGTTACCCGCAATTCTTGTTGCTCTCCTGATTTCGCTCTTTTCCACGCATTATTTCAGCGGTGAGCAAACCGCCCGCGTCATCATTCCTCTGCTCCATTGGCTTTTTCCCGCAGCAACACCCCACATGCTACGCGTTATGCATGTGGGAATCCGCAAGCTGGCGCATGTCACGGAATTTGGCTTGTTCAGCGTCACCGTCTTCCATGGAATTCGCGGAGGGCGCTCTGGCTGGAGCTTCCGCTGGGCCTTGGCCACTCTGGTGATTGCAGTCGCTTGCGCTGGCATGGATGAATGGCACCAGTCGTTCGTGCCTTTCCGGGAAGCTCGCGCCCGTGACGTCGCCATTGACGCTCTCGGCGCTATGCTGGCGCAAGTTGTGGTTTGGGCCTATTCCAATTGGAGGCGGGCCTTCACCGCGCCGCCGTCACTCACGGCAAAGACATCCACTGGAAAATGAAGTTGTTCTGCCCTAGAACTCAGGGAATGGGTGCTTGGGCTTCGTTGGAATACAAGCTTTCCGTGCCGCTAGAATCCACGGCCGTCGTGACGTAGTAGTAGGTCGTCCCGTTCTGCACGGTTGTGTCGGTATAGGTCAAGCCGGTCGCGGCCGAGGACGCATTCAACTTCGCATACCCGGTCCCGCTCGTCGTGCTCCGGTACACATAATAGCCCACCACCGTCGAGGTGCTCGCAGTCCACGACAGAGCGACGGAATACGACGCGGGGGTTACGCCGGTACCTGACAACGATATGGTGGCGGGCGACCCAGTCGCGTTACTGGTTACGGTGACTGTTCCAGTCGCGCTTCCCGCAGTTGTCGGGCTGAAGATAACGCTAAAGGTAAGCTTTTGCCCCGTTAACAACCCCACGGGTGTTCCCGCTCCGCTGAGGCTGTAACCGGTCCCACTGACGCTGATTTGCGTGATCTGCACAGTTGTGTTGCCGGTGTTTGTGATCGTCTCGGTTTGCGTGGACGAACTGCCTGTGTTCACGTTCCCGAAGCTAAAACTGTTCGAGCTTAGGCTAAGGGTGAGCGTTGCTGCCACCCCGGTTCCAGTCAGTGCCACCGTCACTGGCGATCCGGGAGCGTTGCTAGTGATGGTCAAGCTCCCGCTCGCACTGCCTGTAGATGTCGGAGTGAACTGTGCATTGAACGTACTTGCTTGCCCCGGGTTCAACGTGAGCGGTAGCGTCAACCCGCTCGTACTGAATACGCTTCCCGTCACGCTGACCTGCGAGACAGTCAACGAAGCCGTGCCTGTATTGCTGAGCTGGATGGTCTGGGAATCTGTCGTCCCCACTACGACATTGCCGAAGCTGAAACTGGCTGGCGTAATGCTCAACGCCGCCTGCACGCCAGTTCCAGTAACGGGGATGACGGCGCTTGCTCCCTGGGTATTCGAGACGGTCACATTTCCGCTGACGTTTTCGCTGCTCGTCGGACTGAACTTCACGGTCATCGACGTGGCCTGTGAAGGCGTCAAGGTGACTGGCGTGGTGATTCCGGAGACACTCACGTCTTTTGCATTCACCGTAACCTGGGAAATCGTGAGGCTGCTGTTCCCTGTGTTTGTGATGCTGACACTCTGCGAACCGGAGCTACCCGCTGTCACGTTTCCGAAGGCCAGACTCGATGGGCTCGGAGTCATCGTTACTGTCGCAGCCACTCCCGTACCGGTCAAGGAAACCGTCGCGGGTGACCCAGGGGCATTGCTCGAAATACTCACCGTTCCTGGTAGCGAACCCGCTGTGGTCGGTGAAAACTGCGCTGTCACGCTCGTACTCTGTCCAGCCGCTACCGTCGCAGGTGTGGTCAGCCCGCTGACACTGTAGCCGGCACCACTCGCCGTAACATTTGAGATTGTGAGCGTCGCTGTCCCTGTATTCGTCAGCGTGAGTGCCTGTGTCTTCGTCTGTCCATCCACGACGCTTCCGAAATTGAAGGTGGATGGCGTAACGCTCAAGCCCGCCTGCACACCAGTGCCGCTCAAACTAATCGTCAATGGCGACCCACTTGCGTTACTGGTTACCGTCACGGTGCCCGTGGCACTCCCGACTGCCGTGGGCGTGAATTTCGCCGTAAAGCTCAGAGTTTGGGAAGCCGCGACCGTTGCCGGTGTGCTCACGCCGGTCAAGCTGAATCCGGTTCCGCTCACGGCAATGCTCGAAACAGTCGCGGCGGCATTCCCAGTGTTTGTCAGGGTGATCTGCTGGGTTGCGCTGCTGCTGGTCGAGACACTTCCAAAATTCACGCTGGCCGGATTGGCGCTCAACTGCCCTACAGCCGTGGACGATCCAGTTCCAGCCAAGGTAACCACCGCCGTTGGCGTAGTCGGGTCGTTGCTTGTGATCGTCAGGCTGCCGGACACCGCACCGGCTAGCGTCGGCTTGAACGTCAAGGTCACCGGAGCATTTTGCCCGGCACTGATGGTTTTAGGCGTGGTTATGCCGCTGATCCCGAAATCCGCTCCCGAAAGTGTCAGGAGCGAAATCGTCAAATCTGCCGTACCGGCATTTGAAATGGTCAGGATCGAGCTCCCGGTCGAACCGACAGAAACGCTGCCAAAGTTCACTGCACTCGCGCTCAAACTCACCTGCGGTTGCGGAGTCACGCCCGTTGCGGAGAGATTTACGACTACCGGCGAACTCCCTCCATCACCCTGCACTGTCAATGTCCCCGTGATAGCTCCAGCGCTCGTCGGATTGACGGAAACAGAAAAATTGCCGCCCTGCCCCGTGGCAAGTGCCATCGGCGGTGTCATTCCGGAGAGGCTGAACTGGGAATTCGAGAAAGTCGCTTGAGTGATATTGATCGCGACATTGCCGGTATTGGAGACCGAGAGGCTCTGCGAAGTTGCCTTGCCTACCGGCACTTTGCCAAAACTGATGCTCGCTGGCAGGACTTGAAAAGACACTTGGGGTGTCGGCTGTGACTTTGAAGCACTCACTACACCCGCGCATCCGTTTAGAAGCGCCAAAACCAGAATGGCGGTGACGAGCAGGAGGGAAGATTCTCGTGTCCAAATCTTGGGCGCGACGCACTGTTTTCCGAATCGCGTCCGGGCCCCTTCCACCGAAGTGCTCGCCATGATCCAGGCCTCCCTAGCTGTATCCAGCTACGAAGGTATAGGTAATGGTACCCATCGGCCTACTGGTGAGAGGACCAATTTCGGGACAGTCGCCTGTACTGTACGGAGGACCATCCTTTATCTGGCCCAGACCTTACACCCCTAGAAGATCCGGGTTTTGGACTCCCCAGGTGCCCGCTGCAGAGGTACGTTATAGCGTATGCACATTGCTGAAAATACAGTGGTTATTATGATTTAGGGGTAGGGCAGCGGCTGCGCTCTGTCAATCACTGCCGGGCAGTTGCTCTCATGCCCATGCTGCAAGTCGGCGCGTCGGCCCTGACACTGGAAGGCGTTTCAATTCGAAAATTACACTTTTTGGACCCTGTTGCCACCAGGCGACCCGAGTAGGATAGACGTGCGCGCTCAACTGGGCCAATACCCTCGAGCGTGGGCCGTTCGTTATCGCCCAACTAATCTGTCGCGTAGTTCCGCATCGATTCAGTCGACAGATTCGTCGCGTGCTCCCCGCGCTGTGCGGCCTTTCGGGTCATCAATCCCGCATCGTGGATCTTGTAGATCAGCGCGCGGTAGCTGATCTTCAGTGCCTGCGCTGTCTTTCGGCGGTTCCACTGATTGGCACGGAGAGCTTCCAGGATGGCGTTGCGCTCGAGTTCCCGAATGGCGTCTTTTGCCAGCCGCTTTAGAGTCACGGGTGTCCCATTGCCTTCGGTGGACCGCACTGCCTTGCGTTTTTTCGGAGCGTACTCCTGATGAATCGCAGCCTCGGGCCCGATCAGAACGTACCGCGCGACGCCATTCGACAGCTCTCTTAGGTTCCCCGGCCAATTCAGATTTTGCAGGTATTGGATCATCTCCGGAGGGAACGTGTCTGTCTGCGTCCCAAACTGCTTTTCAAAATGGACCCTGAAGAACTCGGCCAGCGCCGGAATGTCTTCGCGCCTCTCGCGCAGCGTCGGCACCTTTAAGCGAAATCCATGTATGCGGTAAAACAAGTCTTGCCGGAATCTTCCGGCTTCCATCTCCCGGTTCAGGTCCGTGTGTGTCGCGCAAATGAGGCGCGCATCAATCCGCCGTTCCGTGTGGTCCCCGATCCGCGAGAATGTGCCGTCTTGCAGGAACTGCAGAAGTTTGCACTGAAGATTCGGATCCAGATCCGCAATCTCATCCAAGAACAAAGTGCCGCGATGCGCCATTTCCACTCGCCCGGGCTTGGCAACGTTTGCCCCGGTAAAAGCGCCCTGCTCGTATCCGAACAACTCGCTTTCAAGCAGCGTCCCGGGAATCGCTGCACAGCTAACCTTGACGAACTCTCCAGAGGCGTACTCCGAATTCACGTGTATCCATCGTGCCAGCGCTTCTTTGCCCGTGCCGCCCTCGCCACAAAGCAAAATCGGCACATTCGTTCGGCAGATCTTCTCCGCTCTCTGACGCAACTCCGCCATCACCACCGAGCGCCCGAACAAAACAGGGTCTGGCGGCACCTGGTCTAGTCTTTCCCAACTGGCGTTCCGGGTTGGACACTCTCCGGCCATATGTTCTGGTACCAAGGCGTTGCACATCGCCAGCCAAAGGCCGAGCATATTTGACGTGCTTCCGGACCCCGCTCCAAACAATAAGGTTTTCTTTTTCAGCACAATACAAACAGCGCTCCACGTAAGGTTCTAGTACCAAGATGTTCTTCGACATCGCCCTTTTTTGTAACAATGGGAAAACTTCAAGACACAACGGGGAAGGATTGTTCTCTCGAATGGCTAGGAAACCAATCGTAGCCCACGGGGCAAGTTGAGGAAAAGAAACCAGAAGTAGTGGAAGACCGCAAGTCTGCGACCTGCTCCATCGTGAGAATTTAGTCCGACTGCGTAGTGTCGGAAGCCACGGCATTTGTCAGGCGCGCGCGTGTTCTCCACGAATAATGTCGTAGCGCTCGATCACCGCGGCCACTCCCATCCGTGGCTCTCCATCTTCAACGCGACGTTCCACGCGGACCACTTTGCCCTGCGCGCGAACAAAAACATCCGTGCCGTGCGTGATCTCTGCGGGCAGCGTCAGCGTAATGTCCAACTCGGATCCTGCATCCAAATCCTGCCCGATCACGAAATACAATCCCCGCGTTGAAATATCTCTCGTCTTTCCCTCTTGCCGGTTGACGAGTCTTTCGGCTGCGAACCGGATGCTGATTGGCAACGTCAAGTCATAGCGTCGCGCCGTGCGGCGTTCTTCCATTACTGACATCCTCGACTCCGTCCGTGGCTCCAACGTGCAAGCCACTTCCCCGATTGTGGTTTTTTGCTAAGAGATTTTCGCTGGATTCTTGCTTGCCTTTGCAGGTGAGAACGAAAATCTCAGTCGGCCCTGACGTGTTTCCGCTGGGATTCCTTCATGCTCCCTCGCGGTCATTCAGAATCAAACTGATTCGGAAGCCGAAAAAAGTTAGCGTTCTCCCAATCGCTCGGGCTTCGGAATTCCTACAGATTCTCGCTCTCCCAGGAAATCCCGACGCGCAACCCCCTCCCCCGTTCTTTGAGTTCTCGGCCCAAATTTCACTCACCGGGAGGTTTGCTGCGCTTTTATCCAGCACTGTCTTGCTTTTCGTTGCGCAAGATACCCCGCGCAAGCTTATCCTGCAAGTTCTCTTTTTGCGCAGCGTGCTCAGGACGAACCACGTCGTACTAGCCCTGCTCCGTCACTCCACCTTGGCCCCCACCGCCGCCGGCGCCGTCTCTTCGGTTTTTGCTGCCGCGGTCCGGCGTGTCCTGGGCGTGTCCAGATTGAATTGCCTCATCTTATAGAGCAGGGCTTTGTAGCTGATGCCCAGCATCTTGGCGGCGTCCTTGCGGCACCACCGCGTCTTTTCGAGCGCATCGGCGATCGCTTCCATCTCCGCCTCGTCCTTCAACCCGCGCACCAGCGCCTTCAAACCCTGCTCCTTCGGAATGTTCGTTACCTCGCGAGGAGCGATCCTCTGCCGTGTCGCGGACATCTCCACCAGCTCCCGCAGGCTGCCTTCGTCATCTTCCAGAATCACGTAGCGTTTGACGAAGTTTTCCAGTTCGCGCAAATTCCCGGGCCACGGGTAATTCATGGCTGCATCCATTAAGTGTTTCGACGGTGTTTGCAGCGTCTTTCCAAACTTCTCGCTGTACTTCTCCAGGAAATGCCGGAATAACAAGGGTATTTCCGAAGTCCTTTCCCGCAGCGGCGGCACATTGATCGACAGCACGTTCAACCGGTAATACAAATCTTCGCGAAATTTCCCCGTCTTCATGGCTTCCTGCACATCCACGTTTGTCGCCGCCAACACGCGAACGTCGGTCTCCACCAAGTGCCTTCCACCCAGTCGCGAATACTGGTGATCCTGCAAAACATGCAGCAACTTGGCTTGCAGGTGCGTGGACATCTCCGCGATCTCATCCAGGAAAATCGTCCCCTTGTTAGCCATCTCGAATTTTCCGGGCTTCGCCCGCACTGCACCCGTAAACGCTCCTTGTTCATATCCGAAAAGTTCAGACTCGAGCAACTCCCCCGGAAGCGCCGCGCAATTCACCTTGACGAACGCTTGATTCCTTCGTTTCGAGCGCAGATGGATCATCCGGGCCACCACTTCCTTGCCCACGCCGCTCTCCCCGCAGACGAACACCGGCACGTCTACCGGTGCGATTTGCAGAATTTGCTGCCGGATGCGCACCATCTGGGGACTCGCTGCCAGGAAGCTCAAATCCTCGGTGATCTGCTCGCAATAGTCCCGCAACGCCTGGTTTTCCTGGGTCAGCTGTTTCTTTTGCCGCGACTTAAGCATCGCCGCGTCGAGTTCCGTCTTTTCAAATGGCTTTGTCAGGTAGTCGTGTGCCCCGAGGCGGATGGCCTCCACCACTGTCCCTACCTCATTCGAGCACGACAGCATGATTACATTCAGGCTGCGGTCCAGCCGCATCAGTCCCTGCAGCGTATCGAGCCCGTTCATTTCGGGCATCAACACATCCAAAATGATGAAGTCCGGACGTTCGCCGGCGGTCACACGCGCCAGCGCTTCCCTGCCGCTGCTCACCGTCTCCACTTCGAACCCATCCACCTCCAGCAGGGTTTGCAGATATTTTCGAATGCTGGGCTCATCATCGACGACTAGGATCTTCTCTTTCACTTCTTTCACAGCCATTTTTCTTTCTCCTCACCCCAAATCCAGCGCTTAGTTCTGGTCCATCGGCAGCAAAAACGCAAACGTGCTTCCCCGGTTTTGTTCGCTTTCCACCCAAATTTTCCCCCGATGTGCCTGAATCAGCCTTTTCGCGATGGCAAGTCCCAAGCCCATTCCAGAGGTATTCCGGTCCACGCGCACAAAGTCCTCGAAAATTTCCTGATGATGTTCCGGTGCGATTCCTGCTCCGGAGTCTGTCACGCTGACTTCCACACTGTTCGGCCGGGGCAGCCGGAATCTCCTGCGTTCTTCGACCGGAGCTATTTTTGCCACCCGGCGCTCCCAAAAATGGGGGCGTGCTCGCAAGGTCACGGTTCCGCCGGACGGTGTGTGCTTCAACGCGTTGTCCAGGAGATTTGCTGCTGCCTGTTGCACCTTTTGGTAATCGAATCGGAAAGTCGGGATCGACGGGTCCAGCAGCGTCTCCAGCTTCACCCCTTTCCGCTGAAACGCTTCCGACCACCGGGTGGCAGTCTCTTCGAGGCAATCTCGCAGGTCGTTCTCTCTCAACTGCAATACCAACTTCCCGCTCTCCAGGGCGGAGTAGTTGAGAAACATTGACACCAGCCGCACCAGCCTTTCGCAGCTCTCTTTCGACTCCTCCAAAATGTCTTTCTGTTTGTCGCTCAGTCTTCCCAGTGAACCCGCTAGCAGCAAGTCGTAGTAGCCCTTGATCACCGCAAGCGGTGTTTTCAATTCGTGCGCTGCTGACGCCAGGAACACGGTCTTCTGCCGGTTCACTTCCTGCAATTTCAGGTACGCTGCCAGCAAATTCCGGTACGTTATCTCGCGCTCCTGCAGCAGTTCCTGTACCGTCAGTTGGGCAGCGCCCTCTGCACGATTCTCTTCTTCTTCATCGTTCTCAAACTGGATCGCAAGCCAGTCCGATTCTGGAATCCATCGCACGCGCGCCCGATAGTCTTTGATGCTCGTGCGGCCTTCCAGTTCCAGTTGGTTTTCACCATTCTCAATTCTCTGCGAAATCGTCTTTGGATCGATATTCAATACGTCTGCAAATATGTTGAGGGGAGTGGTCTCGTCTTTGCCGTGAGCTTCCAAGCATTTTCTTCCCCGTGCGTTCACCATCAGTACGCGTCCATCGAGGTTCGCCACTACTACACCTTTGTCGACTGTGTCCAGAAGCGCTCGGACATGTTCGATTGTCAGATTCGGGCTCGACGTAGGCACCCTTCCCGCATCTGTTGTGGTCCAACCATCCATGCTTCTGCTACCCCTTTGTGCAGTGGAAAATTTTTTCCTATGGCTTGCTGCCCATCCTTACAGAGCCCCACCAGACTGTCAATGGTAAATGCGTTCCATTTGCACAATTTGGGAAATCCCTAGCCAATCCACGCCCACTCTTCTCCTCGCGCCCCACCCATTCATTCTGATGGCTGCTAAGTTATTGATTTATAAAAGATCTAGTTCGGGACGTTAGCCATGAAACTGGCACTCAAACTGCTCCTTTTGTACTAGTTCCCGAGTACTATCACTATGGATCTCCGCCTCGATCAGTCTAAGGGGGGGCCCCGCGTGGATTCCTCCGAATCGCGCCGATCATCTCGCCTCCGCATCCAAGTCCCCGTATTTCTCCGGGGCTCGGACGCCTCCGGTGCGGAATTCATAGAGCTTACGAAAACACTCAATATCAGTGCTACAGGAGCTTGTATCACGTCCGTCCATCTCCTTCGCCCAGACCAGACGGTCCAGCTCACCATCCCAGCCCCTTCCCCCGCCTCCTCCAGCGTTATCCCCAGCGAAACTCCCCCAATTGTGGCCAAAGTACGCCGATTGGACCAATTAGGTGAACTTCGTCTATTTGGGTTGGAATTCCTGCACCCTCTTGAGTAATTCCCTGTCCCTCGGGAACTCTTCAGCCCCATCGCGGTAGATACCCCTGCCTCCGGCTACTGCTGCGCTCAAAAAGTTCCTTCCGGGATCTCGCTTATCTCTTCGTTTTGTAATAGGATGCCGACGTCCCCTTGGCATCTCCTTTCCGTGGATGCAGGTTGCACACACGGTCTTGATTGGCACTTGATTTGCTCCCTCTTAGGGTCAGTCATCCAAATGTGCTTGCCCCAGCCCCCGCGGGGAGAGGCAGATTGTAGGAAAACCCGGACATGCCCAGTCCCGGAGCCCCAGCGGCCCCGCGTTTGCCCATGGAAGACGCCTACCTCGAGCTCCTCGCGGACACGCTCGACGTCATGGACATTCCCGCGCGCAGTCAGTTCCTGCAGCGCTATTTTCGCACCACCACGCATCTCGATCTGCGCGAGTCTCAGTGCCTTCACCTCTGGGAGGAAATCCTCACGCGCCGCCGCGAACTCACGGATCAGCTTGGACGTCCCGTGTCTCTCAAAACAGTTTTGATGGATGTCCTTTCTTCCGCCGGCCTGATTCGCGTTCCGATTGTGCTCGAATACGAAGAGTACAAAAAACTCCAGGTCAATGCTGTCACCGACCCGCTCACCGGTCTCTACAATCGCCGCTTGTTTGCCGAATCCTTCGAAAAAGAACTCAACCGCGCCCGCCGCTACGGTCTTCCGCTCGGCATCGTCATCCTGGACTTGCACCGCTTCAAGGAAGTGAACGATAAGTACGGTCATCCGCGCGGCGACGAGGTCCTCCGTGCCGCCGCCACCACTCTCCAAAAAGCGCTGCGCACCTCGGACTCCGCCTTCCGCATTGGCGGCGACGAATTCGCGCTCCTTCTGCCGCAAACCGATGCCGCTCAAGCCCTGGCTCTCAGCCGCCGTATCGAGATGGTTTTTGCGGAGACTCTGCGCCCCCTGCAACTCGCCTTCCCAGTGACCATGGATCACGGCGTGGCCAATTTCCCACAGGACGGCGATCAGTCCGATCAGTTGGTGCGCATCGCCGACGAACGCCTCTATCGCCTGAAGCACGCCAATCACGCGCTCACCGCCGATGGCTCTGCGCGTCCCACGGCCCCACCCGCGGCCGCACCACCTCCCGTGGCGGCTTCGCCCATCTCCATCTCGGCTGGCCGCCCATCCGAAAAACCTCCCTCCGACTTCGCAGATGCTTCTTCCGCTGCTGCTCGCTCCCTCACGGAGCAGTCCCCGCCGGCGCCCGAAACACCAGCCTCGTTTGCGATTCAGCGTAAAGCCGAGCGTGTCTCCATGGTTGGCACGAACGCCTACGCCATCATCGGTGAGCAGGGTGCCCGCCGCGCTCGTGTGTTGGACCTCGGCTTCGGCGGTGTCGCGCTCGAATTTGAGCAGCCGGAAGCCCTGCCGGAGAGCATCCTTGCCATTCTTCACGTCCCCATTCTTCCCCCCGTCCGCGTTTATCTGAGGCCAGTGTGGTCCCGCCGTACAGCGGAAGGCGCGTTCCGCTTCGGCTGCCACTTCATCTCCTGATCGTCGCGACTCGCCAGAGCCGCCATGAGTTTTGTTCCTCCGGCAGCGTTCCCTCCATGGGGTCTCTCCTCATCATCCGCATCCGCATTTCAACTCTTGCTGAATCTGCGATATGCGGCCGCTCCCTGAATTGCGTGGCTGTCCGAACGTACAGGTTCGGCCAGGTCCTGTCCTGTCCTACAACTGTACCGGGGACAGGTTGCCCGTACAGCTGTCCAGAAGTTATTTTCCTCTGTGGTGAACCTGAGGGGGCTCGTTCTCGCAGTGTTCTCGTGCCGTTTATCGGCTTCCGCAGTTCGCGGCTACGCCTCCGTTGCCTGCCTCGTTGGTGTGTCTTTGCTTTTTGCCGGTTGCGCCAATTACAACTCGCAGACATCCACGCCCGCACCTGCCTTGGTTGTCTCGGCAATCAGTTTTAACTTCAACACCGTCCTCGTCGGGCAATCCGCCACACAGACACTGCACCTCACGAATTCGGGTAGCGCGCCTCTGCAGATCTCTTCCATTTCCCTTTCCAACAAGGAGTTTGCCATCAGCGGCCCATCACTCCCCCGTGTGGTGCTGCCAGCTTTGGGTCTCGACTACACCTTGGCGTTCGCACCCACAACTCCTGGGAACGCCACGGCTTCCCTGACCATCGCCAGCAATG
>Ga0116128_1001033_pt1 | contig 12722 bp, 23 predicted proteins | sample June2015DPH_16_1_3_FD_88974 | JGI IMG/M metagenome (GOLD analysis project Ga0116128, IMG submission 88974) | Peatland microbial communities from SPRUCE experiment site at the Marcell Experimental Forest, Minnesota, USA - June2015DPH_16_150 | ecosystem: Environmental > Terrestrial > Soil >... | reverse complement strand
TCCTGAGCTGTGCCGACCTGCGCGGTGCCGACCTGCGCGATGCCGACCTGCGCGGTGCCAACCTGAGCGGTGCCGACCTGCGCGGTGCCTTCCTGAGCGGCAAGAAAGTTCACTCGTTGCGCGTTTTTACTGGAATGTATAGCTACGAAATTTGGGCCATGGTTTTCCAGGATGGTAGCCGATGGGTGCGGATGGGGTGCCTATGGAAATCGCTCGATGAATGGGATCGCATTGGCATCCGCAAGAGCAATCTGTCTCAGTACCCCGACGATGGCTCCGAAAAGTGCGAGGAGCGCGTTGCGGCATTCGAGTTTGCCAAATCCGCTGTTCTTCGCGTGAAGCTCCCCGATCCGCCCAAAGAGTAGCACCAACCCGATTGAAAGGAACGCCATGAGCAGACTTGACCAGTGCCCGATGTGCGGAAGCCTGAACTACATCGCGCTCAATGCCGATGGCTCCCGCTATGACCCTTGGCTTGACCGTACCGAGCAAGTGCTCTTGCACGGCCAATCGCTGTGGGAATCATGCAAATGCGACGAATGCGGACATGTTTGGCCGTTTCGCATCGTTGAGATTGTGGAGGTGAAGCAATGAAAACTGTAGCTGTAGTTTGCGATCTCCCCATCCGCCATGAAATCGACGACGACCGCCCAGCCCGCGATGACGAGGTGGAGTACTGCCAGCATTGCGGCGCGGCGGTCTTGGAAGGGGCGTTGCAACGGCACCTGGGCGAGCGGCGGTGCGATGATTGCCGGCCGCTCTGCTGCGAGTGCCATGATGCCCAGGTGGACGAAGAAGGGCAATTCTGCGAAACGTGCGCTTATGCGGCGCTTGGAGTTGAGGCTTAACCGTTACCGGAGCGTAACCGGAAAGGAGAACAGCCATGAAGAATTTTGACTTGGAAAACGTGTACGACGAAAAGATCGCACCGCTCATGATTCAAATCATCGCTATTTGCTTGGAGCACAAGATGCCAATGGGGGCCATGTTCTGTTACCGCAATGAAGAGGACGAAGGCGAAAAATACTGCTTTACCTTCATCTCTCATGAGAAGTATCTCGGCAAAAGCGAACATATGGAAAAACTCAGGCAAGCAATCGTGCCTATGGCATAAGGATGTAGAACAGAGAAAGGGGATCGTGATTATGAAGCTGATTTTAGCAGTGTGGCTGTCGATTTGTCCGCATTGGTATCTTCAACACTCCCATCGCATATCGCCGCACCAATGTAAGTTGATTCCAGGATGCGCATGGGATTCTGGCGAGCATCGGTGGCTCGTCTTACCGAAAAAAGTGTCTCGGTGCGATTCACACCGAGTGGTGGAGGCGGAAACGCCCCGAAGGTAAGCATGTCAAACGCTGCACAGATCGTAATCGGACGCGAGTTCAACTCTCGCCAGGTCCACCATGAGGGCCTGCCGGGTTTCGACGGTTACCGGAAATGCAACGCTCATGCCGGGACTGGTGCTCACCGTGACGAGAACCAAACCGAAGATGCCGAAGATATGGCACTTCCCGCTGCTGCCTAAGAACCAGTAGCGCGTGGTTGGCCGCGAGCCATGTAAAGAAAATCGCGGCGGATTTCAGCGCCGTTCTAGGACGCGATGCCCTGCTGGACTGGTCCTACTGCAACCGCCGTGTAGCCGCTCTGGCCGTTGGTGTCCCCTGTCATCGCTTCCCGGCGCTGAGTGGTAAGTGCTCCATTGTAGCTGATGTGGACGCATCGCGGCTCCTGTGTGCCTGGATGGTACTCAAGAATCACCTGGTCGAACGGCAGCCCGCTCTCAAGGCGAATCCAGTCGAAGACGGCCTGGTAGGGATTCGGCAGGGCGTCGAAGTCGAGGGCGCTGTTTTCTCCGAGGAAGAGATGCTGGCTATCTTTCACCCCGCCGCATTCCGCGTTCTCAGCCGGCGTACGTAGGCCGTCATGGCAGTTCACCGGCCCGAACTTCGCCCGGATCGGCTCCATGAGGACGTTGGCGTGTTGAGTGGCGTTGGCGATCACCTGTGGCGATGCGCCCACGACGCCATATTCCTGGTCAGAAAAGTGCGGACTCAGTTGCATCACTCCCACCATCCTCTCTGAATGCCCGCCCGCACCAGCGCCCGGCACAGGCCCACGCCCACGAGCAGGAACGCGGCGAACTCGGCGTTGTAGGTCACCCGTCAGCTTTTATCCTTCTTGCCCAGCGCATCAGACTTGAAGCATACGAGGGGTCCGTCAAGGTCATCAAGAGACCTTGCAAGGGTATATTCAATCCCTTCGCTTTTAACGTGACACTCAAAGGATCGTTGGAGTTCTGATTGTTTTCCATGTTGCGATTTTAACTCAATAAACCACGGTAAGGTGAAGAATTTTCCGCCTATGTTTTGTTGTGGGAATGCCAGTATGTCGGCACAGCCTGGCATTCCGAACGTCACTGGCCTGCCAGCCTGGTTGATGAGCGTGCCCGAGTTCATGCGAAGACTAAAGATGTGCTTTGCCGTAAGCCAATCGAGAACGAGCCGCTGCAAAGCCCCTTCGGGTGTCTGTTTGCGCTTCATTGCCAAACCCCGCTTTCCGTATTCGCGTGACGATTTGAGTCCGTCCAAGTGTCGTGAGCGCCTTCCTTGTGCTCTTCAACCCATTTGGTCATGTATTCACATAATTGCCGATGCCATAGTTGCTTGTCATACTCCGTAGGCTTCCAGTGCCCACTATCTGCCTTCTGAGCATTCTTCAGGTATTCGTTGATCTCTCCGGTAATACTGACAGCGGGGAGATAAAGCCATCGCGGAGTGAGCGGGAAAGAGAGCTTATCGGCAAAGCACAATCGAGATGGTTGAGCGCCATTCGCTTTCGCGTAGTAGCGGGAATGATAGAGGCAAAAGTCTCCCCATTCTTTGCCGAATAAACGCGCCATAATCTGCGCGCCCACCTCCACGTGCCGCTCACCTTCCGGTCCATCCATGTTCGTCTTGCCCAAGTAGCCAATGTCATGCAAAAAAAAGGCAAACCAGAGACGCAGATCAAGAGGAAATCCGTAGAGCTTCCACCATCCGAGCGCCACAAACCAGGGATGCAAAAAGAAGCAATGCGCCCCAAACAGAACCGACTTTGTACCAATCTTCATGCTTCCTCTTCCTCTCCAGTAGCATCATCGTTCCCGCCAAAGCAGGCGCACTTAACGGGGGGCAGATTTGCAAATAAAGGTCCACCTGTTTCGTAGTTCTCTTGGAGAACTACCAGCGGAATTGGCATAAAGGAATGACCTTTACGCGCCTCCATCTGCTTCCATTCTTCCGCTTGGGCGGGATGGTGCTTGATGACTTTGATAGCTTGGGCTGGCGTCTGATTGCCACACATAAAGCAGTCCATCCTTCCATCGCGCTCATAGACGCGCACAAGGACAGTAAATCCCGCCTTGCGACACACATCCCAAGATGCAGCCCGGTCCACGCCATCTCGAATGAGAGGGAATCCCCAGCGGAGCCATTGTCGCTCGTTTCTGGCTATCCACTCGTCGGCTCGTTCTTGCTCGTCTGCGTTGTACCCCAAATTGACCTCGTAGGGTTTCTCGAAGCTCCGCATGTGCCGCGAAAGGTTAGAGCGTTTCATCTTTCGACTGCAATCATTCGTGCCCTTTCGGATCATTCCTCCTCGCTCAAACAAGTAGGTGTCAAAGTCGATGCGGCGGGGAACTGTGACAATGTTCAAATCAAGTATCTGCTCGATTTGATCTTTAGATTCGTAAAATTCAGGGACGTACTTCCCTGTGTCTGCCAACCGAACAATCGCCCCAGTCTCCCGGATGCGCTCACGATCAAGCGCAAGCATCGCGCTGGACTCCATGCCACCTGACCAGTCATAGAAGATCATGCTTCCTCCCTCATCGCCTGCCCATAAAGTCTTCCGTAAGCCTGTTTCCACGCTTTGCTCTTGAATGCTCCGCATCCAATGACCCTTTTATGGCCGTCATAAACCCACCAGCGCCACACGCGCCTTTGCCGATAGTTGCGCTCCTCTTGGATGGAGCAGTCGGCGTCAATCTTCCTGCACATTCTCTCTGAGTGAGTCATTCGCTTTCCCTCATCGCCTTTGTCTTTGTGAAACCAAAGCGGCACATCATGTTGCCTTCGCGTCTGCCAATCAACCCATACCGAAAACTGCGGCATAGACGAATTAGTTGCTTGTCTGTCATGGCTTCCTTTCTGCCGTTGCAACGGCTCCCCGGCACTTGGCTATCATCCATTTTGGCGGTACGGTTCCTTGGCAGAAAGCAATTCGTTCCTCCAGAGAGAACTGCATATAATTCTCTAAGGACATACTACCGCGCCGGACATTTCCGGCAAAATGGCTGATTCCGAGGTTGCTTTGCCGGTCGTCGTGCTTCGAGCCGCCCGATCCCTTAGCTGTCTTGTGCTCCAGCGTGGCACACCAGATATGCACCGCCTTATCACACAGGCAGCAGACGCCCCTTGATTCGTCCCATGCCTTAAAGCGGCGCTGCTCCATGAGTGTTCTGCCGGCGAGGGTCTTCGTCTGGATTACCTCACGCCCATCCGGGTAGACCCAGACGCCTGGCGTTGATTTATCGATCACGGCTTCCTCCTGGTTCCGGGGCGGCGCTTGGGCAGCGTGGGCAGAACTAACCTGCAATCGCCTAAATGAATCTGAATCCCGGCATGGTCGTAGTACAGGCTCATTTGCGCGGGGCCTTTCCGTGCGCGAGAATATGGCAGCGTTCGCACAGCACATGGCTTCACAGGCTCTCCTCTTTCATGCGCTCTGCCTGCCGGTCTTCCGGCTGCAATTCTGGGGTGCACGGTCCTTTGTGGCCGACTGGTCGCATACAGTAGGTGTTCGACCGCAGTCGGCCCCGCTCATCCATATCCTCCGGTCGGATAACGATTTTCTGGCAGTAAATCATTTGCTCTCCTTTCGTGCGCTCTTGCTCATTTCCCATTGCTCTTCTTGATGCCCTTCAGCGCCACGCCAAGCTGCGTGACGATCTCCTCAGCCATCATCTGTCCGCCGCGTAGATTCTCTCCAGCGGCTCGCAGGGCAATGGCTATCCTCCGGCGCTTTTCATCGTCTACGGCCTCCGCAGAAATCAGCGAGACTCAACCCGGACGCTTCCCATTCGCACATGAATTTGTTATGCCTCTCGCTAGCCGTGTTCATTGATTCGATAAACTCCACAGCCTCGCGCTCCATGCGCCGTGCGAGACGGTCGCCTTTTTGCCTCTGAATCTGCGCTGCGACATCGGTTGGGCTTGGGAAAAACTCCTGCGCTGGATCAATGCGCAGGGCCGCTATCGCTTCTTCGACTCTCTGGAGCGAGAACTTCAGGCTCAACTGTTCGAGGTCCGTCAGGTATTCCGCTATCGAAGCCGCGTTGTCCTGATTCGGGTATCGGCGCTGGAGTTGCTCCATTAGCGCCGTCAACCGTAATCCATCCTCGTTTGATAGCCGCCTCTGCAAGCGCCCTTCGGTTGTTGTCAACGCGCTGTCGAGCTGCGCTTGGTTGATTTGTTCCAGGTCTGCCATTGCTATTCTCCTGTGAGTGGATTGTCTTGCCGAACTTGTCTACTGGTCCCGCCCCGTAACTTGTGACCCACGGCAGCCATCGGGACGGCCTTTCCCCGTGATTAACCTCGGACTTGAAACGGTTGCGAAGAAATCCCCGAAACTGCTCTGCTGTGATGTTCGGAGCCGCCCGTAAAAACATTTCAAGTTGCTTGCCCTCCGGCCCAGCCCACGGCATCTGTATACCCTTGTTTTTTGAATCCCAATACTCTTTAACGATGGATTTGAACTCGTCATGTCGATCCTTGGCTAAAGCAGTTTTAGTTGGTTCCTCCGAGCCGCGCTTGCGCGGCTTCGGAGAAGGTTTTTGTTCTTTTGCTTCTGTATCTGCTTCTGCTTCTGTATGTGCTGACATTGCTGACAATGATTGACTGTCAATGACACGTTGTTTTGACGCCTTTGTTTTCTTTCTCCTAGCTCTTGACTCGGCCTGCTTCTGGCGGTTGTATTCGCGCCGGTCATCTTCGTTCCTGATCGTTTGACATATTTCCAAGAGGGAATTTACGCCGCCTTTTTGCGAATCACAATTCCTAATGTCCGTCTTGCAGGGAGGTTTGGCTTGCAACTCGCGCAGTTTTTTTGCGCGAGAAGGTTTTTGTTTCTTCTCTGTAGTTGTTACTGTTCCTGTTCCTGTTCCTGTTCCTGTTTGTGTGTCGGCTGACCGTGACGGTGACCGTGACGGTGACCGTACGATGTTCGTGCGGTGAGCGGACGCTTGTCGTGCCTCGAACACACGCTTAGCCTCCATCCACTCGATGTAAAGCACTGAATTCCTTAGCTTTCCGTCGATTGTCTCAAATTTGCGGAGGATGCGCGGGCCATGCTGCGCCCACAGCTTATCACCTAGGCTGGATGCCGCCGCAAGGTCGATTGGATCGGATGAGATTAGACAATCGGAGGTTTGCCACTGCGAAGCCAACAGCATGAGGTATCCCAGCTTGGCTATCGGGTGCATCGCCTGGACATCAGGAGAGCCGCGAAATCGGTCGATATGGAACGGCATCCATTGCTGCCATCGTTCTGACAAGTCGGTCACGATCCTTTCCCAAAAAAGGCAGCAAAGGGGAGTTTTGGGCCTCCCCCTTGCCTAACCCCGGTAGCAAGCCGGGGTTGTAACTCGCTGGCGCGGAGTCTGAATCAAGTATACCCTACGCCGCCCGCTTGTAAAGCGCGATCTCTTTTGCAATCTTGCGCCGCCACCCCAGGCACAGGTGCATAAACCCGGAGGCGTAGAACAGACGGGCACCTGTAGGGGTGTGCTTGCGGGTGAGGCCATCGGTTTTGCAGTAGCGACATCGCATCCCCTACATTATGCATCAGTAATAGTCATAATCGTGCGCGTTGGCTTCCGCTTTGGCTTGGTTCACATCAGCCCAGACCGAGGCGTGCTCTTTCTCGTAGTCAAATTCCTCAGTGCCAATAAGCGGAGGACAATAGTCCTCGCCTTCCCCGTGGTAGCTGCAAAGTCCAGATTGCCGGAGTGCAGCTAGAATACACGTCGGGCAGTTATCCACCAATTCCCGAAGCGCCTTCAATCCATGATCGCTATCTCCTTGATGCGCCTTCAGTAAATCAAGCATCTCGGCTATCGTAGGAACTACGCAAAATTCTTCGCCAGTCACGACCTTATGAAACCGGCAGATCCGCGACGGATTCATGGTGCAGCCCTTTTCATGCTCTCTCATCGCGTGCTTTCCGTGGCCGTTCTTGCCGCAGTAATCGCATTTGTAGCGCCAGCAGCGAAATTCCTTCACGATCTTCTCCTGTCGCATCCCCTACATTATGCAACGGTTTTGAAACTACGGCGCATCAATCCCAGCGTCGAGGAAGTCAAATCTAGTACTGGATTGAGACATGCGACACCAGGCCTTTAGCGATAGCCTTGATGACTTCTTCTGCATTCTCGGCCGTCAGGTTCGTATGGTTGAGAAGGCAAGCCTTCGCCTCATTGTTGATCTTCGCTGCGTGGGCGCGATTTGCAGCCCGCTTGCGCTCTGCTTCTTCCTCCGCTTTGCGCTCACGCTCCGCACGTTCCTGTTCGGCGCGAATTGCCGCCTGCTTCTCCTGCTCTGCCTTTTTCGCCGCCGCCTCCGCATCCCGCTTGGCTTTGGCCTCCGCCTCAATCCTCTGCCGTTCGGCCTGCTCCGCGCGCTCTTGAGCAGCCGCGCGCTCACGCTCGATTGCGGCTTCCCTCTCAGCGGCTTCGCGTTGCGCTTTGGCCTCGCGCTCCTGAGATTCGCGGAGAATCCGCTCCTGCTCCGCTTTGGCCTTGCGTTCGGCTTCTTCGGCTTCATGGCGCGCTTTCTCTTCCGCCTCGGCCTTGGCTTTGGCTGCTGCCGCTTCTTCCCGTTCACGCTGCGCGCGCTCGGCGGCTTCCGCTCTCAGCCGCGCCAGTTCAATCTGCTCGGCGTCATAAGCTTGCCGCTTTTGGATAGCTTCGGTGATCTTATCCGTCGCCGTTCTGACGGCCAGCGATCCACGCGAGCCAAACTCTTCCCAGTCGTAGTTAGCAGGAAATCTTTGGGTAAAATGCAACAGACATGCCCTCATGGCCTCAAGAGGCATAGTTTGCCATTGCTGTAGAGTTTGCGTGCCGGATAGATCAAGGTCAACAATCGCCGCCTCATGCTTAGCGATGCGGTCCTTGTCTCGGTTCTCCCATTCCGTGAGAGGCTGGCGCACTTCCTTTTGGAGGGCTTCAAGTTCATTCCATATGCGGGCACCCTCCAAATCAATGGCCCTGAGTTCCTTCTTGCGGTCAGCGACCAATTCCAGGCGCATCTTGTCTGTAGCCGTCTTGGTGCGGGCGATCTTGTAGGCCAGAGCCGCAAGAGCCTCACGCTTTTCCTTGGTTGAAATATCGAGCTTCGCCGCTTCCGCGCGGGCCTTCTCTTTGATCTCGGCCAGCACTTCATCAGCTTTGCCGGGAGCGAACAGAATCACGCCCGTCATTGTCGGTGGAATCATCATCAAACTCGTATCTGCCATCGTCTTATCCTTCCTTTTCGTGGTTACGGTACATCTGCCAAAGTGTTGTCGAGGAATCCAAAATCCTGCTCGGCGAAGGGCTTGGCTGGGTCGTAGTCCGCCTCCGGAGTTTCCTCTTCTCGCAGATCGACCGGGAACGGGGCAATCGTCTTCGCGTTGTGCTCTGCCAAAAATGCCTCAATCTCGGCATTGAAGGCCACGGCCTGTTCCGTGAAGTAATCGATCACCGATTCGCCCGTCAGCTTGCGATACTCCGCCTTGCCGCCAATCAGGATGGGAATGTCCCATTCAAGTTCATCTCTGCCTGTGCGCTTCAAAAAATAGCACAGGTTCGGGTCAAGGATGCGCCGGTCGAAGCTGAGAAAATCGACGAAGCGGCGCTCCGGGCCAACGCACGCCATCTCCCAAGCGCACTGCGGGATATACTCCTCTGGAACCAAACCATCTTCCCAGTAGAGAATGTGCTTTTCCGTGCTGGGATTCTTGATCTCCAGCACACCATCGGAACCAACAAGTCCGTCCGCCGATGCGCCGGTCCACGGGAAATCTGGATGGACAACGAAACTGACTGGTACCACCATAGTTCGCGTGATACTCTCGTAGAACATCCGGGCAGGCTCTTCTTCCCGCTCCCCGTGCGCCATGTACTCCGAGTACCAATGGTTCGCAAGCTGCCCGGTCAGCCTCTCGCCCAAGCAGGCCCTCCAGTAGAGCTTGCGCTTGGCACCAGGGAACACAGCCTTATCGCCCCGCGCGGCGCTTCCCTTGAAAACGAAGTCGCACACATCGGCCAACTTTGAGCCGGTAATTCGCCCACAGCGCGCGCGAAGCCATGCATCTGAATTTTGAGGACCATTAATCTCAAGCATGGGCCTTCTCCTTAGCCAAGCGACGGTAAACTTTGTTCTTCGCCTCGGCGAAACGCTTCTCCGCTTGAGCATCTCCAGCACTATTCGCCGCATCGCGGGCCGCAAAATAGTTGCGCTGCAATTCTTCCACGCTCGCGCTGCCTTCGATCAACGATTGAAAGTCTGCTGCCGCTCCCTGCTCCATGTACTGCTCTTGATCGTAAGGCGCTTGCTCGATGGCGTCGATCCCCACCGCCACATTGAAAATCTTGAGCAGCAAATACCGCTGCGCTCTCGATTGCCCGGATGCTTCCATATCCGCAGCGTTCATCTTCGGATTTCCGGCCGGAGTGACCGATTGGAAGTATGGCCGACTTTGCCCGGAGCGAGAGAGTGTAGCGCAGATTAAGACCTTGCCCTCTCGAAGCGTCTCTGATTCGCTGTATGAGATGGAGAATCCTTCTGCCGTGAAGATGGGCCGCAGAACCCGGTCCAACTCTGCATAGTCAGCCCAGGCAATGCCATTCTCCCTGGTCCGATTTGGGGCGATGCGCCCAATCTTCTCTTGGCAACGTTTGAGGGCATCGTCGAAGTCAATCTTTGCCTGCCGCTCTTCACGCTTCCACTGAAATTCTTCCATCTGAATTTGCAGTTCTACGCCCGCCTTGGCGACGGCCATTGCGACTTCGGGAGGACAATCCGTGCGCCGGGAAATCTCGGCAAGCAACTCCATGCCCGTTGGGGCTGCGCGTTGTATGGCTGTGTCGGTCATTTCTGCTCCACGAATTCGTATTCGGCGGCGAGGCCGTGAATCCATTTACGGGTTTCGCGCCCCGCTGGTTATGCCAGGCCGTCGGCAATCTTGCTCATCTGCGTGGTGAGAAATTTGTCGAGGTCTTTGTCGTTGGCGTCCACATAGGCGAGAATCTTCGCCCATGCTGCATCTGTGATTTGAATCGCCTGCCGGTGATGGCCGGACTTGCTGAAAGTGCGCTTTGCCTTTGCGGCTGTTTCCGGATCGTTGTAATTCAGCGCCTCTAGAGTCGATTTGAAATCGGCGGCGATTTGTTCGGTGGGCTTTGCCATGCTGCTCCTTTCGATTCAATAGTGACATATACCTAAGTATGTGTAAAGAGAAAAATGAATCAATAAAATCATCTACTTACAGAGATTTTCACATTTATTTCCACATTTTGCGCTTAGCGAGGCGCGCTGCTGTAGCTTTGGCGGCATTTGCTCTCCGCGCTGTAATTTGCGCTTGCGTGATGGGTTTCCCGGCGCGCGCTTTGGCGGCCAGCTTAGAGAGTGCTACTGCATGAGGATTTTTAGCCATATCCTGCTATAGTACACCGATATATGATATTGTCAAGCGATTTTCCGCACAAACAGAATGCCCCTGCCGGCATTGCCTCCAGGAGGGGCATTCTTGCTCTGGCGATCCTTCTCCTTTCTTCAGTTATGTTTGAAGATGAACGATAGCCCACTGCTGATTACCGGCGCATTCACCGATCCATACCGCAGCCATTGGACCTGGAGCGCGTTCCAACTCAAAGACGAAGTCGCCTTGTATTGCACCTGGCCGCCGGCGAGAAACGCGATATGCGAATTACCCGCAGTTGGAATTCCCGCGCCGCCGTCAAAGTTGAAAGCAACGCTCAAATTCGCAGGCGTCACATTCGTCTTGGCCAGCAGCTTTGTCAGATCGGGCTGAATCGTCACGCCGCCGGCATACACATTAAAACCAGCGCTCGATGCGATCAGTTCCTTCCCTTCGATAAATAGATGCTGAGACTTCGTTTTTCCGAAATCCATGAAATCCAGCGATTCAGTCGTCAGGTTGCCCGTGCCCCAACTGCCGTTGTGGTGCAGCGCAATTGCCGCCGAACTGCCAGTGAACGTAATGCCGGTCGGCGTCGGCGTCGGCGTCGGCGTCGTCTGCGCATGCAACTGGCCCGCGCACAGCGCGCCCAGGCCGATCATCAACAGAATCACTCCTACCTTGTTCAGCCCCGTCGCCTGCGTATCCGCCGCGCTCGGCGCTGCAAAAATCGACGGCATCAGCGCATGCAATACAATCGCCGCCGCCACAATCGCCAGATACACGCCGGTGTGCGTATGCACCCAGCTCATCACCAACGTCGGCAGACCAATGGTCGCCGACAAACTCACCAGCAGCGTCACTAACTGCGGAACCTGTACCTGCATGTTCGCCTTCTCCTTTGCTACGGCCTCAATCTTATTGAGGTCGCTGTAAATTGCCAAAAGTTTGAACGGATTCAGCATCCCCCGCTCCTCCTCGCGCGCCTGCGCAATGTTCTTTTGTTGCTGGTCACGCCGATTCTTCATCTTCGTCTTCGGTTGTTTCCGGCTCCTCGGCCGGCACATCGCATTGGACCGGGCCGCCTCCAGGATTGAAATCTGGAGCTTCTTCGGGTTCGATTGTATCACCAAGGATTGTCATGGATCACCTCGTAGGCCGCGCTGGGCGGCTGGTTATTTCCGGCGAGCGCCGGAGCAGTTGAAGTACCGAACTTAGGCCATTGAAGCTGATGGTGCTGAATCTGCTCGTTCGCCTTGAGTCCGTCGTAGATGGTTGCGAGCGCAGCCAGCAAGCCTATCCCCGCCATCACCCAAAAGCGAAATCGGCTGGTTTGGATGTTGCGTTCTTTCTCGCTCTCTTTCCATTGCATTACGAAAAGTCCGAAACGAACTGCCAGTCCGGGATTGTTTACGTCCGTGCTGTTCAGGGAAGCGTCAATCGCCGCAACATGCTTTTTCAATTCCGGCACGGGACAGCCGGTAATGCCCGGATGCTGAATATCCGGGCACATCCAGCCCATGCCTCCCCCTCGTATGACCTCATCTCCGGTACTGCCCATGCTTACCCTCCCCCGGCCTACCTGCTGTGCGCCCCGGCCATTACTGCCGATTCCGCGTTCATGCTCCGCTTGCAAACCTCTCGTTGATTACCACACGCCTCCCGGCCCGGTGCACTGCACATTGAACGTCTGAGCGCCGCTCGTCGCGTAAGTGATAATACCCGTGGATGAGGTTGTCGGCACGGTCGAGAAATACCAAGCCCCTGCATTGCTCAAGGGTGATGCAACGCAGTTAGGCGTGGCCGGGAATGCAGTTGAGAAAGTATGCGCCGTAGTGACTGCGCCGGAGGAACTGGTCACCTGCCCAACCTGGCCTTCGGTAATCACGAAGGTGAAGGGCACGGCGCCGGCGCCGAAGGTGGCCAGCCCTTGGACCTCGTAGACGCCGGGCGCCACGTCGTCCCGGTTGACGAACGGCAGCGTTGCCTGGCCAGGCGCT
>Ga0116128_1001029_pt1 | contig 12728 bp, 20 predicted proteins | sample June2015DPH_16_1_3_FD_88974 | JGI IMG/M metagenome (GOLD analysis project Ga0116128, IMG submission 88974) | Peatland microbial communities from SPRUCE experiment site at the Marcell Experimental Forest, Minnesota, USA - June2015DPH_16_150 | ecosystem: Environmental > Terrestrial > Soil >... | reverse complement strand
TAGAGGGTGTCCCCCGACAGGGGTATGGCCAGCGCCACCTCGGAGAGGGAGACGTCGTCCTCGGTGAGGGTGGGGTTGCCCTCCTCGTCCCAGTAGTCCTCCGCCAGGTCTATGATGCCCTCCTTGGCGGCGGCCAGCACCCCTGGGGAGGAGGTCAGGCCGTACAGGAAAATGCCAAGCTCTTCCGCTGCCTCGGTGCTGAGCCTCTCGACTATCTCCAGCCCCCTCATCAGGGAGCGGAGGTCATCCTCGTTTGCCCAGAAGTACTCCATTGGCCCCTCTAATAAGGGGGGGAGAATTGCCTATTCAAGGGAGCACAGCCTCTTGAAGAGGGACAGGAAGCCCCCCCTGGCCTCGAAGATATTGAAGATGTCTTGCGACCAGGAGGCCCTGGGTTGCTCCTTGGAGACCTCCACCTCCGCCACGCCTGCAATCCTTATACGGATGGTATGCCCCCGGAGGAGCCTCTGTAGGGTCTCCTCACTCAGCCTTACCCTGGCCCTGGTCATCAGAACTCCCCCCCGAGCGCCCATCTCCCTATCCTCTTGCCGAAGCTCGGAAGGTCGGTAGGCTTCCACTCCCCCCAGCCGTAGTCCCCTAGCAGCCTGTACTCGTAGGGGTCCACCCATAGGTACTGGAATAGGGGGACGTCCTCGTCCCTCTCCCATCCCCTTACATAGCTGTTTGCCCTTGTTGCCGCCTGGACGACCGTGACCTTACTGCTGTCAAGGCTGCGGAGGGCCCTCAACCACAGGTCCTCCCCCAGCTTGAACGACGGGCGTGGCTGGCCTGGCATGCCCAGCTTCAGCTCGAAGAAGACTATCCTCAGGGCCTCAATATCCATCCCATACAGGTAGCTGCCCTCCTGCCTGAGTCCTCCGGCTTCCCTATCTCCGTCACCTTCCCGCCGCAGTCCAGGATATGCTTCCTGGTCATCGTGAACGAGTCCCCCCACCTGGTCAGGGCGTCCTCCGTAGGGTTGGGGGCCACGAAGTCCCTTATCCCTGCCTGGAGCATCGCCACGGCGCACCGGATGCAGCAGGCGAAGGGCCAGGTATAGAGGGCGTAGCCCTCCACCGGCTCCCTGGAGTGGATGAGGGCGTTCATCTCGCAGTGGATGATAAGGTCGTACTTCCTCTTGCGGTCGGCGTATATCGTCGGGTCGTCGTCCGCCCCCTTGGCGAAGCCGTTGTACCCTATGCTGGCGACGGTCTTGTCCGGGCGTACTATCGCCGCCCCCGTCTTGGTGCTGGGGTCCTTGGACCACTGCGCCACGAAGGCCGCCAGCTCCAGGAACCTCCTGTCCCACTTCTCGCTGAACATCCTACTCCTTCCCCGGCAGGGCCACCGGCTCCAGGTCGTCGAAGATTACTGGTATGGCCCTCTGGAACTCCAGCAGCAGCGGCACCGCCACCTCCTTCATCTGGGGGTGCGCCCCAGGGTTGCATGCCCTCTTCCTGAAGAAGTTCCTCCAGCTCGTCAGGTTCAAGCTCATGATAATCTCGGTCTTCAGGCTGTTGGGGAGGACGGAGCGGGCAATCTCCGGCCTGGCCCCCCTGGCACGCAGGGTGTTGTAGTGCCGCTCGGCGTCCGCCATGGCCAGGAGCCACTCGTCGAACTGCTCCGGCGTCATGTGCTCCCGGATGTCGATGACCTCTATGCTGCCTGCCCTGGTGTAGTCGCAGTAGCGGGTGGACTCCTGGAGGTAGGCGGCGATGCGGTGCCGGACTATCTCGTGGCTCACGCCCCGGTCGCATACCATCCTGACCGTGATGGTGTGGTGGTCGGCGATGCCCTCGTGCTTGAGGGTATGCAGGAGCCTGCGCACGAAGGCCTTGGTGGCCTCCAGGTCATGAACTCCAGGTGCGCAGGGTCCCTGAAGGTCACGTCGGCGTGGGGGCAGACCCTCACCTCCTGCTCGAAGGCGAAGGTCTCCGTGACGTCCCTGGTCCTTACAGGGAGCCTCCTTACCAGCCAGGCGGGGAGGCAGTCCTGCTTGAGCATCTGCCACCAGGAGGCAGGGACCTTTATGGCCATGGTCTTGGTTACTACCTCGTGCTGCCTATCATCCCTCAGCACCCATCCTGTCAGCCTCAGCACCATCTTCCCCAGGATGTAGCTGTATTCCTGGTGCAGCCCTAGGCTGTCCCTGAGGCCTGGGACCAGGGAAAGCTCCTCGGCCACCCGCCTGTGGAGGGGGTCCACCGCCTCCTGTGTTGACACGTCGAGGCGCTTGAGCTTGTGGAGTACCACCTCTGCGGGGCTGTATGCCGGCCCATTGTTGTACATGTCCAGCCATGTCTTGCTTACAGGGTCCAGCCCTTGCTCCTGGGGGGCCGTCATCGGTACACCTCCTGCACCGTGAAGCACCTTGCCCTCTCCCCCCTGGTGAAGGATATGGCCATGGGTATGAGCCAGCGGGCGTTGGGCACCAGGTCGAGGTGCTGCACATCCTCGGTACTGTGTATGGATACTGCCTCGTCTGTCTGGGTACGGCACTCCCATATGCAGCCCCCCCTGGCCCAGAAGAACCATACTGTGGCCTCGGCGAAGTCCAGGCGGGCCAGGGGCATCCACTCGTCCCATGCTACCCCCGTCTCCTCCCCGAACTCACGCCGCATGCCCTCCAGGGGGGCCTCCCCCTCCTGGAGCTTGCCGCCCACGCCGTTGAGCAGGCCTGCCTGCCACTCGGGGCGCTTCTTGCGGATGAGGGCCACCGCTATCATATAGGGGTCGAACATGAAGCCGACGCAGTACCGCTTCTTGCCCTGCATGGGGCAGTCCCACGGCATGCTGCCGATTACCCAGGAGTTGCCCTTGCTATCGGTCAGCCTGGGAAGGGTTTCCGTCTCCATGCACCCTAATACTCTACCACCTTACGTTGGGGCCGAAGACGTGATGGCCTCCGGGGTGGACGGGGCAGGATATATGCGCTCCCTCGGGGGGGATGACCATCCAGAGCGGCTTGCCGAGGGTACACTGCCCGTAGGGGTCGTCGTCCGGCCAGGGGTGCCAGGGGTGCCTGGGCGGGCACCATGGGCACGGGCGCACGGGCCTGGGGGGACGGGGCCTGCGGGGCGGAAGGATGGGCTTCGGGACTATAGGGATTGGCCTGGGAGGCCTGGGGCAAGGCGGGTACGGGTATGGCGGCTCCGGCCACGGGTACGGTACCCCTGGCGGGGGCCATAGGAACATTGTCATGGCTTCCTCCTCGGAAGGTGGTCCTGGCGGGCCTGTTTCCAGCAGAGTCGAGCGTTACCGGTACTCTAGCCTGGCAGCTTACCATCTGCCGCTAGCGCAGGCCCGCCAAGCCTGTCTTGCCTAGATTATCTCCAGGGAGGTGCCGCACTCCTTGCAGAACTTCACCCCGGACTTGTTGCTGGTGCCGCACGTCTGGCACTTCGCCTTGGTCTTGACGGTGACGGCCCTGGTGACCGCCTTCCCGCCTACGGCCCCGACCAGCCTGAGCACGAGGACGTGCGTCTGCTCCTCGGTCTGGAACCAGTCGGCCGAGTAGAACGACTGGTTGCTCTGGCTTCCCGGCACGGTGATGCCCGGCTCCTCCGCCGACGCCTCCCGTACCTCCTGCATGGCGAAGCAGTGTACGGACGGCTCCAGCCCCTTGGCCTGGAGGCTCTCCGTGGTGTTGACGTTGACGGTGGGGGTAGAGTCGGCGGACTTCGTGAACGAGGCCATCGCCGGGGAGAGGCCCTTGCCACGCAGCACGCTGCCGTGGCCGTGCCCTCCCTTGCCCGAGGCACCGCCCAAGCTGTTGGCGCTGAAGCTGATGTTGTCGCTGTTGCTCAGGCTGCTGCCGCTGGTCGTGTAGCTGGCGTTCCAGGTCGTGTAGGGGTAGTTCCACCAGGGCCAGTAGGGATAGTAGGGGTAGTCGTGGTGGTGGTGGTAGTGGTGGGTGTGGACCTCGGGGTCAGGGAGCTTCTCGAACTTGTACTCGATGCGCACAAGCCCGTCCTCCCCCTTTATCCCCCTCGCTTCCTCAATCTTCGAGGTCCTCTTGATGAACTTGAAGCGGTTCCCGCTCTGGAGGTTCCCGTTGCGGATGAACCTCTCCAGGTCCATGCTGCTGTTGGGGGCGAGCACGAGCCACGTCCCCTCGGTTGCGTCCGTGCCGTCTATCTCGACCCTTGCCATGGCCCGCACGGAGGCCAGGTTCTTGAGGTAGACTGCGTACTCGGAGCCGAACGGTACGGCCACCTTGCCCGCTGCCTCCCTCAGGATACTGCCGTTTACCTTGACTGCTGCGACGAACTGGTGGGAATACACCATTGTTACCTCCAAGCCCACCGGCTAAGGGCTTGCCTTAGCTTAAAGCCGGTTGGATGGCCTGGCTGGGGGCCAGGCTGGGGAATACGCTCTTCCCCGCTAATAATACTGGAAGTCGGAAGATTCCTCTTTACAGGGCGTCTTCCTCGGCTATCCGCAGGGGGGCCTCGTACCTTACCGACTCGTATATCTCCAGGCAGTCCCGCCAGGTCCCCCTGGCCTTCTGCCACTGCCTCCACAGGTCCTTCTCGTCGGCACCCAGCGTGTAGGTCAGGGGTTCGGCTATGGAGTTATGGTCCGGCTTCAGGAGCCTCCGGTTGAACCTGGACAGGGGAACCCTGACGATGGCCTCCTCCCCCTCCGGCCCCTCCTCCTCTGCCGCTACCTCCGCATAGTAGTCCGCCACCCTCTCCGTCCCCCACCAGCTAGGGCCCTTCAGGGTGCCCCCCGAGGCAAGGGCAACCTCCAGCGCCCTGCGGGTGGTGCCGTGGTAGAGGTACTCTTCCCCCAGCTCCTCCCAGGACAGCATGTAGAGGCTCATCTCTGTGCCTCCAGGGCAGGGACTATCTGCTCCGGGTGCCATACCAGGTAGCTGTCCCCCCTGCCCTCCCACTGGTTGCGGTAGACGATGGAGTCGTACCCCCGGTCCTCTATCCACTTGCGCAGGAAGGGGAACCACTTCGGGTCATGGCGGTCGGGGGAGTGCGAGATGCGCCGCATCTCCTCCCTGGTCATCAGCTTGCGGTCGTACAGGGCCAGCGCTGTCCGGGCAGGGGTCCACTGCACGGCGTCCGCCAGGCGGAGGGGATGCTTAATGTCGAGGTAGACGGGGCGGATATTGGCCCCGGGCCTGAACCCCTCTGTTTCTCCCTCCAGGCCCAGACCCATGAGCTTCTCCCAATCGTCCAGGCCTACGACGTACTCCGCCTGCGGCAGGGTGCCGAAGTGTATGCCCATCTCCCCCAGGCCATGCTCCTCCGGCAGCCTCCACTCGCTGAAGCCAGCGCTGGTGCCGTGGTACACGGGGCCGACGAGGCCCGGGCGCTTGCGCAGGGCGGCGGCCTTCGAGAGGGCAGGGACTATCTGCTTCGTATGCCATACGATATAGCTGTCCCCCGGCCCCTCTGTCCTGTTGCGGTAGACTATGGCGTCGTACCCTGCCTCGTCGAGCCACTGGCGGAGGAGGGAGTAGGCCCTGGCATACCCCTCTGGCCCGTATCCGAGGGCCAGGATATGCCTGTGCTGGTCGTGGCTGATTATGTGTTCGAGGTAAAGCTCGTTGGAGACGGCGACAGGGCCCCAGTTGTAGAGGTCCCGCATGCGGAGGGGCTTCCCTACGCTTAGGTAGACGGGGTGGATGCTGGCCCCCTCCTCCTCCCTGCCGAAGTACCCCATGGCCCTCGCACCCGCCTGCTGGGCGGTGCCGAAGTGTATCCCCAGCCCCGTATGCCCCATCCCGGTGTCCTCCGGCAGCTTGAACTCGTCGAAGGTGTATGTGGTGCCGTGGTAGAGGGGGCCGACCAGGCCGGGCCGCCTGGGCAGCCTGGCCGTGGCGAGGAACCCTGAGGTGAGGCGGAAGAGCACCTAGCCCTCCCTGGCCCGCTTCCCCAGCGCCGTGCGGAGGTCGGCCAGCATGTCGTCCAGCTTCCTGTAGATGGGGATGTTGTAGCGCTGGGCCACGATTTCGAGGTTGCCCCTGCGGTAGAAGCCCTCCTCGATGCAGAGGACGCTCTCCTTCCCGGCGAACAGCCCTATCTCCAGCATGGTCACGGGGCCCTTGCTGTCCTCCAGGAGGACGTAGACGTTGAGGTCCGCCTCCTCCTGCGCTTTAAGCTCCCACTCGACCTGCTCCCTGAACTCCGGGCTGTCGATGGACTGCTCCCAGTCGGGGTCCCAGTCCGCCCTGCGGGGGTTGAGGACGAGGCAGTCTATGCCCTCTAGGCCCCTGACGACCTTCGACTGCCAGTCCTCGGCCTCCCCCTGGTCTATCGCCCCGCCCAGGAATATCTTGGGGGCCAGGAGCTTGTTGTACTCCCCCGGTGCCTTGACCTCGGTAGCCATATGCTCTCCTGATTAGGGTATGTATATGCGTTATAGTGGCGGGCGGGCTAGCAGCAGGGGGCCTGGGCGTGGGACTTCCACTCGTCTATGTAGGGGACGAACGTCCAGGGGAGGTACCCCCCGTCCGTGGTGCCCAGCAGGAACTCCATGGCCAGGACCTCGGAGTCCTCGGAGAGCACGTCCCTGCCCAGGTGGGCCAGGGTTTCCAGGTAGGAGTTCACGTCTTCCTGTGTGGGTACCATATCCCTATAATACCTCACCGGCCGTTGTCATGCCCGTTCATCCTGTGCCTCAGGGACCACAGGTTGTCCACGGCTATGGCGGTCGCCCCCAGGTTCAGCAGCAGTATCTCGTAGAGGTGCCCGACCAGGGCGTACGCTATCCAGCAGGCCTGGCTAAGGATATAGATACACCATCCCTCCAGGCGTCTCCTCTTGCCCCTCCGGCCCAGGATGAACATGGCAAGCAGGTTGATGCACGAGGCCGCTATGCCAAGAGCTATCCTCATGCTTAAGGGGATGGTATACTCTTAAAAGTAGAAAGGCCCTCCCGCAGGAGGGCCCGTTAGGTTAGCTTGGCGGAGGGCAGAGGAATCGAACCCCCAGGTTTTGCCCTGCCCTGGCTTTCGAGGCCAGTTGCCGGCCGTTCGGCAGTACCCTCCGGGGGAATGGCGGAGAGGGTGGGATTCGGACCCACGAGTCCCTTTTGAGGACTACACGCTTTCCAGGCGTGCCCCTTAGGCCGCTCGGGCACCTCTCCAAAGCATTCTTTACAGCAGGTGTAAATATGCCCCTGCCTGTAAAGGTTGGCGGAAGGACGACGAGTCGAACGCCCACGGTGTCACCCGTGCCCTGGGGTTCAAAGCCAGTTGCCGCCCACGCAGCGGGTCCTTCCCTGAAATGGCGGAGAGGGTGGGATTCGGACCCACGGTACGGGGTTTAGCCCGTACTCTGGTTTAGCAAACCAGCGCCTTAGGCCGCTCGGCCACCTCTCCTTGAACCTGTGCGACCGGCATGTCCGAAAATCGGACAGTCGGTTGCGAGCTTGGTGCCGCAGGGGGGAGTCGAACCCCCACGCCTTTGACGGCATACGGGTTTGGGCCGTGTGCGTCTGCCTGTTCCGCCACTGCGGCAAGTCTTGGTGCGGCCGAGAGGCATCGAACCTCCACGTGGTCTCCCACACGGGCTTCTGAGGCCCGCCCGTCTGCCATTTCCAGCACGACCGCAAAGCCTGGTGCGGATGAGAGGACTCGAACCTCCACATGGTTGCCCACACAGCGTTCTGAGCGCTGCTCGTCTGCCAGTTCCGACACATCCGCAGGACGAACTTGGTACCGGGAGGGGGACTCGGACCCCCATGCCCCTTGCGGGGTGCTGGGTTCTAAGCCCAGTGCGTCTGCCTGTTCCGCCATCCCGGCATAAACCTGGTGCGAAGGGAGGGACTCGAACCCTCACGGGGTCTCCCCCACGGGCCTCTCAGACCCGCTCGGCTGCCAGTTACGACACCCTCGCAGTCTTGGTGCGGTCGGGGGGAATCGAACCCCCACGCCCTTGCAGGCACAAGGCTCTCAACCTTGCTCGTCTGCCTATTCCGACACGACCGCAGACCTTGGTACCGGGCGAGGGAATCGAACCCCCATGGCTTTTGAAGGCCCAGGCGTTTTAAGTGCCCTGCGTCTCCCGTTCCGCCAGCCCGGCTAATCCTATCCGGGCACGCATCTCCCGTGCCCTGAAACTTGGTGCCAGCGGCAGGATTTGAACCTGCGAAGCCCGCAAGGGGCGGCAGATTTACAGTCTGCTGGCATTAGCCTCTCGCCCACACTGGCAAAAACCCCATAAAACAAAAACGGCGGCTTCTCAGCCGCCTCGTCTTGCCCGATTTTGCTGGCCTTTACCCGTTCCAGCCATCGGACAACACGAGGGAGCTGCTAAGCAGGGAGCTGCTATAGCTCAAGGACGACGAGTTGTACGATAGGCTGTTCATGGCCGCTTTCTCCACCTATATAATACCACCGGTAGTCGAGATTCTCGGGAACTTTTTTCTAGCGCAGGGGGAGGGACGGCCTCCCCCTGCTGCTCACTGCTTATCTAGGCGCTTGTGAAAAGTCAGGTCAAGTAAGGGCTATGCTCTACATGTCCCACCTCCTGTCCCTGACAGGAAAGAGGACGGGGCACCTGCGACAGTGCCCCCTCCCCGGGCCCAGCGGGTAACGGCGGTACGCCGTCCCGTCCGGTCCACCACCCGGCTCCTTCGCCCGCAGCCGGGAGCGGGCCTTGCTCGGGGTTGTCAGGCCCCGACTTGCAGGGGTGCGCCACGGTAGGTACCGTGTCACGTCCACCACCGGGGTTTTGCGTCCGTGGCCCCCGGAAACGTCCTAACTGCCTACATCTATAGAATACCGTAGTCGTGCTCCCCGCCTTCGGCTTTTTTTGGCCGCTACGGGCCTCCTAAGTGAGGAGGGCCAGGACAATGAGGGTGCTAGTCCCCGTATCTGACAGGACCGGGAGGGCCTATGGCCATGTCCCGTCCAAGGCAAGGGTGGTACACCGGGCCTACTCCCTGGACCACGTAGTCCTTCCCCACGAGAAGCTGCCTGCCGTGGTCAGCCAGCTCCAGTGGATGCCGCCCGTGTACGACCAGGGGCAGGAAGGCTCCTGCACCGCCTTCGGGGCGAAGGAGGTCAGGGAGTGGCTGAGCACCAGGTACCCTGGCAAGTACAGGGCCCTGAGCGCCCAGTTCCAGTACTACTGCGAGAGGCTCCTGAACGGGGACGTGCCGGACGATGCCGGGTCCAGCGTCTCGACCGCCATGGCATCCATGCGGACGTTCGGCATCTGCCCGGACGCCGACGAGCCTTACGCCACGCCCTTCTCCCAGAAGCCGTCCAAGAAGGACTTCGCAGACGCCGCCCACTGGAAGGTCGGCAGGACCTATGCCCTCAATACCCTGGCGGACATGAAGAACGCCCTTGCGGCGGGCTGGGTGTTCGAGCTGGGGTTCCTGGTATACGAGTCATTCGAGTCCAGCGCCACCACAGCCACGGGCATCATGACCATGCCGAAGGCCAAGGAGCAGCTCCTCGGCGGGCATGCCGTATGCGTCTGGGGGTACAACGACACGTTCACCTTCCCGGGCCTGCCGGCCGGCGCTCTGTGCGCCAGGAATAGCTGGGGATTCTCGTGGGGGAACAACGGGAACTTCTTCATGCCCTATGGGTACCTGGGCGGCGTGGACCCCAGCGGCAACGGGCCTTACGTCAGCGACAGCCACATGTGCCACCTGGGGCCTGTCTGGTCCTAGATTGGTCTGTATGCCCTTCCTGCCCCGCAGGGGCCAAAATGCTATAGGAGGGGGCCTGCGGTCCTCTCCCCTGCCTTGTCCCTGGCCCCCTCCGAGAACTCCAGGCAGGCATACCTTGCCTTCAGCCCCTCGAACGCCCTCCTGACGCTTGCCCCGTTCCCCTCCGACACGGTCAGGACAGAACTCATCCTGGGCAGGATGATGCACGCCTCCGTGACCACGTCATGGGCCAGGAACACCTCGTAGGCGACCTTCCTGGCGAAGAGCACCTGCTGGAGGACCTCCCCCCCCGACTTGGACTGGAACATGTAGGGGATGCCCTCTGCCTGGAACCTCACCTCTGCCCCGAACTGGTAGGGGGTCGCCATCGCCGGACCCGTGCCGGGTGCCCAGGAGATATAGAACGCCCTCAGCCCCGGCAGGACCCTCAGGTACCTGTCCGCCCCTATGCCGAGGCTGCTGATGTTGTTGCTGTCCACCAGGGCCGGGGTGCTGCCCTTAGGGCTGACCCGGAAGGATATCTGCGGCGTGAAGCCGGAGATTGTCCTGAGGGAGCGGAGGGTGCTGAGGACGAGGTTGTACCTCTTCTCCTCCTCGGTGGAAGCATCCTTGGCCATCTTGGCCTTCGGCTCGAAAGGCCTCAGCTTAGAGTCCTTTGGCCACTCGTCCTGGAGCCTCCTGATATCCGCCTCGGCGTCCCTTGCCTGGTATGCCATCCCGGCATAGCTCTGGAGGTTGAGCATGACCTGGGTGAACAGGCTGTAGTCCAGCAGTGGGGCAAGCCTCTTGAGCACGCAGTTGCGGTCGTAGCCGGTAGGCTCCCCCTTGACCTCGGGCCCTGCCTCCAGCCATGCGTCCCGGAAGGCCTTCCACATGATGCCCGCCCAGTGGCTCGTGCGGTCGAAGGGCAGCTTGGGGAACAGGGCCTCGAACCTCGCCCTGAGGGACTCCTCGGAGGCGAACAGGGCGTCCACCTCCTGCCCCAGGCGCTCTGCTACTCTCTGGTAAATCTCGTCCATCGCTATATGCCTTCCTTGTCCTTCTTACCCTCTACACCAGGCAGGCTCGGGGATGCTGTCCGGCGTACTAAGCCTAAGCTGGAGGCAGTAGTCCAGGTACTCCTCGGCGGCCTCGCTTATGTCGAGCCTCTCTAGGTTCCTGTCGGGCACGGTGCCTGCGTAGGCGACCGTCTGGGCAGCGACCGCACCGGGCCTGCCCTCCTGTACCGCCCGGACAGCGGCCCCCGCCAAGACCGCCAACAGGAACACCAGCTTCTTGTCTGTCATCACCACTCCCTATGGCAGTACTGCTCCCACGCCTCGTTCGTCAGCATCCCGCAACGGTGCTTCCCCTTGTGGCCTTTCTCCAGGGTGCATACATGCGGTGCCCCCTCCCTCCGGTGGGTAGTAACCACCCCGGCATGGCCGGGAAGTGCAACGAGGGGGACAGGCTGGACTGCCCGGCAGAGCCTAGAAAGGTCAACCATCGGACGCCTACTCCTCCTGGACTTTTGTGGAGGGCTTCATGCCGTCGAGCAGCGGGCTTCCGTTGGCCAGAAGCTCGCAGTGCCCGCATCCGGGGCACTCGGCCAGGGCGTACATCTTCTCGGTGAACCCCCCCAGCCTCCGTACCCTGGTCAGCTTGACCGTGTAGAACTCCTTCACCTCTGTTGCACATCTTAGGCAGTTCATGCCCATTAGTGCCTCCTCTCCGCAGGGCATCCCTCCCCTAGGAAGGCTGCCATGCATAGGTAGTAGGTGCCGCAGGGGCACCCGCAGTCCGTGGTGCTCCTGGAGGGCTGCCTGCACCCTGCGCACACCTGTATCCCCGGCCCGCCGCACTCCGGGCACGGCTTGCCATGGTCGGCGAACCTCCTGGGGTCCGCCCTTACCTCGTCCTTGGCCCCGCTGCGCATCAGTCGGATACCGAGGCCCCGAACAGGGCCCAGAACACCACGGCCAGGATGAGTATCCCTATGAAGCTGATGAGCGCCATCCAGTCCCAGAGGAAGAAGTGGTGGTTCATGTACCACGCCTCCTTGAAGACGCCGAGCATGTTCTTGGCCTCGTCCTGCTCCTGTCCGGTAATCTGCGCCATGGCCTGCTGGTACTCGAAGCTCTTGACGTCCATGGCCTGTATCTCGTGCATGCGCTTCTGGAGGCTCCTGAGGGCCACGAAGTTCTGCTCCGTGGAGTTGTCCGGCGTCTTGAGCCATAGGGCGGAGCTGTCCGCCAGGTTCCCCTTCTCCAGGGCCCCCACGAACCTGTCCAGGTAGTCTGCCTTCTTCTCCAGGGTGCTGGCCTTCACCCCCAGCTCCCAGTACGACCCGATGCTGTTGGAGTAGTTGTAGTCTGCGAACACTGCGTCGGCTATCAGCCCGAAGAACCATACGGTGGCCGCCAGGGCCAAGACGAAGAATAGTGCCGATGCTCCCCTGACCTCCATGCTGTTGTACCCCCTTTGCCTGCCTATCATCTCTGGTCTTTCTGCCTGTCCATTATCTCCCGCAGCACGACCGCCGCTGCGCCGAACAGGGACATGGCCACCCCGTAGGGGTCCCTGCCCTCCATCCATGCCTGGGTGGAGTAGGATACCCCGTCCAGGCACTCCTGGTAGCAGTCCAGGACGCTGTCCCTGCCGTTGAACGTCCTGAGGCGCTGCCCGTACTTCCTCTCCCCCCAGTCGATGCGCCTCTCGTGGTCCTTGGCTATCTCCGGGTGGCCTATGTAGGTGAGGAACTCGATGGCCCTCCTGCCTACGTCCGTCTCTTCCGTCTCCGCCCCCGACGGCCGGGGCTGCACAAGCGTGACCTCGGGCTCCATGCAGCCTAATACTACCTTAATCCCCCTCGTCCGTGAACTCCAGCGGGTCGCCGGGGCCGAGGCTGGCCTTCCAGGAGTCGAAGGCGGGGCGCTTGAGGCGCACCTCCTCGATGACCTCCTCCAGGGACATAGGGCCCATCTCCCAGCCGTCCACCCCCACGTCGAAGGACAGGTAGTGGGGAATCTCCGGCAGGTTGGTGTGGGAGTGGCCGTAGAGCATCCAGGAGCCGTGCCCGGCGTTCCTCCATGTCCTGAAGGCAT
>Ga0116128_1001021_pt1 | contig 12772 bp, 17 predicted proteins | sample June2015DPH_16_1_3_FD_88974 | JGI IMG/M metagenome (GOLD analysis project Ga0116128, IMG submission 88974) | Peatland microbial communities from SPRUCE experiment site at the Marcell Experimental Forest, Minnesota, USA - June2015DPH_16_150 | ecosystem: Environmental > Terrestrial > Soil >... | reverse complement strand
CCGGGGCTGTTGACCTATTGCAGAGCAACCTGGAGGAAGTTGCAAAGCTCAAAGCCCTGTCAGAGGGATTGCTCAATCTTTCCAGTACCGAAGGTATAGATGATCTCGACCAAGCGGTCTCATTAAAAGACGTGGCCGAGCAAGCCATCGAGCGCCTGGATAAAGTAGCGACTGCCAAACAAATTAAAGTTATCACCGAACTTAGGGATGTGGCTGTGCGCGGCAACCACCAGCACCTGGTAGACCTAACAGCAATTTTGCTGGATAACGCCATCAAGTACAGTCCGCGTGGCAGCCAGGTCACCGTCAAAACCGCCGTCAAAGATAAAATGGGCGTGATTATTGTTAGTGACCAAGGGCAAGGTATTGTTGCTGCCGATTTGCCGCACATTTTCGACAGGTTTTTCCGTACTGACGGTTCGCGCAGTAAATCCGGCGCCAATGGCTATGGCCTGGGTTTGGCCATCGCCAAAAAGATTGCTGATTTGCACAGTGGCTCCATAGAAGTCAAAAGCGCCGCCGGTAAAGGCTCAACCTTCAGCGTCCATCTGCCCCAAGCCTAGCCATATTCAGCGGCTGGCGGGTGGCAGCAGTGGCACAAAAACAAACCCGGGATGGATATTAACTTCCGGCTGGCCTTTTTGTGGCCTTTCGATTTCCAAGATGTCGTTATAGACCGGTATTACCATTTTGCCGCCGGGTTTCAACTGATCTAGTAACTCCCGCGGTAAAGAGCGGGCTGTGGCGCTGACCAAAATCCGGTCATACGGCGCGTAGCGCGGCAAGCCGTAGTGTTTGCCAGCTTGGAAGAAGCTGACGTTTTTTATACCAAGCCTCCGGTTGTTTAAACGGCCAAATTCTACCAGTTCGGGTATGATCTCTACGGCGTAAACTTTACCAGCCGGCCCAGCTAGGCGTGACAGTAGAGCGCTTGTCCAGCCAGAGCCAGAGCCAACATCTAAAACCTTATTACCGGGTTCTACTTCCAGCCATTCCAACATCAACCTAACGGTAGTTGGCTGGCTAATGGTCTGGCCAAAGCCAATAGGCAACGGAGCATCAATATCAACCCGCCCGGCATATTCTTCTAGTACAAAGTTAGCCCGCGGCGTCCGCTCAAAGGCTTTTTCAACCTCGTTCATAGTGCTTTAACCTTAATAAATTCCTAAATAGCAGAATGCCAAAAGCTGCCTGGAAAATCAGTTGCCCTTGTATTAATAAGCCGTGGGACGGAGCCAGATAGATTAACGAGATGATGCCGCCGGCAAACTGGGCGGCCAGTAATAACCAATTCAGCCAGTCGCGGAAACTTCTGGCCACCAGCCAAATTGCTATCAACAGCTGCAGCGAAAAAAGCGTGATGCCCAGAGCGTGGTGGATCCAATCAAACCAATTATCGATACTGTAAGGTGTTATAGCCACGCCCGCCATCAGTGGCGGCAGCAGTCTCAAGCCGCGGGTCACCGGCCACATTCCGGGTACTTTAGGCGCGAAACGCAACGCCTTAAGGATAAAATAGGCCGATAGTATTAGCCCGATGCCGTATATCAATACGGTCTTTTCGCGTACACCAAAATAGCTGAGCCCGGTGTTCGCTGCCAGACTGGCCGGCGCAATAGCAATGCAGAGGAGCACCGCTGCGAAAAATACCGCCTGACTATAGGCCAGATAACGAACAAATGGATTTTTGGGCAGCGTCATATCCTTATATGATAGGCCATTTTAGCGCTAAATAAACCTTTTGCTTGTTTTGTAGTGAGAGATCTTAATCCGACAGTACCGTCTCAGATACGCGGTTTTCCAGCTCGGCGTGCTGTGCTAGAGCTAGCGCCACGTCGGTTAAACCTTTTTTATAGGCGCGTAGCTCAGCCGGCGTATAACGTGCAATTTTAAGCCTGACCAAGTGGTTTATAAGCCTATCAAGAGCAGGGTAATCCGACAGGTTGATTTTATGCTCGTCCAAGGAAGCCAAAAAATCAAAAACCAGCTCATTCTCGGGCATATAAATTAAATCGTCTCTCAAACTCACGACACAAACAGTACAACAAGATTATTTACATGTCAAGCAATAGCATTATGGTTTTGTCAAGCCTTGAATGAGTTGTGGTATTTTTCATTTTGATTCGGCGATTCACCGTCGCTTTTTTGGACCCGCCGGCGTACAATCAAAAACATAAAGGAGGCAAAAAGTTTATGGCATCTGATACATTGGGCAAAGTCACCCACTACTTCGATAAACTCGGCGTAGCGGTGGTAAAGCTAAACCCGGGCGCAACGGTGCAAAAGGGTGACCACGTGCATTTTAAGGGCCATGCTACCGATTTTGATCAGGTGGTGGGCTCGCTGGAGGTGGAGCATCAAAGCGTCGAGCAAGTCAAAGCCGGTGACGATTTTGGTCTAAAGGTCGAGCAGAAGGTTCGTGAAGGCGACCAAGTCTATAGCGAAAAAGAATAATTTCTGCATGACCGTCAAAAATTTATACCTTCTTATGGCTCGCGAGGTTGTTACTGATGCTTCGGATAACATGACATCAGTAATAAAAATTATTGATAGATTTACTTTTAATCTTAACCGCGAGCAACTCGGGCGCGACAATGTGCAACTGGGCAAGCAGCAGATCAACCTGCCGGCAGCGTATTCCATCGCCACGTCTTGGCTGTTTGACGAAAAGCTAAAAAAAGACACCTTTATCACTTTCAAAGCGCATATCATCAGTCCTTCAGGCGCTAATCTAACCACCATGGACCAGGAAAATATGCTGCCCGCCGGCATCAACAAGGCAAACATGAACTTTAATGCCCAGGGTCTGCCGGTTGTTGATCAGGGCGACTACACGCTGCGGGTAGAGGTCTTATCAAAAGCCGGAAAAATGCTGGCCTACAACGAATACCCGTTTTCAGTCGAGTTCAATTAAACCGTCAAATCCTATACTCTTTTTGAAAACAGGTAGCTTCTCTATAGTTTTGCGTTCAAGACAAAGGTATAATTTAGTTATGCCTTTCGAAGCTATTCTAAAACCGCCGCATCCTACAGATCATGAGCCTAAAGTTACGATTGGTCCGGGCGAGCGGTGGAAATTCACTGATTTTAAAGGTGGCAAGCGAAATTTACTATCCTTTATTAATATCAATGACACGGAGTTATCTATTTATGATCTCGGGGATTTCACGGAATACGAAAACTCCAGTTCCGTAGACATACCCCGCTACGCCTACCGCAAACCGCTCAAAAAAACTACTATTGATCAGACCACTCCTCCTTATGAGCGAAGAGTTACCGATGGCGGTAGCCAAGATTACACGTTAACCATTCGCTACTTGGCCAAAAAAGCAATAAGATCAAAACCACCTGAAATTCAGACAGAAGGTACCGACGACATACGGGTTTTAAGTGGCGCTACTAATCCAGCACTGGAATTTTAAAAAGCCAATGCTCAGGCCTGGTGCATATGCTTTATTAGTGGCTGAATAGGCCTGTAAGGGTAGCTTTTGCCAAAGTGTGGCCGTTGATGGCAGCAAGAAGCTGGTCGCGGCTGGTTTGCGGTGGCAGATCCAGCACCCCATCAAGCGCATAAAGCTCAAAAATGTAGTGATGAGTCCCAGATGGCGGGCACGGACCCATGTAAGTGTTTCTACCGCCGGTGTTCGGCCCCTGCATAGCGCCGGTCGGCACGCTGTTGGCCGCAATCTCCGTAGTTGACGGGGCGATATTCCACATCACCCAATGTGCATAATCACCAGATGGGGCGTCCGGGTCGTGCACAATCAGCGCCAAACTTTTGGCCGACGCCGGCGGGCTGGAGAAACTCAGCGGCGGGGAGGTATTTTGCCCCTTGCAGCTATATTGCTCCGGTATAGGTTGGCTGTCTTTGAATGCCGGGCTAGAAATTATCATTCCACTGGCACCAACAGTGTTGTTTTGCATACTTTTTCCTCCGCTTTTATGATGAACTCCTATCAAGGCCAAAGCAAGAACCAAAACCACCGCTAAAACAGATTAATCTGTCTTCTTTCCAAAAACAGGTTTATAATCTTCAAAATGGCAACCCCAGAAATTAAAATAGTTGGTCCTGAATATGATGGAGCGGAGGCCGAACTAGGTACTCTCGCGGATAAAGTAACGAGAATTGCCAAGCATGTAGCTGGTGAACGATACGGTAAAGAACACGTAGTAAGTCCGACTGATATACAAATTGCCCCTATGACTATAGAAGACGAGGGAATTTTTGTAATCAGATCCTGGCATGAAACTGCAGCTCGGGAGGGTATGGTTGGCATTCTACAGCCTACAGAAGGTTCTTACGAAATCGTAGTCGATGATGAAAATGCCTATTTGCACCACAGGGTAGAGGACGGCTCCAACTATATGCTGACAACGGTAGAGGCTATGACAATAAGTGATCTGGGAAGATTAGCTGCTGTTTATGATGCCATCAGCTCTCCTATAGAGCGAGAAGCCACCTAGACTAGCAGGCGGGGAATACTTAACTTGTTAAGTATTTTCAAATAATCTAAGTGTACAATTCCCATCAACAAAGGTATAATCTTTTACACAAATTTTTTATAAATATGTCATCTTTTGAAGCCCATTCTCACGAGCCGTGGGAGAACCAGAATATTAATATTATTGTCGTGCCTTTGCCGCGTGAGGTGGACGACGACTGGTGCGCCCTGTTTGCAGAGGCTTATGGCGCTAAGGGTCTTAGAGCGGTTACAGTGGCTTGGGGCTATCGGCAGCAACGGCATGGGTTTAGATGTCAACCACAGTGTGATGGAAAGTCGTTCGACTGGAAAAATGTTCCTCCAAAGTTCACCGACACTGGGGCAGTCTTTGATGGTGAGGTAGTCGCTGCCCGTATGGTCCCGGAATGGTCTGAGCTGTATGTCATGTACTTGGTTATGCGCGATGTTTCGGAACTTTCTAGCGAATGGCGCCCTGCGCCACCCGGAGAGGAACTTTGGATACCAATTTACAAAACAGACGACGAACTTCTATTGCATCAAAAATCTTTTTCACAACAATCCCGACCCGATTAGAGATTTTGCCGGAACGGGGGTATAATTTTTTGGTTAACTTGTAAGATTTACTAAAACATGATTGAAGATCTAAAAACAACCGAGCAAGAAGAGTTGGGAATTATCATAGACGGTCTGGATATGCAGGCAGAAGATCTAGAAGATACCGCGGCGGATATTAAAGACAGCGCCCAGTCTTTTGGAGCAATGGCTCTGCTGTCAGGCGGGGCGACAATAGCTCTGAACTATGTGCCCGAACAGTGGGCGTATGAAAAAGAAGAAGCCACCGCTTTATTCACTGTGCTTGCCATCGGTACGGTCGTACAGTTTCTACGCCGACAAAAATACAAAATTAGGGCCGGCCGCAAACGCCAGCTAGTCAGCGAACTCCAAGATGAAGCTAACTTGATGGAACAGCTCCCCGTTTACTAAACCAGGCTCGCGGCGGCTTGGACCCGCTTAACTACAAACTGGCTAGCGCCAGCACCCCAAACAGGGGTATAATTAGCTGGAATTGGAGCTTTGATGTCTGATCTTGAGGATTTGCAAAAAAGGATTATTAACTATCGGGACAAGCGAAACTGGGAACAGTTTCATAATCCTAAAGACTTAGCCATTTCTTTGGCGCTTGAAGCCGCCGAATTTTTGGAGCACTTTCAATGGAAGTCAGCCAAAGAAATTAAAAAACATCTAAAAAAGAATCGTGAAGAAGTAAGCGATGAACTAGTGGATGTTTTGTACTGGGTACTTTTGATAGCGCATGATCTAGATATAAATTTACCGAAGGAATTTGAGCGCAAAATGAAGAAAAACGAGAAAAAATACCCAGTTACGAAAGCCAAAAACAGCCACAAGAAATATACCGAACTATGAGGCTTTTCGAAGGGACAATTAGGCAATTTGATGAACTGGTCACAACGAATACAATTGCGGACATCCTCGAGAATAATTTTAGCGAATACTATCGCCGCGCGCCGGGACCTTCTGAAACTCGTGCATGGCGCGAATCGCTTAACTACCTAAATAACGCTATCCGATACGCCGAAGTGCCTGAATCAAGCATCATTATTGAATACGAACTACCATTTACTTCGCGTCGCATTGACACACTGATATTTGGCAAAAACGACGGAGCGAGTGACTATGCTGTGTTAATTGAACTCAAGCAATGGTCTAACGATAAGGTTCATAAGTGCGAGAGCGAGGGGAACGTCGTCGTCGAGTACGGCAGATTCGTTAAAGAACAAGTCCATCCGTCTCTACAAGCCGAAGGTTATCACTACGGCATAATTGATTTTGTCGAGGTTTTTACAGATCAAAGCGAGCCGATGAAACTAGATTCGTGCGTCTACTGTCACAACTATTCAAAAGAGTCCGGTGAGCAAACATTACTTGACAGATCATTCGATGTAGCTCTACAAAAATTCCCCGTATTTGGCAAAGAGGATGTAAAAGCCCTCGGAGAATATCTGCAAAAACGTATATCGGCCGGCCAGGGTGTCGAGGTCCTTAACCGGTTCACTAATAGTCCTGTCCGGCCGTCGAAGAAGCTGCTGGATCACACTGGCGATATGATTCACAAACAACAAATTTTTACTCTGATTGATGATCAGATTACAGCATATAACTCTATTATCGGTCGGGCTAAGAAACTCAGCGTGCAATCAACCAAATCGGTCATTATCGTAAAGGGTGGACCGGGAACCGGTAAATCGGTGATTGCCCTGGAAGTTATGGGTGAATTGATGCGGCGGGGGCAGGTAGTTTTTCATGCCACCGGTTCATCTGCTTTTACCAATACTCTTCGAAAAATCGTGGGGGTACGAGCCAAAAACCTTTTTAAGTTCTTCAATAGCTTTACGAACGCTGAGTCCAATTCAATTGATGTTCTAGTCTGTGATGAAGCTCACCGAATACGTGAAACCAGCAACAATATGTATACCTCAAAAACTCAGCGCTCCAATATGCCACAAATCGATGAGTTATTAAGCGTGGCCAAACTTTCAATTTTCTTTATTGATGAATACCAGGTAGTGCGCCCTAACGAGATCGGTAGTGTTAAGTTGATTAAAAATGCTGCTGAAAGGATTGGTATTGGACCAGAAGATATTGGAGAATTTGAGCTTACGACTCAGTTCCGCTGCTCCGGATCTGACGCCTATCTACAGTGGCTTGATAATTTACTTGATATTAGACCATCAGATCTAGCACATTTCGATCCAAAAATGGAGTTCAGAATTTTCGATGATCCTCACGACATGCTACTAAAAATTCGCCAGAAGAATTCTGAGAAGAAAAATTCAGCCAGAATTGCTGCTGGCTTTTGTTGGCCGTGGAGCGAGCCAAATTCTGATGGATCGTTAGTCAAAGACGTCAAGATCGGCAGTTTTGAGATGCCGTGGGAAAAGAAAAATGAATTTTGGAAATGGGCAACAGATGATAGCGGTATGGAGCAGATCGGTACAGTCTACACTGCCCAAGGCTTTGAATTTGACTACATAGGCGTAATTTTTGGCAAGGATTTGGTTTATCAAAAAAATGCTGGCAGCTGGATAGCCCAGCCGGAATTTTCATATGACTCGGCCGCCAAACGCGGTAACGCTCAATTTGCTAACCACCTCAAGAATGTCTATAGAGTCCTCCTGAGCCGAGCGCATAAAGGTGTCTACGTTTACTTTATGGACAAAGAGACTGAAGGCTATTTTAGAGAAGGTCTTCGTTCATGACAGAAAACCACAGGCTTAAGTAATGATGGTCAAACCGGGCACAAACTTTCAAAATAGGCGAGAAGTTGCAGCAGCAGGTCTTCATGGACCGCTTATGGCTGGTATAGCCGGAAACCCGGCGACGGGAGCTTATTCAATAGTCTTGTCTGGTGGTTATGAAGATGATGAGGATTATGGCAACATAGTCATTTACACCGGTGAGGGAGGGCGCGATCCAAGAAGTGGTAAGCAAATATCAGACCAGCAACTGACAAAAGGTAATCTAGCCTTAGCTATAAGTAAGGAAAGAAATGCTCCCATACATGTAATAAGGGACTCTAATCATGAGTCAAAATTTTCTCCAAAAAGAGGATATACGTATGCTGGGGATTTTTATGTAACTGAATATTGGCGCGAGGTTGGTAAGAGCGGGCATATCGTTATTCGCTTTAGGCTTGAAGGCAGCTATCAACAAACCAGTCGGCCCAAAGGTGAAGTGCTCCCTTCAGAGCGCCGGGAATATCAATCGTTAAGAATTGTGCGTGACACAAAACAATCTAGAAAGCTGAAGGAGATATATGACTATAGATGCCAGGTTTGTGGTATGGCTATCGAACTTCCACTTGGACAGAGATATGCTGAAGCAGCGCACATAAAGCCATTAGGCAGGCCACACGACGGGCCAGATATAATTGAGAATATACTTTGTCTATGCCCCAATCACCATGTTATGTTCGATAATTATGCCTTCTCAATCGATCCTAGACTACAGCTTGTCGGGCCTTTGAAGGGTAGGATAGTGATATCTCCAAAGCATCATATTAATTTAGAATTTCTCAAATACCACAACGAAAAATTCTTCAATAACTAGAAATCTCTCTCGTCGAGCCCCAAAAACAGACCTATACCGTAAGTGTCCAATACTTATCGTTCGACATCTATTAATTCTTGCGATATAAGCATAAGCATTATGTAGTATTTACTTACTAGAAGGCATAGAGGATAATTAGCATAATTACGCAAAAGAGGGTCAGGTGAAGTTAACAGCTTTTAGAATCAAGGACTTTAAATCAATTATCGACACTGGACTGTGCCAAACATCTTCTGACAACATTACAGCTCTAATCGGTCAGAATGAAGCTGGAAAGACCGCAGTGCTAGAGGCATTGTACTGCTTTGATCAAGGGGAGCTCAAGGAAGATTACTTAAAGGATGCTGACCTATACCCTGAAGTGACCTGCACATATGCATTTAGTGAGGAAGAACTTGCAGAAATACTTATAGAATACGATGGGGCTAAACCCGTAACTGACTATTTCCATAAGAATGGGAACATTATTATACTTAAGCGAACCTGGACTGGCTTGGACAAAGAAACATCGACCCTAGATATTGAGAACGATGATCTGAGGGAGATTATTGAGTCTGTTTCTACTAGCCAGCCTGCGCCTGAACCCCCCGCGGAAGAACCTGGAGCGGAAGAAGCACCAGCAGAAAACGAAGCAGAACCTGCGGCTACGGAAACAAAAGCACTGCCAAAGGCTTTGGACTATACCGATTTAGTAGAACAGATCTATTCTCATACTCCCAGCATTGAATTTTTCGAAGATTTGGGTAGTCTACTGCCTGCGACTATTGACTTGAGCGAGATAGACAATACCTCGTCACAAGCTCCTGGCATAAAAGGTGCACGCAATTTTCTTAGAATTGTTGATCTAAATTCATCAGATCTAGCACAAACTCACGCACGGACTTTGGGTAAAAAAGTTAGAAGGGCTAACCTAGCTCTTACGCATCAATTTCAGGAGTTCTGGAGACAATATATAGGTAAGAGCAGCAAAATAGAAATAGAGGTAGAGCTTAAAAATCATGATGACAAAGATCCTGAGTTAGCGGGTAAGCCCTACCTTTCGTTTTGGGTTAAGGATTCTCAAGAGCTTTTGCGCCCTGATCAGCGCAGTAAGGGGGTGCAGTGGTTTTTGTCCTTTTTCTTACAGTTAAACGCAATGGCAAAAGTCGAAAATAATAACGATATACTGCTCATCGATGAACCTGGTGCTTCATTACATGCTAAGGCGCAGAAAGATGTATTAAAAGTATTCGAAGACATTAGGAAGAATCTTCAGATCTTTTATACAACTCACTCACCTTACTTAATTGAGCCTGAATCACTCTACCGCTTACTGGCAGTTCAGAGATCAGATGTGGATGATGAGAATAGTGAAACAAATGTCTTTGACATACATAAACTTGGTGCAGCCAACAGAGACACCCTATTTCCTGTATATACTCTCATTGGCGTAAGTCTTGACCACCAAAAGGCCATAAAGAATAAAAATAATATTATTCTTGAAGAGCCAAGTGCGTTCTATTATCTTAAAGCCTTTAAAAAACTAATCGGCGAAACGCATGAAACTAACTTTCTGCCTGCTACAGGAGTCACAAATATCCCGCTCTTAGTTAATTTATTCTTGGGATGGGATCTAGATTTTGTAGTGCTTACTGATGACGATCCAGCTGGTAAGAGTGTCAGGAGAGAAATCAAACGGGATGTGTTCGGTGGTGACCCAACACTCTCTAGTAACAAGTTAATTGGGGTAGGGGTTGATGGAATCGAAGATATTTTTACTAAGGGCGATTTTAAGAAGCATGTTATTGGGAATAGTAGCGTAAGATACACGACAACTAATTCTAAGTACCTGCTCGACAATAATCTGCCAAAGCTAATTTCTGCTATAAAGTTTTATAAAAAAGTAAAAGACAGTAAATTAAAGCTGACGGATTTGAGATCGACAACTCAGGCAAGTATTAAAAGTCTGATCACTAACCTAGTCAGTAAGCTCTAGCCCGAAAGTGTCTTTAAGCTGCGCCTCATCTATTCTATCTACTAACATGTATAAATCCCTTGTGTCACTTAATTGCATTATAGAACTTAGATACTCCCGATAAGGGATTTCTAGCATAGTTCTCCAACGGGCTATCTCATCCCTGATGAGGTGTAAAGATTTTCCTACTTGCTGCACCAAAATTTCTCTTGTTGAATCCCAAAGATAAAATGGGTCCGGGCCGCAGCACTTATCGCGATAAGTGCTGGACAGGTATCGGCTTCTTAAGTTCGGCATCTTTCGAGCCCTGATTTGACGTTGTAAAAATCAGGCGTCCTTGGGCGCTAAAGCATGTTTAACGAAGTTGAGTAGCCGGGGACTGCTCAGCGAGGAGTTCTTTAGCGAGCCTGTTTTAAACAACAGATACATCGAGCCGGCGACGCGCCCGGTGGCAGGCGCTACCCGGCCACTCCGGGTAGCAAAAATTATTCTTCTCACCTGTCCTGAGCTGGCCGAAGGATCGAATCCCAAAAATACTCTAAAGTTCGAGTCTCGTTTGGTCTACCAAGCTTAAGTAACAGATAGAGATTAGCAAACGGGCTAATCTTTTTTTATTCCTACCCCTGTTATTTAGGTTCCAGTCCTTCTTGGTTATTGATTTTAAAAACCGTTTCAGCTATAGCATCCTCATTCAACCTGTCGTCTGTATGAGGATACATCTCTAAATGCTGTTTAGCTGCTTCTGGAGTAACAGGTGTATATTTTGCAGCTAATTCGCTTGATGGAAAATGGATGGGTGTACTCTCATCTCCAAGGTAGCAGTCAATATCTGACACAAGGCCCTCGCTCTGCATTTTCTCGAGTATCGTCAAGATTTTTGGATTGAAAATCCTAGCTCTGCCTTGGCTAAAACCTCTTTTTATAGCCTCTTTTATGGAAGCTCTTATGAGTTTAGAAGCAATTCCTGGCTCACCTGTTTTGTTCTCTACTTATTCAATGCTAAAAAAATCAGGGTCAACTTCTTCTGTATCATCATCGTTTACTCCCAAATGATAGCCTTCAAAACATTTAGAATAGGCGTAGCCTTCATCAGCTTGATATAGCAGCCTAAAGCCGTGCAGATGAGTGGGGATACCGTCATCACCATCAAGTTCAGTCAGTTCAAATCTCGGACTATTTAGTAATTCGCTGCTTTTTGTTGTTTGTTCTGTCATATGACTAGGTTAGCACTTGCTAGCAAAGACTTCCATCTCGCTAACTCTGGTCTAAGGTCGTTCCAATTCGAATGAACAACGGCTACCAAGTTTGAATAACAGATCCGGATTGGCAAGTTAGTCAATCCTCATTTTTATACTACCTCTGTTATTTAGGTTCCAGTCTTACCCGGTGCTTTTGATATTCTAATTCGTTAAGCAACGAGTATCGAGTATTGACCGTTTATTATATTTGTGGTATTATAATCCAGTTTCTTTGAGGTGGTAACACATCGAAGGTACTTTAACAACATGCTCTAGTTAACCTGTTCAGGGTTTTTGCGCTTTGATAATAATGAGCGTGATAACCCTGAACAGGGAAATTGACACCCCGCTCCATATCCGAAAGGAGAGCAGTAGCAAGAAATGATTAACCCACTCTTAGTAGTTGGAGTACTCGTTCTAATCGCGATCCTCCTTCTAGGTGTGGTCGGGGTGTTGCTGCGACAGGGATACAAGCAGAAACACCCGTCGATCGAGACGCGACAGAAGGCGCTAGAAGAGGCCGTGATGATGGACAAGATAACCGCAAATGAGTACGCGGTTCGTAAGATCTCACTAGACCGAGAAGCCGAAACGAAACGGCTAAGGAGGAGACTTCATGAATGACGACACCCGCGAGGGAGTCATCGCTGGGCTGTCAGGAATGGCCCTCGCAGCGATTGCCGCAGCCCTGGTCGTCGTGATTCTCGTCGTCGGCTGGGCCGTCGGCGGCTGGTTCCAGGTCCAGAATGCCAAGCGGCAAGGAACGATCAACCAGATCCAGGCGCACAACTACGTGCACAACTACGGCTACCAGCAGGCCCAGCGCCAGGCGGTGACCGCCGACATGCAGGAGATCAGCCAGATCGGCGCTCAGATGGTCGGCCAGACGGAAGAGGAGAAGCAGGCCCTGGGGAACCAGCGGCTCAATACGCTCATGACCCTTTGCAGCGACGCCTCGACGGTAGACCCCTCACAGGGCCCGCTGCCGT